>OLQQ01000153.1_pt1 | contig 43006 bp, 51 predicted proteins | sample 1672041 | NCBI WGS metagenome assembly OLQQ01 (sample SAMEA3136639, study PRJEB25190) | human gut metagenome
TGATGTTAGTTCCCCATAAATTTTACAATTAAAACCAGCTCTTTATTCTTTTCTTTATCACATCTCATTTCTGGATTAAACGCTTATTTTAATTATCAGATTTTTCCTTCTAATCTATATTCTTAAGGTTCCAGTTGACTCATTTGGTCCCAAGTGCCTTAAGATTTCCAACCTGTTACATTGAAATCCATCTTTAAGTTCCATTATAATGATTCTATTAATTCGCCATATAACCACCTACTTAGCCATTACTTCAAAATGATTTAAATTCCATTATGATTCTATTAATTCTTATCAAGAGCTTTTTGGTAGCATGGCAACTCTTACATTTAAATTCCATTATGATTCTATTAATTCCAATTGCGTGATCGCTTACCTGCAGATCGCATTCATTTAAATTCCATTATGATTCTATTAATTCAAGTAAAGATGAGAGATACTACGTTCTGTTTGTTACATTTAAATTCCATTATGATTCTATTAATTCCTATATGAAACAGATGTTCATGGGCATCCGATCAAATTTAAATTCCATTATGATTCTATTAATTCACAAAAGCTGGAGGTGGTGCTGGTAAATATTCAGTATTTAAATTCCATTATGATTCTATTAATTCGCGAAGAAGCAATGATGAGTGTGACTGATACAAAATCATTTAAATTCCATTATGATTCTATTAATTCTTTTCTTAAATGGTTTCAAGAAGTGTATCCAGAACGAATTTAAATTCCATTATGATTCTATTAATTCCAAGAGTAGAAGTGAAAATAAGAGAGGTGTAAAAAATTTAAATTCCATTATGATTCTATTAATTCAACTCCGCTGCCTCTATATCCTTTTGATCGTCTCCCTGATTTAAATTCCATTATGATTCTATTAATTCGTTTGGCTCTGTCGGTGTTCAACAGATTGTTGCATAATTTAAATTCCATTATGATTCTATTAATTCGGATGGATATTTTATGGATGTCAATATTGTAAATACATTTAAATTCCATTATGATTCTATTAATTCTCAAGTTCTTTGTGTTTCCAAAAATAAATAAATACATTTAAATTCCATTATGATTCTATTAATTCTATAACATCACTCAAAAGAAAGGGTGAACTAAAAAAATTTAAATTCCATTATGATTCTATTAATTCGCGTTAGATCTTGATGTGCCAGTGCCGGAAATCTAATTTAAATTCCATTATGATTCTATTAATTCGCAGTAGATATGAGAAAGCTGATCGCAAATATTCTATTTAAATTCCATTATGATTCTATTAATTCAATCTGGAATCCAAGTTATCGTTACTGTACGCTAAATTTAAATTCCATTATGATTCTATTAATTCTCACATGAAACATAATAAAACCAGAGTTTTTACACTCATTTAAATTCCATTATGATTCTATTAATTCCCGTCCCAAAATCATCCCCTTATTTAAGCCAAAAAACGTCTCTATTTTGTCGACCTCTTCAAAATTCAACATTTCTTTCTTGTCCCTAATCATATATTTCTGCAACACCTCCTATTTTAGGCGTTTTCGCCTTCTGTCGATCCCCTATATTTTTTGCACTATCATGGGTCGACAGAAACCCCCTAATTTTTCAAGTTGATTTTGTTCGACACATTCTATTATGAAACTTATTTGCTAAATATGCAAGTTAAATACACGCATTCATTATATATACTTTTCGAGCAAACACTATACAGTCATATATGCATCAAATATCACCGTCTGAATAATCCAATTTATCGTCTGAATAATCCAATTTATCGTCATTTTTATAAAAGTCATGCCCACGCGAGAAAATTTCCGTGGGCATGACGTGGGCACAGCTATTTTTAGGCTTATTTTCAAAAAAATAAAAATTAGGCACTTTTATGCAAAATGCCTAATTTTTATCATGCGTTTCTATGAATTTTTGTGCAATTCCTTAGAATTTACCTGCTTTAGCAGCTTCTTCAATGGATACAGCTACTGCTACTGTAGCTCCTACCATTGGGTTGTTACCCAACCCAACTGCGAATGACTACCTATGTTATATCGTGTTATTTTGTGCTTTTTTCGTATATTTTTCACAACCAGAACGTATCACACATGCTATTTTTATGTATATTGTGCATATACATGCTTATTCGTGCCGCACTCTCCGTGGGCCTGACGTGGGACTTCATTATTTACCATCATCAAATTATCCTTTATAATATAGTTAATTTGCTAATTAGTATTTAGAATTTGCTACAAAAAAAGAGCTATTATATCAGATTATCCCGACATAACAGCTCCTTTTTATTTAACTTCTAATTTTTTGATCTCATTTAAATCTGTCAGATCCATCCCTTCATATTCTTCAAGGAATTCATTTAATGCCTGTCTTCGTATTTTCAGGCTTCCTAATTTTAGTGCTGGCAAAATTCCCATTCTCACTAAGTCATATACTCTATGTGGATTTACTTTTAATAATTTTGCCGTTTCTTTAATAGTTAATAATTCTTGGTTTGGTTTATTTTTATTTTCCATCCTATTCCTCCTTACTTCCGTCATAATATATACCTAATCCAACCACTGTATTGTTATCCAGATAAACAGTCACATTCTGCTGTGTGATATCTAAATCAGATTTCGGATCAGCATATTGCAGTACAGAAATACTTTGGGAATCATCTTTCGTAACTGGAGTCTCATAATATTCCTTTAATTTATCATAAGACATTCCAGTTTTGATTTTCTGAATTGTAACACAAGAATCTTTAGCGTCCTGTTGTGTAGATATACCATAAACCATTGCTTTATCTTTTCCATTATTCATAGAGTCTTTTTCATCTTTTGTACAATTCAGCCATAAAACCTGTCCATTTTGTAGCATGATTTTTTTATCTTTAGCTTCTTTCACTTTGTTTCCAAGCGTCTTGATCAGATCATTGTATTTAATTGGTACTTCAATTTCTGTACCATCAATTTCGATAACATGCTCCCACAGGCAGTCCAGATTCCATTCCCTTTCTTCTGATGATTGAAGTGTTTTTCGTGATTCTTTTCTTTCCTGCTTTATTAATTTTTGTTCAGCAATTTCCTCTTGATGTTTTGTATAAGAAGAATATGCCATCATCAGGAAACCTACTACGATCAGTAAAAAGATAGCACAACCAATCGTTGCAAAAACTTGTTTTCGCATATAATTCCTCCTTTTTATTATAAATGTTGCTGCCACTTGGCAGTTCTCGACTACACGAGCAATATCGATAAAATTCTTATTTTTACGCAGTCTGCTTATTTGACCATTGACAATGATTCTGTTTTATAGACTTCTAAAGCTGTATTGCGTTGTCATAAAGAATTTGATCTCATTGACAATGATTCTGTTTTATAGACTTCTAAAGCCTGACAATAATGTTTCACGTAATATGTTTAACATCGACAATGATTCTTCTGTATCTTATTTAAAATAAGAATACAGGATACTGTATGAGATGAACGTATTGACAATTCCTAAAAGTAAGATAATGTCTGCAGCAATACTAGATATGATTAAAATTCTTGAAATATTGTGTATTTTACCGTTAATCGGACAATTTTCTAAGATATTTACCATAATAGCTACTGCCGATATCATAATATCCATCATCAATAATCTTGTGTAAATATCCATCATTATTTCACCTTAACAATACAGAAATTTACGATCTGCTTCATTTTCTCTATTAACAATCTCAAATCCATCCGCCATTTTCTTTACAACCAGCCATTCTTTCGGATTAAGATTATTTTTTAACATAAGTTCTTTTTGATTTCTTGTTGGAACTTTACCGTGTTTCACTAAAATAGTCCTCCCTATAATTTACAAATTAATTTATATAGTTACATTTTTAGCTGTTATCTAACAGCTCTCGTTTCAACGAGCATATTCGCTAATTTGCTTATTTTTACACAATCCATGAAACAGATAATCATTAATAGTTATCTGTTTTTATAAACTTCTGAAACTAAACTCCACTATACATGAAAGTGTCTCTTATTTTATAACAACTATAGATTTGAAAAAATGCTGTCCACAGACACCGAACAATGATATACCGATAATCAACCTTTAGTTAACCAAAACTTCTTTGATGATATCTAATTTAGTTTATTCATTAATTGATAAGCATAACCAACTACCGCTCCGGCCCATTCATTTCCGACACAATAATGTTTATTTACATCAGCAACGGAAGTTCCTTCGTAATAGCTGCCTCCAGGGGTTAAGTATCGTTCGTGCAATGTCTCAGCGGTGGCTAATAATCCTTCTTCTTTGCTTGGCTTATTGATACCCTTTGCACTATCTGAGTAAACTCCATATCCAGTTAAATTATTATCTTCTCTGGCACGCCGGCTTGTTCCCCAGGCACTTTCATGTGCAGCAATTCCCATTAAAAAGACTGCATTTACATGATGAATTCTTTCTGCTTTAACAAAAGCTTCTGCTTCTGGATATAATTGCGTTCCAGACAACATCTTTTTAGCATCATCAACTGTAATATTGCTAATAGAATTTACGTTTTTCGGATCAAAAAATCTGGTTTTCTTTTCCTCTTTGATCTGTTTCTTTAATTTTTGAATTTCTTGATCCTTATTTTTAATTCCTATCTGCATATTCTGCGTTGGTGCAATATATTTGCCTTTTAAATATGTATTAAGGTCAATGGTATCATCCTCGTTTAACAGGTCTTCAAAATTAAGATCTCTTACGCCAAAGACGTACTCAGAGGCAATTTTACGTAGTTGATCGTCATGAAATATATTAGCTAAACTGAATAATCTATTTCTTAATGCATCGTCTTCCTCTGAAATCTTAGTAAGAGGTGTAATCTTTTGTCCTCGCAGTTTCATAGTTGCTTCACGCTCTGTAGGATATTGCTGATAAAATCGCTGCAGTGCTTCTTTTTTATTATTTTCTTTTTTGATCTCTTTTCGGATATTTTTTTGTTCTTTCTGCAACTTTTTAATTTTTGATTGCATTTTTACAATCTTCTTTTGTACAGTATCACAACCTTTTTTCTTTACAGCCCGTTTAGGCATCGGAATTGTTGATTTTTTATTTTCCTTTTTTTTAGATTTTTCTTTTTGTTTACTTTTCTTTTTCCCATCTTTTTTAGTATTTTTCTTTTTTGTTTTCTTATCTTTTTTAACTATTTTTTTCTTATGATGAGTTGTTTCTTTTTTTTCTGCCGTAGTCGGCTTCGTTTCTGTTGTTGCAACTTCTGTCGCAGCAGTTGTTGGTTCTGACACCTCATCTGCATGTACAGGAGTGATCGTTGCCATCATAAGTGTAACAAGTAAAAAACTGACTACTTTTCTTCTCAATTTATCATCACCGACTTTCTTCATTGCCATATTTATAACTTTCATTTTCATGCAAAAAGCTGATCAATAGACAAAATACAAAAACATAAATTAATATTATGGTAACAACAGTTATTATTGATCAGCTTTTTCAGTTTTTTCTGCCACCTGGCAGATTCTATTTATATAGATCTATTCGATAAGTTCTTATTTTGACACACCATGTAATCTGCTTTTGACCATTTGGAATCATTTGCTTTTACATGGTTCCAAAACCGACAAAAGCAATAATAATCAAGTGATAGTCATTTGGAATCATTTGCTTTTACACGGTTCCAAAACTATTTGACAAGCATTCTCCTTTAGATATATCATTTGGAATCATTTGCTTTTACATGGTTCCAAAACTTCTGATAAAAAAAAGCTCTTGATAATCCTCATTTGGAATCATTTGCTTTTACATGGTTCCAAAACCCCTGCACAAATTTCTTAAATGTCTTATCACATTTGGAATCATTTGCTTTACATTTTTACATGGATTCAAATCCACATTGACAACATAATTTAAGCATTTCACTATAAATTACTCCTTTACTTGAAAAACATCACTAATAAAATGGGAGATAATTCCCTCTTCAACACATCCAAATTTGGCTATATATTTCGGTGCCATTAAAAATAATCGTTCTTTTGCCCGTGTTATTGCCACATAGAAGCATCTCAACTCTTCGTTATCTTCTACTGTTCCAATCTGATCTTTATCTGTAGATGGAAACATTGTATCTACGCAGTTCATAACAAAAACAGAATGAAACTCTAAGCCTTTTGCGGAATGAATTGTAGATATAACCATTCGATCTTCCTCTTCCTCTTTCTGAGGACTGGCTTCAAGCATTATTTCTTCCAGAAATGTCACTGGAGAATCATATCCATCTGCCATTTCAATCAGTGTATCAAAATCGCGGATCGCTTGTTTATTTGCTCTAGCAAGCTCCCTACGTTTCTTCTCCGATGTTTTCATCAGCATTAATGTAATGTCCATTAAACGTGAATAAAATGATTTAATGCTTTGCAATTCGATCTGAAAATCTTGATCATTAAGCTTTTCAATAAAACTCTTTAAATTTTCAAGATCCGGCTGAAATTTTCTTTTTATGTATTTGTGTTGAACAAGTCCCTCTAATCCAAGAGTTTTACATGTTGCTGCGATATTTCTGGCATAAACATTTCCAATACCATCAAATAACTTTAATAGTCGAAACCATGCAATTTCATCATGTGGATTTATCTGACATCGCAAAAAGCATAAGAAGTTTTTGATATGATCATAATCAAAAAACTTCATTCCACCATATTTGTCATATGGGATTTTCATTTTATTTAAAAGTGCTTCTAGTCTTACAGAATGATAAGAACTTCTTTCAAGAACACAAATTTCATGATACGGAATCTCTTCTTCATCATGTAATGCCATAATCTTATTTAAAATATAAGAAGCTTCTTCGCCCTCGTCCTCTGATCGAACTAGCAATGGCTGAATATTGGCCACATGAGTTGCGACAAGCTTCTTAAAAAAACCTTCCAGTGAATGTTTTTTCATAACAATATTGGATAAATCCATGATCTCTTGATTGCTGCGATAATTCTGTGTTAAGTAAACAACTTTACATCCGGACATCTTTTGTGGAAAATTAATGATATTTTCTACCATACTTCCTCTAAATCCATAGATGCATTGGTAATCATCACCTACCACTGCTAAGTTACGATTCTTTTCACGTAACATAAAAATAATCTTTTCCTGTAAATAATTAGAATCCTGATATTCGTCGATCATAATATACTGATAAATATCAGCTAATTTATTCTTTACAGAAGGGTTTCTTTTCAATACGGATATAAAATTAATTAGCAAATCATCATAATCCATCATATTGTTTTGTTTTTTATATGATTGATAATCCGCTAAAATTTTCTTTATGTCTGGAATAAATCTTTCGATTTTCATATATTTCCATTTACCGAGCATATCAAACAAAGCATCTTCTAATGATTGATTTGTATTTAAAGCTTTACTATGTGCTGATACCAGTTGAGATGATCTTGGAAAATCTTTCACTTTATCTATACCATGTTCTGCTTCGATAATTGATATGATATCTGCACAATCTCCCGGATCAATAATTGTATAATCTGATTGAATTCCAATCAGTTGTGAATATTTGCGAAGCATCTTTGCACAGAATGAATGATATGTACATGCAGTAATTTGACTACATCGTTCATCAAGCATATCTGCTGCCCTTTGCTTCATTTCATTTGCTGCTTTATTTGTAAAGGTCAATAATAAGATATTATTGGGTGACACGCCTTTTTCAATCAGATATGCCACACGATATACCATACAACGAGTTTTGCCAGTTCCGGCACCGGCAAGGATTAGGACTGGTCCTTCTGTCGTTGTAACAGCTTCATATTGACTCTTATTTAATTCTTTTCTGTAATCTATTTCCATTTATTGTTATTCCTTATCATTGTTAATACTTAATAAATAGTTTTTGTGATATACAATCGGTAACGTATAAGATTTATAATAAGAATCCATAAAATTATCTTCTTCAAATACAAACCTGATATTTTAAGAGTAAATTTTACTTCTTCCAATTTATCTTTTAAGTCATCAATATGTATTTGTACTTCTAAGATTGTTGCATTTTGCAATGCATCCATTTTCTCAAAAACAGAGATAGAACCATCATCCACCTCTTCATCATAAAATAAAACATAATAAAAATATGCTTCTTATTTTTACTGCCCTCGGCAGTTCCTGTTTCCTACACAGGTTTATTCGATAAGTTTCTTATTTTCACGCATTGTATAAAATCTATTTGACCCCTTAGAATCATTTAATTTTACACTATTCTAAAACTTTCGCATCAATGATACGAATATTTGTGAACCCTTAGAATCATTCAATTTTACACTATTCTAAAACCCATTGACTATCCAATTCTTTTTCGACTATCCATTGGAATCATTCAATTTTATTTTCGTAATTTTAATTCTTTTTATTAAAGCTGATCAATGTATATGGTTGAAGAAATATTGAAATAAATAAATATGTAAAGCATCGATCAGCTTGATTTCTGCATCTTGCAGATTTTGCCGAAGCAAATTATTTCGATAAATTCTTATTTTTACACGCCATGCAATTACTTTGACCATTTGCAATCATTTGATTTTACATAGTTCCAAAACATGATTTGTGTATTTCTTGAAATATAGTTTCATTTGCAATCATTTCTCAAAATAACATTAATCTTCAATCCAAGGGGCACAGTCAGAATCGCCTAACTTAGACTTAGAATCCTCTGAATTATCTTCCTGAACATTCTTTTCTTCTGTATTAACAGTCTCCTGATCTTTTAGTGGAATCTCTCTTGCAACGGATAAGAAATCTTCTAATGAACATTCATAACGTCTTTCTTTTTCAATCGTATCAAGAATCATTAATTTGTGTCCACATTTTTCAGATTCCTCTTTGATAATGTCACGGCTTAATCGTCCGACTTTTTCAATACGTCGAACTTCATGAACTTCTAATTTTTCTAAATATCCAAGGATGTATTCTTTAAACTTGATTGTTCTTGTAATCTTCATATAAATTTCTCGCTTTCTTAATTCGTATTTACTGGAACAAAATCATCCATACATTGCCATTTCCAATGATTATCTTCGTAAATTAAGAATCTTGTCAGATATTCATCCCCGACAGCATATACGGTATATTTTTTTCCAGTTTCTTTATTTTTTACTTGAAACATCTATTTTCTCCATTGATCATATAAGGTCATATATGATTAGAAATATTATATTTTCTTCAATAACTACTACTAGCAGCTCTCGTCTAAACGAATTTGTTCGATAATTTCTTATTTTCACATACTATGTAAATAATTTGACCCTTAAGACATGTCATGTTTTACATAGTTCTAAAACAAACAGCTATTCATAGAACTTACAGCATGTCCTTAAGACATGTCATGTTTTACATAGTTCTAAAACCTCGATTCTGTGATACAATTCAAATGTATTCCTTAAGACATGTCATGTTTTACATAGTTCTAAAACACAGCTATCACGGTCAAGACGTGTTAGTTTCCATAAGACATGTCATGTTTTACATAGTTCTAAAACCTATCTTTTTCTCGTAATTTTCTTTTCAATCCTTAAGACATGTCATGTTTTATACAATCTCAATTGTTTGATATGATTATGAATCTTTCAAATAAATATAAAATTTATTTTTCACCCATATGAGAATAAATAACTTTATTTCTAAGCCCTAAAGGGTCCTCCGCAATGATTGAAAAATCCGCTTTTGTAACATTACTTGACATAGCAATCATTCCTGTGTGTTTGCTGCCACCAATCAATGTAAGGTCTGCCTGCATTGGAGAACATACAAAAAGCTTTTTAATCTCAGTCAATAATACACACTGATCTTCTGTCTTGAGTTCCATAAACTGTTCTTTTTCGTTGTGAATTAATTCAGCCTGATTATTCTTACGATTTTTATAAACACCATTCTCTAATTTATCTAAATAAAAATCATAAAGCTGTTCTAATTCCTGAATATGGAATTCATTTTGATAAACCCTTGCTTTCTTATCAATGGCTCTGCGTTTCATATATCCAGAAATCTTGTTTGCTGTTTTTGTCTGCCAGTCATCCATGATCAATTCCACTGCATTTGTAAGGATAAGAGCATTTCCACTTCGACCATTTAAACGATAATAAAAACCGTCAATCTTAAGTAATGAGTTTTTTCTTACTTTTGCAAGTAAAATCTTTGGATGATTAAGTTTTCTGTGATCAACCAGATATTCTTTTAACAGTTTATGTCCAGGATCATCCTCTAAACGCTCATGAAGATATACTGGAACATATTCTAAAGAAATACGTTTTTTCCCTTTCTCCATTGATTCTACTAATACAAAATAGGAACCTGTGACATTCGTATACCCTCCATACTGTGCGATATTGCCAAATCTAGGATCATTGGTTTTTAATGGATATTCGCCATGTCCTTTTTTTAATGGCATCTGCTTAAATAAGCCGCCTTTTACTTCCACGACTCTTTTTGTAACAGCAATATGGTTTTGAGCATATTCTTTTCGAACCGTCTGAATTGACCCATATGGACCACTTTCCCATGCAATCTGTCCATCTCTGCTGATATTTTCTAAGAATAATCGGTTCAGATCATAATCTTTTCTCTTATGATTCTTAAAATAGATTGCTGGGTCCATTGTAAATTTTGTATGATATACATTTCCAACTACAATCGTAATATAAGCATCTTTTGCAGCTTGTAAATGATTGTGACCATAACTACTAATTAAATGGAAATCCCTCTTAAAGGAAGAAATCAGCTTTTCTTTTACAAATACAATCTTTGATTCAGGGAAATAATACTGTAATACAGAAGCAATCATTCTTCCACTTTGCTGATTATCTGAAATTTCACGTTCAATAAAGCTAACAAGTTCGCTCTTTGAAAAATCATTTTCTCTGGATAATCGGAAGTATTTCTCCTTTGTCATAAATCCCTGCAGAACCAGTTCCATCCAAAATCCCTTCATTTTTTTCTGAATTTCTGAATCAACTGGAAAATAGGTATACTTGTCTGCTCGATTCTCCTGGATTCCTGTTAATACCTTATTATTCATAGAACGATCATTTACTGCAGATAATGGATAAATGTAGTCAATATCATTCTGATAATTAGATTTTCTTAATCTTGAAAGATTTAATTTCTTGCCAGAATAAATGCAGCGTCCTTTCTGTAGAAAATAAAGATAAACTTTATCATTGGATAATTCATGATCGTTCAATTCATCAAGCTCTTTCATAAGATGTTTTTCATCTTCTGATTTTAAGGATTTGTATAAATATTTTAGCTGTTCTTTTCTGGATGAAGTTCTCTTTGGATCATCCTGATGTTCTCTGCTTATTTTGAAGAAAATCTTATTTGGAACTCCATATGTCTTTTTGAGAGATTTTACTATCGTAATCAACTGATTTACCTTCCTACGCTGAGCCGGTGGAATATTTAAATAATCCATTAAATCTTCACGATTATAAATGGTTTTTTCATGTTCTTTATTGTAATGTTCGATTTCTGCTTTATATCCATATTTCTTACTTAAGATCTGCATCAGATTTAAGTTTGTATTCCACAGCATATCCATTACAGAAACTTCTACACCATTGGAATCTGTTACAGTAATACCGTTTAATAGCATTTCTGATAAGTTTCCCCATCCTTTATAAGATAATGAGCAAATCTGTTTTCTCTCATCCTCAGAGAGCTTTACAAACTCGCGATTTAAATAATCTTTTAACAGCTGCTTATCTTCAAATACTGTAATTCTAAGAATAATCTGTTCAACTTCTTCATCAGATAGATTATCGTAATCCTCAAAATCAATATGAGATTTTAGATTGCTGTGAAATTCATTATCAATACCTGATAATTCAATATCTTTGTCATAGCCATTCTTGATAAGATATTTTGTCAGAGATTTTTTTGTAACTTTTTTCCCTGTCAAGAAAAGCTGTTCATAAATTCTCTGTTTTAATTCCACGCTGATAGGTTCTCCATTGATCTTTAATGGATTCAGCTCATTTAATACCTCAAATGTCTCATAAAGAAGAGAATTCTTTGGAAGAACTTTTTCATTAAATAAATAACTACAATTTCCTGTCATTCGGGAAATAAAACATTCCGCAGACGCTTCTTTGTCCACCATTTCATCGAAATTCCATGGATGAATCACACCATCTTTTTTAGGCACCATCCAGTTTGTACTCTCTCCTTTTCTTACAACGCCCTTTAGCGGACCTACATAATAAGGAATAACGAAATTGAAGATTTTTAATAATTTTTCTCTGTTTTCTTTTAAGAATGGATACATTTCCTGCATGTTATCAAGAATTAATTCAAATTCCCTTAACTGTAATTGATGCGGAATAACACTGTTATCACGTTTTGTCTGTTTTGGTAGTAAAGTACCGTTTTTAATCTCTGTATCAATCCATTCTGCATCTTCTGATGAAATACCATTCACATTTTTTAATCGATTTTTTAAAAATGTATAAAACTGTTTCTGATCTGCACTACTCATTGTTTTTGCATGACCAACGTAGCATACATAATTTCCAGAAACATCATTAATAAAGATATCCTGATATAATTCTCTACTGCCAGTTCCTTTAATGATCTTCTGTAAACGCTTTAAATCATCATGATGCTTATTGTATTCTGCGATCATTGCATCACTTAATAACTGATGGTCACCTAAAATTTCATTCATGATAGACCAGTCAAAAAGCATCTTTGCAGAAACAATAGCTTCATAATAAATACCGACACCCTTTTCAATATTTGCAATATAATCATCATAAGAAGCATCTTCAAATGAGATTTTTTCTGGATCCGTTACAATTTCTTCATCGATATCCTGAAATAATACTTTAACAGGAACGCTGCAACCACAAAACAGTCCAATCCATGCTTTTGCTGTCTTACTTTTTACTTTTGTAATAGTAATGATGTTTTTCTTTTTCACAGTTTTAGCAATTTTATGATCACATAAGATATCTCGGACTTCTTTTACCTGTTCATCTGATAATGTAGGGAAGTCAATATTAAATTTCTCTAAACTTTCACAAAAGCCTTTCATGGAATTTTCAAAGTCCATAACCTCTCCAAGATTTCCTTTGTATAAGAAATGTCCTCGATTTTTCATAAATTTTGAAAAAGCTAAGTATACCAGACGAATATCTGGTTTATCTTTTGTTTCCATTAGATATTTTCTTAAATGATACACTGTTGGAAACTGATTCTTATAAAGATTAGTATCAAAATTAAACTCTACAGTACGATCATCTTCACAGAAATTGCTTTCATCTAATTGCTGAAAAAAGTTAGGATCTTTTTGATTTACTTCCTCATGGAAAATATCTCTAAGATAATGTATTCTGTTCTTTTTTCTCTGATTTAATCGTCTGTTTGTACGGAACATTCTTCGATCTTCCGCTGTTTCTGCTTTATCAAAAAGCCTTACACCCCATAAATCTTTTCGAGATGCACGTTCTAACTCATATTTGGGATTTGTAACTGCCCAACCAACCTGTTCACTACTAACAGTTATTCCTAAAAATCCATTCTGCACGTAAGTATCCTCCTTATAAAATACACATTTTGTTTTTCTGAATTCTCTTGTCTATATGTAATATGCTAACACTTTTTGATACTTTTTTCAATATAATACGCCTTTTTATTTCATTATTTATGTAATACCCCCACATTAATATATATTTATTACCAAATTACCATATTTTAAATAAAATGGTATTTAGTAATAAAATTATAAGTATTTGGACAATATTTTTTTAATCGATTCCGAGAATCTTTGCTAAAATAATAATCCCGATATGCTCCGGCAAAATATTCCGCAGGAGTAGTTCTTTCATATTTTCCAAGGCCTAACTTTTCATAATAATCGTTATAGAATCCACGATATTTACTTCTTTCTTTTAAGTAGATATTATAAAATTCTGAACTATGTGCAGCATCACCATTTTTGTAATTTACAAAATGTCCTATTTCATGTAATAAAACATAGTCGGAGTTATATTTTATGGATATTTTCTTATCTTTCAGAGAGAAGGTTCCATTATGTTTCAATTTTGGATTTATGACGATCTGTATTTTTTCACTATTCAATTGTTTCTGTACATTACTTGGAATTCGGCCATTAAAACTAACTTTCTTCTGATTGCGAACAAAATTGATTTTATTTTCTGTAGTTGTCGTTTTAATATTTCGCTTTGTCGTAATAAAATATCCGTGATATGTTTTTTGAGTGGTTATAACTGTCTTTATATGTATCTTTTTTGCATCTCCATATGTATATTTATAAGAATCAGACCATTTGCTTTCAACATTTTTTTTGGTTCTTGTTCCTCTATATTTCTTTTTTATACGTACTTTCTTTTTAGATGCTGTTATCTTTGTTTTTACACTCTTTGTTTTCTTCTGGTATCCATAGTATTTATTAGCTGCTGCCACATTGCATAATTGATATGGGGAAATCAAGATCATTCCCATTGCTAGTGCAACAAATAAGATTTTTGTTAACTTGCTTATGTTATTTTTGTTTTCCATTGTTTCGTGTTCTTCTCCTCATTTTTTTCTGTGTACTAAAAGAGTCAGTAAGCATCTGCTTACTGACTCCTGAGATAAATTAATATTGATTGTTTAGAACTTATTGATTGTTTTCTGAATAAAACTATAAGATTTAGGACAATTTGCTTTTAACTTGCTTCTGGAGTTTGCACTAAAGTAGTAATCTCTAAAACATTCTGCAAAATAATCAGAAGTGCTTGTTCTTGCATAATTTCCACTATCTAAATTCCAGTCAGAATAAAATCCTTTGTATTTGGATTTTTCAGAATTAAAGATATTTTTAAATTCTGTACTGCCTGAAACATATCCTGTCTTACGATCCACATAGTGTCCAATTTCATGCATAAAACCATAATCTACATTATTTTTCATTTCAATGGAATTTCTGGAAGCAGAATATACTCCATCATAAGATAAATTAGGATTCAGGACTACTTTTAATCCATCTGCTTTCATTGCATTCCCCACCTTTGTAGGAATCTGAGTATTTACTGTTCCCATTAATTTCATATAATCTGGATTACCGCTTCTCAGATAATTGATCGTTGTTGTTGTTACAGTTACCTGTTTTTTTACAGTTGTTGTTAAGGTCTTTTTGTAATATACCTTTGTTGTAGTTACGACAGTCTTTGTTACAGTTTTCGTGTCTTTTGCAACAACATGCTTGTAACCTGTGCTAGTTGTCGTAGTTGTTACTGTTTTTGTTGTTTTGTTTGCATGATTTTTTGACAACTTGCTTTTCTTTGTAGATGAGGTCGCAGGTTTCTTTTCCGTCTTCGTAGAAGTTACATGATAACCACGATATGCATTATCTGTTGCATATACGGATACTGAATGATCCGCTGCTGGTGCAACTCCAAATCCACCACTCACAACCATAGCTGCTGCCATCATAATTGTAGCAATCTTCTTTACAAACTTTTTCTTGAATTGTCCTTTTTCTTTCATCATAGAGCATCTTCCTTTCATATTAGCTTTTTGTTACTCATGCCAGGAGATGATCTGTAACAAATCGTTTAGATTATTACAAAGAAAAAAGAGCATTCAATCGAATACTCTTCACATAAAAAAAACGAGAGATATATGAATACCTCTCGCTTTAGAAATTGTATAAAATGATGCAATTTCCCTGTCTATTCTTTTCTAATAAACGATGGTGTTACATATATCTCTCTAACACTGCTTATATTATATCAGAAAATGCTAATAAATAATACTCTATTTTTAAGTAAAAAGACCAGATATTCTCTGGCCTTTTCACCTCTGCCACCCGGCAGATCTCGTCTCATGCGAGCATAACTTTATCACATACTACGTTGCATCAGAGTGCAATTCATATGTTACCATGAAATTGTATCACATATCATCATTTGTGGCAATTATGTTTTTAACACATTTTACACAAAATACACATTTTGTATATGATATGGATAATAACGGATGATTATTTACATTTCTTATACATCCAATGAATCTGTCTAAAAAAATTAAACACTATCTTTTTTTAGATTTAGGCAACATACCATCCATTTTCATCGATCTCAATGATGCCATCATCTAACTGAAATTCGATGTACATGTAATCGTCTTCATCGAATCTTACTCTGACAGTATATTCATCCTCACTGTTGATATACTGGTCTAATGTTGACAGTACATCATGATGATCTTCATCCACCATCATGCCATGTACAATCGGGAATCCATTTTCAGTTTCGGCTTTTTCATCATAGAAAATATAGTTATCCATATTTTCTAATGTGGCTTCTGAAAATGGCTTTACTCCATTTTTTGCTTTTTGTACAAGCATATTGATCATTTCTAATGTTTTGATTGTCTCCATGTTAATTCCTGACATACTTCTGTCCTTTCTTATTTCTAATCTGCATATTGATGGTTACATTTCTCATCCATGAGAATTCCGTCTGTAATACCGGACCTTTATTTATTGTTTATGATTTTTATCGAAAAAAATGGGTTTTATAAACCGAATTTTTTTATTTGAATTATGATATAATGTTATATTTTATCTGTTATAATAACAATCATTTTGCCCATTTAACAGAATATATCTTTTTCGTTCCAACCTGTTTATAAGCTTTAACTCTAACATATAATTTGTGACGATTCTTAATCTTACAGACATTCTTCTTCGTCATAATATATTTGCAATGTTTCATATCTCTTCTTGTAGAATACTTAATTCTATAACCAGTAACTCCGCCTTTATTCTTTCTGAATCGAATTATGGTTATGTTTCTTTTTTGTTTTACTTTTAAGGATTTAACCTTATCTGGATGAATCCAGAACTTTTTTGTCTTAGAACCAACAAAAAAACTTTTGCCCTTAATTGTAACTGTAGCCAATCCTATATTTTTATTATTTTTATATACTGCATAATAATCATCGTTTAAATCTAATAATTCATCATTATCTGTTGTTACAATCGTATTGGGCTTTTTACTTTTTCCGTTATACACAACATTACCAGCATCAAGCTCTAAATCAGAGATTGAATGAAGCCCTAAATCTTTCTCCGTAATCTCTTTCTTTATATTCTGTATTTTGTTATCTTGTGTTACTGATTTATCATTTGCATTTCGTGTTGTTAGCTTAATCGTCCAATTCCCACAATTTTCTTTATATGAATCCTGAGAACCATAATCGGTAACTAAATAGGATTCTCCTTTAGAAATAGATGGAACATAATATTTTGCGGATGCAGCATCATACGTTCCCTCAGCACCCATTGATGTATTTTTTCCAGAAGATTTAATTACAACCATAATCGCAACTTTTCCCTGCTTAATAATCGGTGATTTGATTTGTTTCGTATAATATCCCTCATAATTCACTGTTCCAGATTCAGAAATTGGTTTCATACCATTCAGATCCAAATTTCCATCCTGATCTAAAGGAACATAATATATCTGATACTCTGCTCCAACATCAGACGTATAAAAACTTATTTTATCAAGTTGTTCTTTTCCCTTTAATGAAAATATATTTACAAATCCGGCCGTTTTTTTATTGATCGTTACTGTAGGACATAAAGCACCTTCTTCTAAATTATAAATTCTCTCATTTGATGCTGTTTTTTCATAATCTTGAATTGTATATGTTGGTACAATTGATTTATCCTCATAAGATACCCAGTAATATCCATGATCATTAGTTCCCCAGCTGTTTCGAACGAGGAAGGCACCATTATTTTTAGGCTTCTGCAAGAAGTTCGATTTATCATAATTATCATCCCATCCAACGATTACAACGGCATGATTAAGGTTATCCCTAGCATTGCTATTAATACTGTTCATAGAATTACCTTTGATATAAAGATAATTCCAATTTGCAAGAGTTAAAACACTGCCGTTGTTATAAACTGCCTGCTTTACCTCATTGATATAATTATCAGTTAATGTTTGATCCTGATTATAATTCTTTTGAAAAAACTTTATATCTGTAGCTCGATACGCAGATTGGCTTTGCTCATGACTTATATATGTCAATTCCATCAATACATTTTTCGTATCATATGGAATATCACTGCTAACAGCTCCGTGCGATACAAGATATCCCGCAGACATCTCTTCGTTTCCGCCATCATTCTTATTCGTTAATTGCCAGCCGACATTTGATTTCTTTGTAAATGAACGAAGCATTTCTTCTTCTGAAAAGATATGATCTGATGATTCCTTCTTATCTGCAGTATATTCCATTGTGCCGATAGCTGAAAATATCCAACATGTTCCCCAAGGCAGCTGATTTTTTACAGCTTTTGATGTAGAACCATAAGATGAAGGTAAATGATAGGCTGTTGTCATTTTTCTGCTATTTACGGAACGATAACCTTGACTGTTTGATTTTCCCTGTGTGACTACTTGAAGATAACCGTATTTAGATTTATTGACCAATTTATTTTTCCCTATGGATAATTTTACTTTTTGATTGGCCATAACATTGCAATCGGAAAAAAGTCCAGGAATTGTGATCATTGCTCCGGCAGCTGCCAGATTTACTACAGCAATTTTTTTCATTCCCATAAACAAACACTTAAATTTCTTGTTATGCTCCTTTTTACATTTATCGTTAACAAATCCCTTATTAAATTCCCTTTTTATCATTATTATTGAGTCCTTCTAAATAAGTCTACGCACAAAAAAAGACACTCCGTTCAATAAGCGGAATGCCTTTTTTAATATGTTAATATTCTAATTATTTTCTACTTTATGGATGTCTCCACAACTACATTGGTATCCGATTACAACTTGCTCATCATGAGCTTTCTGATCCACAATCCAATTCTTACGAATAGCCCCAGGAAAATACGCCATAATTGTTTCTGTTTGCTCTGTTAGTTTATGATCGGAACATGTATGATTCCATCCACCATATGCGATAAAATCTTCATATAGTGGCATATCATTACTCCATCGAATTTCTTTATAATCGTCAAGAATGTCTCGACTTTTAGAGCTACTTGTATTCTCATCATTCTTTGGAATCTCAACTTTTTTATAAGTCCCATCTTTTATCCCATTGATATATTCCTGCGTAAGATCTTTCACACATGTATCACAGATGTCGTGAGAAACTTCTTTTTCATAATAAGATCCTGAGCTTATGATTGTCTCATAATGACCTGCTTCATCAAAATGAACGGTTTTATATACAGGAATATTATATAAATGCTTATGTACAGCGGATGCTGCATTGTTTTGATCATCATTTTTATCCGTTACGGATGATTCTTTCTGATATTCTTTCCAATACTTCGCAATAACTTTTCCTTTTTTATAAACTTTCATTTCAATACGATTTCTTCCAAGCGGCTTTTTCGTATCAATTTTCCAATATCCTGATACGCTGGCTGTTGTCGTATATGATTTTCCGCTGCATTTTAATACAATGTATGCTTTGGATGGAGCATATCCAGAAAAAATATGATCATTTTCTGTAAATGCATTTACTTTGATATTCTTTGTTTCTGCATAAAAACTCTTTTTCGCATATACCTTTTTCTTCTGATATGCAGTCATAGTATATTTCTTTCCAAGTTTTAATTTAGGAACCTTAACACTATAGTTTCCTTTCTTGTTTACTTTGGAGTGATATGTCTTTTTCCCGATTTTTACCTTAACAACACATCCCTTTTTGGTTTTTCCCTTGATTTTCGTTGCATTTTCATATGTTTGATCTACGGTAATCTTTTTTGTCGCTGCATTAACATTCATACTTCCATGAAATACACCGGTAACCGCGATCATCATTGCAAACAACTCTACTGCAATTCTTCTTTTTCTCATTGTTATCCTCCTAATTTTAGACATGAAAAAAGGCACTCTGTTTACACAGAATGCCCATATACAAAAAGTTCGTACATATTAATATATGCACGAACTCACTATATATATTATAACATAAATTATAACATTTGCATATCATTTTATTATAATACAAAAATAAACCCCTCCGTATTGCCGTACAGAGGGGTTCCTTGGGATATCCTAACATGGACTCCATTACTATCACTTCACAAGTAGTATATCATAAATTATACGATATAACAATATTGGGAGAGCTGTAAAAACATAATAAAATTATCGGCAAAAATTTGTTAATCACATAAACAGATGTGCATTGATCAAATTTGGGAATATCAAAAAATTCAGGACGCTGACGACATATGATTTCAATAGGCAGCACTCCTCTCTCCTTCAAGAATATATAATTTCCTGCACGAATCGTATGTATACTTTTATGTTTCACATCAGTCTGATCAGAATAAATAAGATCAAAAGCCTTTCTGTAATATCCATAAAAATAGGAAACTGAATAAATTTTTCCAGACTTGTTAACAAACAAATATTCGTTATCTGTATTCTGCAATCTTCGTTTCAAAATGGATAAAGATACTTCATCTAATTGAATATAGATAGAGGCGTTTGTTTTCTTCGCTATTCCAACAATTACTTTTTGTTTAAGGTTAATATCTTTTTTCTTTAAATTTAAAATATCTGAACATCTTAATCCAGTCCGGAATCCAATTTCAAGAAAATCTAAAAACACTTGAGGTAAGTCTAGTTTTCTGATTTGCTGAAACTCTTCAACTGTTAAATAATTATAATAATCTTCAAATATCATATTAAGTTCCTCCTTATATTATTACTTTATCGGTTTATATAATTTTGCTTCAATGCATTGTTTATAAAATGGAAGAAATGATGAAGCATAAGTATACACAGCTACTTCTCCTGACATATCCGATGTTGGGGCAAAAGTCAGATAATAAGCAATATGAATACTACGTAGAGCCATGATAATTTCAACTAGCTCAAATGAATGATCACTGTATGCTCGATCAAGCACTTCTTGAATGATATTCCTTTGCGTTTTAGTAAGATTTAAAAACTCAAAACGGAAATAAGCAATCTGGAATCCAATAAATTCGTCATCTTTATCTTTCGGATCATATGCATACATTGAATATTTGTTATGATCTTTATAAATCATATAAATATCTCTTAGATTCAATGTATTAAATCTATCCACAAGATTTGATTTGCCCGTATTAGCATTTCCCATGATTGCTGATTGTGGCACTTGATCAGACATATGGTGATTATTTAATTGTATCAAAATTTCTTCCAGAAGGCTATATTTTGATACAATCCAAACTAAACCGCCAAAAACGAAAAGCATTATTAATTCTACAATTTGATGTTTATAACTCTTGAAAAACATTACCTCTAACAAAGCCCAAATACCTAAATATGTAGCACATCTTGTAGCAAAAACTTCTAATCGTTTGTGAGAAAATTCTCTTTCCCGTCTAAGAAGGGGTATAATGTGAATCTTTTGTATAAACGAAGTAGCAAAATAATTTGTCAACTTCCAGAATACCGGCAACATGGTAATACAGCGTATGGTATCAAAATCCTCTGTAGTAATTTTTCCATAAAAATATAGTTCAAGTCCCTGCCAAGAACATGAATATAAGACGCATATTCCCATAAAAAATATGAACTTGCTCAGTATAAGTTTTTTGTTCGACATTTTCTTCTTTTCCCTTCCTTATTTTTTAATTCCAGATATGATATCCAACACATCATAGTCTTTAGTTCCATCTTTATATGTTGTAATTTCAATTTTAGCGTTATACTGTTTGTCAACTTTTACCTGATCGTAAATATCTTCATTTTCTGATTTAATTTCCTTATCACCATATTGAAAAATTGATATATAATCGGTCTTATCAATATTGATAAGATTGGTAAAGTCTCCTATTTTCATAGGAAGATATGTGTCAGTTTTATCTTTGTACTTATCTGTACAACATACAATACCTGAAATATATTCATGCCTTGCTGTAAATGACCTCCATATGCCATAAACTATACAAGCAACAATAATGATAGGTAAACATGCTCCCATGCCTAATAATATGATTTCTTTTAATACTTCCATTATTTTCTCCTAACATCTCTTGTGTACTGATTATCATACTTTTATTTTACTTTCGATATAATTTCTGCCACATCATAATTTTTTGTTTGATCATTATGTACTAGAATCTTAATTCTAGCATTGTATTTTTCCCCAACTTCTACTTGATCATAAATATCTTTATTGCTTGATTTGATTATCTGATCATTATATTGAAAAACAGATATATAATCTGTCCGTACATGATCATCAACATAACTTGGAATATCTCCTACTTCTTCGGAAGTACATTTATGAGTTTCATTCGAGCTTTTATCTACACAAAATACAAGAACTGAATCTTCCAATATATTTTTTAAGGCAACACGTTCTACTCCAATTCCATATTTTCTTAAACTATCATTTAATTGTGTCTGTAGATCATCAATACCATATAATCCATGAATAATACCAAAGAGTGCTTTTGTGATATACTCTTTTCCTGTATTTGTTTTTCCTGTCAAAACCGTTAATCCATTGAGATTAATCTTAGCATTTTCAATATTGGCAAAATTCTCTAATGTTAATTTCATATATTCTCCTTATTAATTGCTAACCTTTAACAATATTTTTCATCTCAGCCATATCCATTTGGGGACAATTTCTTTTTAGCTCATTCCATTTATCTTTCCATTGATCACCTTCAATATCTGGATATAGCGTGTCCATTAAGCGGTATAAAATATCATCATAATCTGGAACAGATTCTTTATAAAATGGAAAATTTGACCGAAATAATTCCATTGAAGTATCATAAAGATTTACCATGAAGCCATGATCTGGGAGAAAATACTCTGGTCCGATTGCCTTTTCCCAAAGACGATATCTTTTTTTCCAATCTTCTTTTGAAATCTCTTCTGGTCGATCTGTATTGTTCCAATATTGAAAATCACTTAGATACTTTTGTTGTTCCAAAATTGGAATAATGCTCGAATTTCCACTATAAACGCAAAGTATTTTTCCTTCTACAGCATATAAAAACAGAACAGCTCGATAATTATAATCCAAGCTTTCTAACAAATTATCCCTTGTTAGATTTCTGACTTTACCACGAATATACAGAACAATGTTTCGATATAATGATTTCCATTGCCCTTGAGCAGTATCTTGTAACCACATTTTCCTATCATAATCTGTTTCTTTCTTCGCTATTTCTAAAATTTCATCGGTGCTGAGATTTTCTCTCAAAAAATAGCAATATAAAAACTTTCCCAGTACATATTTGTGTAATTGAATATCAATAGTTTTTTTTACATCTTTTCTTAGAATATCAATCTTTTTTGTCAATTCTTCCATAGTGTAAGATTGATCAAAAATGAATGCATCGTAGATTCCCAAACTCATTTATTTACGCCTCTCCATTAATCCCGTAACAACCAATTCCATTTATTTGCAATGCAACAATTAACCATTCTCTTCTTTCTTTAGAAGTTCGTGTAATACCAGCTGCTTTTGATTTATTGTTAATGTTTCGTAAATTTGTAATATTTCGTCCACTGCGGTCATTTTATCTTCGTTTCTCAAGATTTTCATATCAGAAGAAATAATTATGAATATATGGTAATCTTTTCGTAGAGCTTTTTTGTCTACGGCCAAGGAGTAAGGATTTTTACGTGGATGTGCAATTAATTTACTTACAATTTTCTTATCCATTTTAGAAATTTGTCCTAATCTTCCAAAACATTCCCCCTTACTCATTACCTCTAATACGTATGGTCTGTTATGATACTTATCTGGTTGAATTTCAAGCCATGAATTATCTTCTGGATCCGATACCTTAGAAGTGGCTGATGCAAGATATTGTTCTGCATTCCACATATTTTCACTTACGAGTCCAAAACGATAATGGTAACGATATGTTTCATTCTTACTCATATGTAGTCTCCTTTTCTGATTTTGTAATGTAAATTATATTTTCTAGCTTCACACAAGCAATATCACTGTACAATTTTTTCATTTAATACGAATTAATCATTATCTTCTTTTTTTAGAATTTTTTGCAATACTAAACGTTTTTAATGCACTGTCAGTGTTTCGTGATACACCGAACGGGCAACTAAAGTTGTCCGCGGCTTCTTTACGAGGCAAATTACACCTCGATGGAAATACACGTTTCCCTCTATTCCCTGTTACGGGAGTTACTTTCATTTATGCAGACTTCTTCGCAGAATCATGCACATATTTTGACTTTCCAAACAGTATCCGATATTTCAACCGGGTATCCTTTCTGTAACGATGTCTTGTCTTACTGGCAGGACTTGATTCATGTCGTTTCCCATTATAGTGTTCCTGACAGGTACTCTTTGCTCCGGGATACAGATCCGTAATCTTCTATATTTCCTGATTTTCTCTTCATAAAATACTCCTTCTCAAATTCTTACATAAAGTAATATGTAATGAATGAAAGTATACGGTCTGACAGAATTCTTATCAAAAAAACTGCAAACATAATGGATAAAGCAACGATACCAGCTGTTGTATATATATCGCCATTTAATCTATTGTTCTTTCTTATTTTTTAGTCTGCGGATCGTAAAATGCGTAAGCCTTCGTTCTTGATATTGACTGCAGCATTCAGATCCCTGTCATGGATTCTGCCACACTTTGGGCAAGCATAAATTCCCCCTCTTATTTTTCTACTGGAACCCAATCATCTACGATTTTTGGTTTCTTTCTTACTTCCACTGGATCATTTGGAAATTCTGAATCTTTGTATGTATACTGAGTCCAACGGATCTCAAAGTATTTGTCATGAAGCTTAACAATGGTTCTCATCTTCTGATTATTATCATTAACCTCTAAGTATTCTTCATGCGGAACAATTTCCTTATCAAATAATCCTGCACTTACAAGGTTGTCCATTTCATCTACTGTTAATTTCATTCCTTCCGTAATCTTGTCATACATGATGTCATAGAAATGTTCATCATAGTAATCTCTATCGTCCCATCTTCCCTGATCTGTTATCATTAGCTGCTTCTCCTTTCAATTATCTTATTTTGTATTATTACAAACTAATAAATGACTAATATTTTTATGCCAGCAATTGCTATTATCTTGCTAAAACACATCCACATAGTGCTTTTAATAGACCGTAGATATAACTTTTTATAAGTATGTAAATAATTACAAGTAGCCAACATATAATGGTCAATGTGTTTATAATCATATGCTTCACCTCCTATTATTCTTGCTCATATGAGTCCAATATTTTACGAACAGCATTCATATGATTTTTGACATTTAACATATCTTCATCATGAATCCCTTTATAGCTGTGTTTCTTAATAAATTGATCAATTTTAGCAAGATCATCACAGATATTTTCTGTTGCCTCTGCAATCTCCGACTGTTTCTTCAATTCATCGGTCATTCTATAAAAATGATCACGATTCGTATATTCTCCATAGTCCGTTACGATTTTTGTTCGTTTCGGGGTGATCCGTTGAATCACTTCCTTGCGCATTTTTGAATACCGGAAACTTACCCATACTCCTATATTAGGATGATGCGATGTATATACAACATCTCCAACCTTTAAATCATCCTGTTCAATCTTTAATTCGTCTAACAACATAATCTTTTCTCCATTTCTACCATAAATGTCATACACCAAATACTACTTTCCATGATTTCTCTATGGATCTATGATATTTAGTGTTTTATTTTTGTCATTCGCTTCAATCATATAGTTATCAGCATCTTCCATTTTATCTAAAACTTTATTTACGTCTTTCTTTGAAGAAAGTTCTTTATCGTTATGAAATATCTTATATCCACGCTGATAAGCAATCTGTGTACCTATATATTCTTTAGATCCTGATTTCACTCTAAATGCATAAATGGTTTTCGTTTTTTTATCAATTTGAATTATAATTTGTCCAAAATCATCGGATTCAGAATCATTAAATTGATGCAAAACCATATCTTTATCTTTAGATCCATGGATATGTGACTGTCCTTTTAATTGTTGCAAAAACTGCTTTGTAAGACTTTTTGAAAGAGTTTTCTGCTTATAGATAAAAGTATAATTATCCGTATAATATTGTTTTATTTCGTTATAGCTCATCCAAGTATCATATTGATCTACTACAACGTACAGCATTATAAATGCTATAAATACTACAAATGTCTTTCTCATTTTTATCCCTCACAATTCAATACATGATCAATTTCTTTGATTCTTTTTAATAAACGTTCCTTTTCTTGCTTCAAGGCAGCAGAGTCAATACTGTCTGTTACAACTTCTATCTCATACTCTTCCTGCGGATTCTCAAGATATTCCTCATAAAGATTTTTATTGACATTATGTAATAAGATCTCACTATCTTCACTAACTACACTCTCCCAGTTCTTAGCACTTCCACCGCTGTAAGCTGATCCATGAATATAGGCTACGTCACTGCCGGGATGTGCTCCACTGTCTCGACCTGTTGCATGACTTAAGATTTTTCCAAAGAGGATTACATCACCATGTTTTTTACTTACAGATTCCTTTACATGAATTTTGAGTGTGACCTTTTCATTAATTTCATTATCTGCATATCCGTAGATTTCTTTCATAATCACTCTGGCAGCATCCAGATTTGATTCATCAATCGTCCAACATTTTTCGCCCGAATTCCATCTCGCATCTGAAAATTTTTTAATCCTTTTAACAAACTCTGGATTATATGGTGTATATAACATTGCTTTATCGTCTCTAATTTTTACTTCAATTTCGCTCATTTTACATTCTCCTTACTCATAAATATATATCTCTGTTTCGAGATAAATTATTTGCTTTTCTAAATATAATGTATCACTTTCAAGATATTAAGTCAATAGAAATATTTGCTTTTCGAGATATTTTATTTTGATTTTGAAATAAAATATGCTATAATACAAACATAGGAGGTTGCATTATGGTAAGTTATACACCATTATTTACAACGTTAACTAAAAAAGGAATGACAAAAACCGAACTTAGAAAAAACATTGGATTTGGGACAAATGCACTCGCAAAAATGTCTAAGGGAGAATACATTTCTTTAGAGACAATTGACAAAATCTGTCTCTATCTCAATTGTAAAATAGAGGATGTTATAGAGATCATTCCGGATTAAGCAAAGGGACTTTGACTATTTGGTTGAAGTCCTTTTGTTATTGATCAAAAAATACTTAAAAGATTAAGGTCCACACCCAATGACGATACAACTGATTCATCTACACAAAAATGTCTGGCAATATTGGTAAGATTAACTCGTCCAGAAACATCATCATTTTTTTTGATTTGATCTAAAAACTCTTGTTTTGGCATCAATAATCTTCTTGCTATAATCTTACATTCCATATCATTATGTATACCTGTTTGTATTTCACACAAAGCTCGTGCAAGCAGCATATTTTCTTTTTCTCTCGATACAAATGGAACCTTAATTTGATAAGTTTTATCAAACTTTGGTATTAATTCATAGCGATCATTGTATCTGCTTATATCATTCGTACAGATTATTTCATAACCCATTCTAAGCAGTGTATTTTTAAGACACTCTGCAGAAGTTACTGAATCAGTAAGATCGCAAATTTCTCTAATTCTTTTTGCGATTGCATCATAAATCTGCTCTTTTTTATATTTCTTTCGTTCCACATACTGTTGTTTGTTCGTCATAAATAAGAAATCCTTCTTTCTAATTCAATCTCTATGATTCATGCTTAATACGAGCTAATTGACATCATTTTTTATGAAGGAAAAACCACAAATCTTAATTTGTTTCATAAAATTACAATATTCTAAATCTTGACAATTTGTAGATATTTCACAATATCCACAGGTATTACCCCAAATTTGATCATACAATTCTTCTTTTTCGTCTTCGGAAGCTTTTCCAGATTTTACTTTCTCATATTGTTTGCGATCAATCCAACATGTATCGCCACAGTCATTAATAGCTATATGCAACATACATTTTCCAATCTTATGCTGTACAAGTAAATCAACAATCTGCTTCCATTTTTCATCTGTTAATGTCATTTCTTTATATTCTATGTTCTCATATTCTGCCGTTTCTTTTAATGTGTCATTTAATTTTCTGTTTGCCAGACTTTGATTTAAAGCAGTTAAGTTTCTCATTTGATTAACGAATTCATCTAAATCATAAATCTGTTCTTTTGTTAAAAAAACAAGTCCTTTCAAGAAAGGATAATGAATGGCAGGTCCTTTTGCTTTAATTAATCCATTTTTGATTTCTCTATGTAAAAGATTGACTAATTTAGTATCAATAAAAAATCCATATTTTTCTTTTAATAATACTTTATCCTCAAATGACATTTCCCTAATCTGATCATCAGTTAATGTATCCAGATGTTTCTGGATTTTCTTTCGTTGTTGCTCTTCAATATGGCATATTTCGTCAAGCTTTTCTTTTTCTTCAAATAATGTTTTAATGAATTCACTCATAAATACGATTCTCCTTTTTACGTTTTACAAACGGAGTTTTTCTGCTAGTATTATGTTAAAATATTAAGTTCTCTACCTCTTTGAGCGGCAGCAGCCAGGGATACTCCAAAATACTCTGCAATATTTTTCGTTTGTACTAGCAATCCTTCGGAATTAAGATCAATCATTTTTCGATACTCTTTTTCCGGCATAAGCAATGCAAATGCAAAACTATTTGCCTGCCGTGCCTGTTCAGGATCGTTCTTCTCTTGGAACCGCCCTTCTTTTTGATGATTCCAAAGATCATGATTCGTTTGATACCCCATATGCAAGAACAAATGACCTAACTGTTGAGCAATAATCATTTTTCTCCGTTCAGATTTATAATATGGGGAAATATAAATTGCAAAAGAATCTCTCTCTTTGCTGATAAAATCGCAATATTTACAGTATTTTTCTCGATCTTCTTCCACGCGGCCGCCAAACATCTTAACTGCTTCATCAATATCCTGAATTGGTATCTGGATATGATACAGATCAATAATATCTTGAGTTAAATGGTTAATAACTTGCTTAATTTCCTCAGATTCTTTCAATTCTCTCATTAATTGTGCATTGTTCACTATCATCACTCCTTTTCAAACACGCAAATCCTTCCGTGATTCTCTTTCTTTGTAAAATCTCTTACAACTATTTTGTAGCTGTTTCTTTTGAAAACAACTTCTTCTTTGATTTCTCTTTTTAGAATAATTTATCAATTACAGATTTCATTTTTCTTCCAATAAGAATGTCATTTTCATCACTTGCATATATAGAATCATGAACACGACAAATTCCGTTTGCTTCAAAATCAAATGATTCTAAAAAATCTTTAAATGATCCATCATAAATTTTTGGAAATTTTTCAGGATTCCACTTATAGTGATCTCCGATTAATATATCATTCAAATTAATTCTATTTCCAAGGATATTGACATATAATTGATCATTATCATAGGGTTTCGCATTTACTATTAGACGCTGCCGGCTACGATCAAAAATATAATATTGATATAATTTTAGCAGATCACATTCTCGCATTCTTACATGAAAATTTAAGGTACTTATTTTTTCGATTTCTTCCCATGCCATAAGCCTGATATATCGTTCAATAATCCGTTCCTGAATTTCATTAAATAATTCTTCATTCATGTCTTTATACTGTGCTTTTAGAGAAGAAAATATAATTTTTGCTTTTCTAATATCAGATGACATAGATAATGATTCTATTTCGACCACGAAGCTTACATTGCCTGGATATAAAATTACTTTGGTCTTTCCATCATCCGTTTTTTCATAGATGAATTTGGCGTATGTAGTATTTGAGTGATTGATACATACAGCGATCATTTCCTTTGTGAGCAGAAAAGGAATCTTTTTTACGATACCTTCTTTCATGCATTCCTGTTTTGCAGAAATATTCTTTGATTCTTTCGTATTTGGTTCAAAAAGTGAATACCTGCAATCATAATCTAAGTAGTCCGTTTCATCATCATCAAATCTATCAACGTAATCATATTCGCTTTCTGGATGAACCACTTTAGACTCGATCAAATTCTTATTTTTGAGTCCAATCGCATATGGATACTCATCTAACTCTGCGATTGCACTTCCAAGCAGGTTTTCAATAATCCATTTCTGCTGGGGTCCGGCTTTTTCAAACATAACAGAATTATATACAGTTTTTTGCATTTCTTTTAACATTTTAACGACTTCTTTCTTTCTCATTTTCATAAATTTTCTCCTATAAGAACTTCATTTTCGTAATCAGATAAATCTTTTTGAGTCAATATCTACATCTTCATTTTCAGACATTCGAAACTCTCCGTGACTCTCTTCCTTTGTAAAATTTTTCACAACTACTTTATAGCCACTTTTAATTAGTTCATCCCTTACTTTATCTCTTTCTCCCTGCTGCGTAAAATCCCTCACAACTACTTTTATTTCTCGATGCTGCTTATTCGTATTTTGACTCATAATCTTTCTCTCCTATCTTATTTTGACATATAATGATTAATCGTTATCTTTTAAAATTCTTAAAATCTCAACAAAAAGATTGACCAGATCCAAATAAATATCAGCCCCGTAAATAATTGCGTTTGCAACTGTATGTTTAGCCTGCTGTGCTGAAACAAAATCGTATCCAATATATAAGGAAAAAATAATTGCCGAAATCCATGCTATAATTCCTGTATTTAATCCGACAAAATAGCATACGACATATGCAATAACAACTCCTACTAATGCTACAAAAAGCATTTTCCCAATACCTACAAAAAACTTTGGAAATATGCAACTAAGAGTAATCATACAAAAAGTGATCATAGTTGTAATGATCAATGCTTGCAATACAAGATCAGATCTACCAGCATAATCACTGATGATGGTTGATAATGTTATTCCACATGGAATCACAATCATGTTATATCCAACAAATTTTACAAGGACAGCCTTATATCTGGTTAACATTACTATTCCAATAATTGAAATGAGCAGGTATCCAATCACCAATGCTCTTAATGGAATCATAGCTACATAATCCGCAAAAAATGCACATGTTATAAGATTGATTAATAAGCCGTATAGTACAATAGCTTCGATTAGCAAATTATAAGCACCATCACTCAAATGCGTTTTCTTTAATTTTTTACTACATTTTATTTTCATTTTCTTCAAAACCTCTTTCATTTAACTTGTGATCAATTCGTTTATATCTGCCTATATGATCTACTTGTCCAAAAAACTTCCGAAATCCTTTTCCATCATATCTATTCCATCTTTTTGCAGATCATAAAAAGGATTTCTCTTATATGGGAAAAATAAAAGGCATAAAATAGTTATGATTGACAATATAATTCCTATTCTGTTAAATGGTCCTATCCATGCTACAATAACAAACATTTGTTCAAAACATATCACCGTATTCTTTGTTGCACTATCTACAGTTAAAAATTGATCGAGACAGATTGGTAACCATAAAATTGCAAAAAATATAAAATAAATTATGTAATATCCATGTAGATAACCAGCCCCTAATTCTGCAGAAAACAATAACCAACGATCTTTTACACTCGTAAATTTTGCTTTTGGCATCTGATAAAAAACAAAATCATGATATAAACGATCATATTTTTCAGATTTTATCAAACTTTTTCCATGAACTGTTCCATTCCCTGATTTACTTGAAATTCTAAAATTAGTAATAGCTCCTTTGCTGTTGTATGGATGGTTATATATTGATGAATCAAAAAATTTCCAAATTAAACTACGACCAATTATTATTGCTATATTATTTGAGTTTAAATATCTTTTGTTAACATCACTTATGGAATACGTAGAAAAAATCTTTGACCGACTCTTTTGATGAACAAGTTTTGTGATTGATCTTAATTCTGCACTATTAAATGTTCCAGGTTCAAAAGATATCTTCTTCCCAGTAAAATCAGCTGTTAATTTTCCGTTATCAGAATGATAACTGATCTGGCATTTTGGTTTGTATACATAAAAAATATCGGAATCTTTAATATATTTATTGTATTCTTCTTCATTTGCCTCAAAATTTATATGATTTTTATCACGGTAGTAATATCTCATATTCCCCAGCTCTTTCTTTTTTGTAATCTTCTTTGAGCTGCACTCGTATTTTTGATATGTATTTTGAGTGATTTTCAATTGATCTTCCGAGCTTTCTTTCCCATAGAAATTACGGTCCGTTTCCCACTTATCTTGTTTCAGGTTTATATAAAACATTGTTATAAGTGGCAATAAAGAAAGAATGATCAGTCCATATAGGATTCTTCTCTTTATGTCGTCCATATCTAATTTTTTTAGCTCCATATCAAATCTCCTGACATTTTTTGTTCTTATCTTCTAACATCTTTTTATAGGCTTCCTCTATTTCCTCATCTGTAACAGCTTCTTCATTACAAATTTTATTAACGATACAAGGAGTTTGTTTTTTGAAATTGCAAATAGGACATATTCTTTCAATACAATAGTCTTCTAGCTCCTTTTCCTTCTTCTTTCTTTTTAGACTTTTCTCGTCTAAGTCGTAATTCATAGATGCAATAATTATTCCTGCTTGTGCATCTTTTACTGCTATTCCTGCTTGTGCTCCTTTGTCATAAATAATACTTGTTTCTAATGACCCAATATCTATTTTATTTTCGACACATACTTTTTCTATACTCGCTAAAAAGTCATGTGCAATCTGCTGTGCTATTGTCATAAACGTTCTCCTTCACACAATTTTCTCTATTTTACCGGCGGCAACTATAATTTCTACCTATAATATGTATTCCAATGTGATTCTGATTATATAATTGATGCAAAATTTCTTGATCATCATAAGTTAACAACAAGTCTGCACAGCCGGGAAACTCTCTTAATAAATCTGTGATCAGTTCAGCTAACTCTTGATGAAGATGAAATTTAACTGGATACAGCTGATCTCCTTTTTCGATATATGGTGGATCAATAAAAATACAATTTTTCGGATTCCAATACATTTCCTCAATCAATTCCATTGCATCGTTATTTCTGACTTCAATGTAATCACTCATGGAATGAATTTTCTTAATTCGTTCAGTAAGGGATTTAGGAATCCATCGATCTTTCATATCAGACTTTGGATTTGCCATCTGTATGCCGGAAAAACTACACCGGTTGATTACTAAAAAGTAAAATGCACGATCAAGATCTGATAAATCCGATGATTTCAATCGTTCCTGATATGCAAAATATGTTTCTTTGATTGGTGAGTATTCCAGAATCTTATCATTCAGTTCTTTGTATTGATTACTGCATACAATCTTCCAAAATGCGTAAACATTACGATCCAGATCATTTAAGACCAATTTATGAATCTTACCAGCATCTAACAAAGCTAATCCCAAACTTGATCCTCCGCAAAATGCTTCTACGAAACATTCTTTATCTTGAATATATGGTAGCAGCTGATCAATCAGCTTTGATTTTCCACCAGGATAGCGAAGTGGAGACAATCTTTTTTTTAACTTTGATTTTTGAACAGGTGTTGAATTTTTAAGTTTTGACTGTTCTAAGATAACATGTGTCTGGCTAAAACTTTCTTTTCCTTCTTTATATAAAACTCCATCACACATAGGACACCAAAAGCCGTATTTTCCTTCTTCAAAATCTTCTTTTTCTCCTATATATCCGCAATATTCACATCTCATAGTATTTTAATCTTCTCCTATACCATTCTATCTTTTTGTAGAATATGTAACATATTAATCCTCCCCTCAAAACAGATGTATCATTATTTTATTCAAAATAGGTATTACCCACATTATCAAAATCTATATCACATGTCATAGCATCATCACTTTCTATTGTTTCTTATTTGTATTTTTTCGGCGTGTATTTTTCTTTGTTCTTCTGTTTGATTCGATGAAGAGCTAAATCGATTGCTTTCATTAAGTAATCGGCATCTTCTTCTGTAATTTCAATTCCATCACAATTGGCAATTACATTTTCCTGATTTTTAATCTGCTCTTTGATTTTATCTAAATCCTTCGAGATATCTTTTTCATCTTTCGGAGTCAGAATTGACCGATCTCGGATATTAGATGCTCCAAGAAGATAGTCCGTTGTTACTTTGAAGATTTGAGCTAACTTTATCAGATTTTCATTGTCTGGAAAGCTGATATCATTTTCATAATCAGAAATTGTAGATGCTTTCAGGTTAAGTTTTTGACCTAATTTTTCCTGCGTCATACAATATTCTTTTCTTAACTGTCTTAATCTTTTCCCTAATTTTGTTGATTTGTTTGTATTTGTTTTATCCATAAAATTTCTCCTTAACCGTTTCAATTAAATCACTGTGCATTCATTACTTAAATCAACTCCTTTTATTGGTACTTTTTTCGCTTCTCCAACGTAAATAACATCTCCAACTTTACATCCAAAACCCTTGGCATTTTCAACACATTCTTCTATACTTTTAAAACCATCAGAATAATTCTGTCCATCTCTATAAAAGCTAAGCAGAGTACCATGTCCATAGGAGTAACTGCACCGCATGGGCGTGGGTGAATGCGTCCTGATGGGTCCAGACTTTATTTTATTTCTTGATTTTTGATATATTGTTGGATAACTTTCAGACTGTTTTCACTCACGGATGAGATAAAATAACTGTCTGACCAGAAGTAAGGCTTCCAGTAATACTTCTTTAAGATCGTATCTCCATACAGTTTTCTGGCTCTTCTGGCAGTTTGTGTCTTTAGGACGTTGGCAAGTTCTGCCGGAGATGTCATAGTATCTGCTTCCAGAAGGATATGAACATGGTCTGGTTCTCCATTGATCTCCAATATATGAAAACCTCTCTGATCTGTAACGTAACGGATCCTTTCATAAACAGCATCACGGACTCCATCAACTAAGACCGGGTGTCGGAATTTCGTAACAAGCACGATATGATACTGCAGTAAAAAGCAACTGTGCCTGTGGACATAATAATCTGTATTTTCTTTCTTTCGCATGATGTATCTCCTTTACAGCTAAACATATGTTTGGTATAATTATATTATAAAAATATGATGTTTTCAATGTATTAGAAAGGATACAACCATATGGCATTTTCCGTAACACAACGAGTGATCTCATCCGAAGATATGATCTATAGTTATTGCGATGACTTCTGCCGAAAAGCGAAGTTGTTATATAATGCTGCCCTTTTTCGTATCCGTAACATCTTTACCGGATATGAAAAAGAATATCGGACAGACAATGAAGAAGATGTCTTTTGTGAGGTTCATGCATTACAAGATGCTTATCCACAGATCCATGTTCGAAAAGTGATCTCTTATAACCATCTGGAAAAACTGATGCGTGTCACGGAAAATCCTGATTTCTTTATCGGGTTGCCAATGCAGACAGCCCAGGCAATGGTAAAGCAGGCTGTTACAGATTTTAAAAACTGGCTGGCTTCTTTAAGAGAATATAAAAAACATCCGGAAAAATTTTTAGGGAAACCAAAGATGCCACACTATAAAAAACAGGATCTTACCACAGTGATCATCACTAACCAGGATGCTGTTTTATATCCGTCAGAAACTGGAGTATCCCTAAAACTGCCAATCATAAAGAAACGTCTGAGTTTTTCTAATATTTCTGAACATGCTTTCTTAAAGGAAGTCCGGATCAAGCCTTATTATGGAAGATTCCTGCTCTGTTTGACATTTGAAGAACCAGAGCCGATGATCGCAACTTCCATGCCGAATACCTGTGCCATTGACTTCGGAACCGACAACTTCGCAGCTATCGTATGTGATGATAAATCATCCGCAATCTACAAGGGCGGAGCTGTCTTATCCGATACCCAGTGGTTTCATAAACAAAAGGCAAAGTACGTTTCCATTCTGACAAAAGGACACAAAAACCGATACGCAACATCAAAGAGATTATCTGATCTTTCTTATCGTCATGCGAACTTTGTAAAGGATCAGTGTCATAAGATCAGTCGGAGTATCATTGATTTCTGCGTGGATCATCATGCAGGGACTCTGATCCTCGGCGTGAATCCGTTATGGAAACAGAATTCCAGAATTGGAAGAATCAACAATCAGAAGTTTGTCTCCATGTCGATCGCTTTACTACGGACGATGATCACGTATAAAGCCTTGAATGCAGGGATCAAGATCGTTGAGCAGGAAGAAAGCTACACCTCCAAAGCTGATATCACAACAAAGGACTACATTCCCACCTATGGTGTGGATGATGAAGATGCACAATTTTCCGGGGTCCGCATCAAACGAGGACTGTATCGTTGTGCAGATGGGACGATCCTGAATGCGGATTGTCACGCAGCAGCGAATATCATGCGAAAAGCTGTTTCTGATATCTGGGATCAGACAACCGATTTTTCTTTTCTGACAAGTCCAAAAGTGTATGGATTCCACGAACTGAATCCCAAAAGTATTCCCGTCAAAGGGATAGCGGCATAAGTGAATATGCCATGATTGGTACGAACAGCCAGAATCCTCTGGTCAGAGATGAGTAATTGTTACGACTGTCAGAAGCCACTTCCATAGGAACTTCTGTACCGCATGGGAGAGGTAATTCACGACCTCTGTTTTGTCGCATAAAAAGTCATATCCATTAGAAAGAATATCATCATAAAGGTTATGTTCTTCTATATATTTTGTGATATCTTCTTCTGCCTGCTCCTGATCATATACAAAAAACGGTCGGCTATGACAAAGGATTTTCTCTTGGAAATAATCAATATCATTGACAAAATCATCAAACTGATTCCAGCACATATTACGATAATTCATCGCAATAAGTTCACCTAAATCTCCAGAAATATGTAATCTGCAATAATCTTCCTCAAATAGAAAGCGGATTCTGTATTCTGTACTATTGGGCTTTTTGAAATCCAATATTTTTATGTTTCCAAGATCTTTAAATATTGCCCTATGATTCTTGAAATTTTCTTTTTGTTTTTCCAAATTCATGTAAAAATGTTACCTTTCTAATCACATTTTGTTCCATTTCAAAATTAATTAGTACGAACGTTCGTTATAATTTAATTATACAATAACCTTGACAAATTACAAGCAAAAATATGTAACGCTCCCATATTTTTTAGCTTTATTTGAACATATTTCAAGAATAACATTATAATTATGTGGGAATATTACATATTTTAAATTATTATTTATAATTTATTCCAACTTCTAAACAAAAAAATAAGCCCCGTTATCCGTTAAGATTTTGGGGCTTTTATTCTTATACTTTATCTTCTTCCAGCAAGAAGACTCCGACCTCTAAGGTGAGAGATGAATTGCGTCTGTTAAGCACTTGATATTGTATTCTGATCATAGTATAATATATTTAAAAGAATAATAAAGAAATGATAAAATATAATAAATTGTTAAAATGATCAAAAACACAAGCAGAAAACTAAGGGAGTGATACCATGGCAAACAGAGCATATAAATTCAGAATATATCCCAATAATGAGCAGATGATTCTGTTTGCCAGGACTTTCGGCTGTGTCAGAATGGTGTACAACCATTGGCTTAATCGAAGGATCAGGCAGTATAAGAAGAACAAGACAAATATAACATATACTGTCTGTGCGAAAGAAATGGCTGAAATGAAGAAAACGGAAGAATACGCATTTTTGCGGGAAGTCGATAGTATATCCTTACAGCAATCACTCCGACACCTTGATACAGCATTTCAGAACTTTTTCAAACGGCCGAAAACAGGATTTCCAAGGTTCAAATCAAAAAAGAATCATAAAAACAGCTATTCAACCATATGTATCAATGGCAACATCACCATATCGGATGGGTATCTGAAACTGCCAAAGATCGGACAAGTCCGATTAAAGCAGCACAGATCTGTTCCAAAGGGATACAGGTTGAAATCAGTGACGATCAGCCAGACACCAGGCGGAAGATACTATGCAAGTATCCTTTTTGAGTATGAAGATCAGATACCAGAAAAGGAGATGCACAGTTTTTTAGGTCTGGACTTTTCCATGCACGGATTATATCGTGACAGTAATGGCAATGAACCGGCATATCCAGGATATTACCGGAACGCAGAGAAAAGATTAGCAAGAGAACAACGCAGACTTTCCAAGATGCAGAAAGGTTCGAACAATCGCAGGAAACAGAGAATCAAGGTAGCCAAACTTCACGAAAAAGTTTCCAATCAGCGAAAAGATTTTCTGCATAAGCAGTCAAGACAGATAACCAATGCCTATGATTGTGTATGTATAGAGGATCTGGATATGAAAGCAATGTCTCGGTCGTTGAAATTGGGAAAATCCGTTTCGGATAATGGATGGGGAATGTTCACAGCCTTTCTAAAGTATAAACTTGAGGAACAAGGAAAAAAACTTGTGAAAGTGGACAGATTTTTTGCAAGCAGTCAGATGTGTTCTGCCTGTGGTTACAAGAATGCGAAAACAAAGGATCTTGCACTCAGGCAGTGGGATTGTCCGCAGTGTGGAATCCATCACGACAGAGATGTAAATGCAGCGATCAATATCAGAAATGAGGGAATGCGGATAGTAACTGCATAACCACAATTTCACATAATACAACCGTGGGACACACGGGGTTAGCTCGCTTAAGCTTAGCACATTGGTGCTATCGAACGAGAACCAAACCTGCCGAGGTTAGGGAAGCTCCCACCTCTATAGATGGGAGAGGATGTCACATAACAATGTTTCCGTTTGCATCGGCTTTTTTGGTAAATACAGCAATGATCAATTCTACCCATGCAACAAAACTTGGAATCGCTGTCCAACAAAACACAATATAGAGGATTCCCATCCCAGTCTTTCCACTGTAAAACTTATGAGCACCGAAACCACCAAGGAAAAGTGCCAGTAAGCAGTAAGCTACTTTATTCACTACTTTCTTTCCATTTCCTGCTGCCACATCAGATGCATTGTTAATACTGTTTGTCATGTTAATATTGATTCCAGCATCGTTGTGATTCTCAGGCTCTTTTTTTGCCTTTGTCACAATGATCTGATCTTCATCCTCGAAAATTTCCACCAAATCTCCAAGAACAGGATCAAATCCAAGATCACATCTTCGAACTTCTTTAATGGAACCATTGTTCATCCCGATCGTTACAATATCATTTTCTACTCTAATCATTTTCCCTTTTTTCATCTACATCTCCTCCTTCATCATTCTTACTTTTATTAAGATCAGATACATACATGGTGCCATAATGTGGTTCTTCTTCTGGATGTTTTTTATAGTAATCCTTTCGGATCATACGAAATACAAAGCTGCAAACCACATGAATCATACATGCAGCAATTACAAATGTCACCCATAAATGCTCATATGTCTTAAAATACATTAAATCTGCCACTGTTTTTCCGCGGGAAAATACATATAAAATAATCAATCCAACGATAAATGGAATGATAGCGATTGCTTCTTCTATGACGATTGACTGATAAAAACGTTGGGAAAAATTAAACATCATGTTATACACAAGATCAATTGCGATTACATATGCAGCAGCAGTCAACATGACATTTAAAATTGTACGAAATGTATGAGATTCATACAATGCTCCAGGTCCTGCATTAACACTTACTAAACCAGTAAATGCTGTAAATATCACAAAACATAATGCAAATGCTTTTTCTCCAAACCATAGTCTGGATTTCCATCCTCTCTGTAAATTCAAGATTTTTTCCATAATTTAAATTCCTTTCTTTATTTGATACTTAACAGTTACTTTTCTGTCTCTTGACAGATCTGCTCTATTTTAGCAGCACTATTCTTTTTTAATTTATCATTTTGATAAAATAAAGTTCTGATTAGACTCTGTCTTAACATAAACTTCATTCCTGCAGATACTTCCATTGGTGTAGGTCTTTTAGCAACCCATTTCGATCTACGCTCTACGTTTACAACGATAATACCCACATAATATGGAATCTGTTCTTTCCATTCATACAAGGATTGCTTTAAATATAACTCTCTTGGAATAACCAAATAATTATAATTTCCAATCCATGTTTTGGCAGCCTTACTCTTAAAATCGGCCATGCTGACTTTAATCTCATAGCATCGAAATTCATCTTTTTTTGCGTTATAGCTTAGAAAATCAACGATTTCCTTTACTTTTTTCTCCTTGAGAAGAGTTACGGTAACTTCCTTTGTTCCATACTCTCTTGCAAGGCATGGGTTGGATCCAAACAGGTTTTGATATAAGACATCTTCAATGATCAATGTTTCTTCTGTTTTTGCCATTATTTATCTCCTTCTGTTATTTCATCAATGGAATATGCAAGATTATCGATATAATACAGCTTTAGATGTTCCATATTAGGGAAAATATCCGCAAACGTTTTATCTGTGTCCAAAAAGTCTGAATCTTCAATAATACAAACATTGTCTCCCAGTTCTGGATTTAGTAAGCGGATATAGCCACCAGCCTTTGTAAATTCATCGAAATCATATATTCCGACAATATCTCCTTCAACCCAGTCTTTTATATAATTTTCTTTTCCATCACAAACCAGACGAAAACCAGATCCTTCAAATATAACTACTTGTGGTCCTTTACCACCAGGCAATAAAACAAAACGATATCCAAAAGCTCCATCTGCCATAGCTTCTTCTTCCGTCTCATATGTATGCGGAGATGGGATGTTAATTTCGTAATGATTTTGATCTGTCGCAGCAAACATACCTGACATACAGTATTGATATCTTTTTTGCATAAAAAACCTCTCTTTCATGGAAATTATTTAACACGCCGTGAGCAAGAAGTCCCCCACCTCTATAGGTGGTGGGATGAATTGCGGATTACACAGCATTTTTTATTATGTACTGCCAATTGTTGTTATGACATTCCAACTTCATTTTATTGATGCTGACCTGTTTATAGGTTTTGTTTGGCAGAGTAATATAGTCATTGTTCTCATCTTTTATATATGCCGCATTGCTCGTAAATCCTGTAATATATCCACTCTTTCCAAAAACTGAAACCTTATCGTTAAGATAAAATCCTTTATAATAAGGCGTATTCTTACTGTTACGCGTCTGATTTCTGTTTGGCTTTTTTCTTCCCTTACGGGCGGTAGCCTCGTGTAAAGAGCGTTTCTTTTTGCGGAATTGTTTTATCAGTAACCATTCTTCAGGATTTTCTTTGATTTCATTGATACCACTAATGACAATCGCATCATTATAGTGCGTCTTATCCAATTTCATCGCCTTACGTTTTGGTGTTGTTTCAGATCCATATGTGATCTCAGCATCTGGATACGCTACAAATATCCTCTTACGTAAGGTATTCATGAACGGCGGTTCTTTGTATTGTTTTACCTTTTTATGCTGCTCCTGCCATTGATAGAATATTCCACCTTTCCTGTGATTCTGCGATGTATGACAATCTGTGCAAACTGTAATAAGATTATCAACTCTGTTTGTTCCGCCATTACTGCGGTAGATGATATGATGTGTGTTCAAAATCTTATTTTTTGACTTTCCACAGCACTGACAAGTGTAGTTATCTCTTGCAAAAACAAAATACCTTTCATCGAAGAAACCATATGTCTGACCATGTTGATAGTCAACTCCATGGATTTCAGGATTTATCATCTTTGCTACATCAAACTTACCGACTTCTATGTGAAGAATGGGGTTTGGAACCAAACTACTCAATGTGTCAATCCAATGAAACGTATGATTTATCCTGCTTTGCAAGCTAGGTGGAAGCCATTCATCTCTTCTCTTACGATTTAAAAACCTTGGTTTTCGGTATCTTGTTTTACGATTTCGTCTGCTTCTGCGATAAATACGTTTCGTATCAAGATTTGACCTGATATCCTGTCGAAGCTCGATTTCGCCTTTCCAAAAAACCTTATCCTCTGATCTGACAGCAGCTCCTATATATTTAGAACCTGTGTCTATACCTATATGACAGTCCTGCTTTGTTTCTCCAGTTGTATAAGTCAGCTGAATCGTAAATGGATGATATTTATAAATCATAGCCTTATTTTCCCTTAGGAGTAATCTGGCTTTTCTTTGTGAGCATGGCATTAATGGTCTGCCACGCATATTGAATACAAATACTCTCATAGTTTTTACCTTTGACAGCTACTCTCAAGTGCTGTCCCTTTCTTTTGAAAGTTTGTTACCCTTCGCCAATGTTGTAAATGCTTGTCGTGATCGAACATACTAGGTTGACCGTTCCTACCTCACAGAACTTTTACAGAGCCTACACAAGGCTGCAAACTATGGTATCATTCGCAGGTGTGATAACATAAACAACGTAGTTCTCGAAGAACTTAGGCTAGTCAATATGAGCTTTTACAAGCTCCGACCTCAACAGTTATTACTGTAGGTCGGGGTTATTGACGCATTCTCTTCAATTTTTCATAACGAATTCTGAGCTGCTTGTACTCTGCCTGAAAACATTCTTTGTAATCTGAACTTACCATACCAATAGCTGTTGCCGGCAGGGTACTCTCGTCATATTCTTTATAGTCAGACTCAAACATATCCTTTGGCAACCATTGCACATGTCCATTCACGTATTTCATCACATATCCTTCATCGGCAGGATCTTCGTCTGCCGGAATCTGCCATCCTCGAAAGATATTATAGTCACCTCTTGTCATTGGTCTCGCAGCAACAACCTTTATTCCGATATACTGTTTCATTTGCACGTCTCCTTTCTCCACTAAAGCAAAAAATGATAAAAAAAATAGAGATATTTCTCTGAATATCTCTATTTCCTTGACATAAACTGTCCTTATATCCAATTTTCTAATAAAAAGTTGCCTTTTGATACAACAACTCATGATATAAATTATAGCACAAATTATATCATTTGTGTATCTTGATAAAAAATTTATTTTTTATTCAAAACAATAAATATAATTTTATATATAACAAACCCCACCTATATAATAAGAGGGCACTGAAAAAGTAGATTATACCGTCTATATTTGGTACAATGTATCTATCA
>OLQQ01000160.1_pt1 | contig 41951 bp, 66 predicted proteins | sample 1672041 | NCBI WGS metagenome assembly OLQQ01 (sample SAMEA3136639, study PRJEB25190) | human gut metagenome
TGCTGTAATACATGCCGATCAGATCCTTGGCCATGTACATCACGTCGGCGAGCGCAATGGCGGAGACGACGCTCGATTCCTTAAACAGGAAGATCACATTGGCCACTACGCCGGGAATGGCGGTGGACACTGCTTGCGGCAGAATGACTCGGGTGATGGTTTGCGTGGAAGTCAGTCCCAGCACGTACGCGGTTTCGCGCTGCACGTTGGGCACCGCTTCCAATCCGCCGCGCATTGCCTCGGCCATGTAGGAACCGCCCAAGAATCCAAGGCCGACTATCGCGCAGGTTTCGGCGGACCATACTACGCCGAGTTTGGGCAGGCCGAAGTACAGAAAGTACAGCTGTACCAGCAATGGCGTATTGCGGCTAAGTTCGATGTAGATTCTCACGATTTGCCGGGCGACCGGGATACGCGCGATTTCCACGCCAGCGCAGACCAGACCCACCGCGATGGCAAGCAATATGCCAAACACGGATATGAATAAGGTCATCAATGTGCCGTTGACGAAGAAAGGCGCGTAACGCTGCACGAACGACCAATCGAATGTCATTGGACGCGCTCCTTCCTTTGCTTCTCGTTTCTTCTCCTGCGCATAAACGGTCTTAGCCACCCATGTACGATTTCGGGGGCCGAACATACCTGTCCCCCCTGCCGTGTCATCGTAGAGTATCAGAACACGTGGCACGGCCGCTGCGCTATACGCATTACTTATGGGACGTTACTCGATGGGCGAACATCAGGGCATTATTGTCGCCCAAACGGTGGATACACTGAGGCTATGAAGATCACCAAAGCTCTGACCCGTTTGACCGGTCCCGAAACCGCTCCGGTGTTCGTGCTGTTGCACGGCTGGGGTTCCAATGAATACGATTTGCCCGATCTGCTGAACTATTGCGGTGCCGGTTCGGCTGATTATGCCAGTTTGCAGGCACCCATCGCCTATGGCATGGGATATACATGGTTCGGTGCGTGGGCGCATGAAGGTGTGCCGGAGGGCGAATCATTAGACAAGCAGGCGACTGAAGCCGCCCAAGCCATTGATGCATGGGTTGCGGAGCATATTCCCGCCACTCGGCCGGTGGTTGCCATGGGATTCTCGCAGGGCGGCCTCTTGGCCGCGCATCTTTTGCGATGCAATCCGCAACGGTATGCGGCAGCGGTCTCCTGCTCCGGCTGGTTGGCTCCGGGGCCGGTCTCTGGAGACGCCGAGCTGGCTGCGTTGAAGCCGCCGGTGTTCTACGGGCATGGTGCTGCAGACGACATCTTCCCGAAAGCCGATGTGACGGCGATGGGTGAGTTCTGGCACGAGCACGGCACGTTGACCGAACAAGTGTATCCGGGCATGGCCCATTCCATTAATATGCCGGAAATGCGCGATATTCAACGGTTCTTGGAGACCAACGGATTCATTCGGCCGCAGATTTGGTAGTCACCACCTCACATGGCGTAGTCTACGTGGGCGAATTCGGGGACCCTACCCAACCGAAACCGCAGAACCCAATGATTTCAACGTTTTTCTACCTGCCTTCGGTGTCTCCGAAACGGTCTTGCCCACATTTTGCCCACATCCCCCACGACCGGTCTCAATCTGTATGGTCGCATCGATCATGCGAGCCACATCCATCAGGTCGCCGTCGAACAGATCGGCGTACACGTCCAGTGTCATGCTCGCCGAAGCATGTCCCATAACCCTTTGCAAGGCCTTGACGTTCGCCCCGGCATGCACGGCCAGTGAGGCGAACGTGTGCCGCATGTCATGCGGGGACGGCCACATCGACGGGTCCCAGCCGAGACGACGCAGCGCTTCCGGCCACCATGAGTGGTTCGTGGGATTGTCGGTCGCGGCCTGCTGGCGGATGGGCCGGCCGTTCGGGTCGGTGAACACCCGGTCAAGGGGCTTCTTGTCCGTGAGCAGTGGCCCGAGCGCGTCAATGACGATGCGTGGTATGGGCACGATGCGCTGCTCGCTGCTCTTCGGGGTGCCATCGACCGGCTTGCCGTTGACCTGCACGGTGTTGTGCCTGATACGCAGCACGCCCTGCCGCAAGTCCACGTCCTCGACGCGCAGGCCGGAAGCCTCGCCCCACCTCAGTCCGCAGAAGCCCAAAGTGAGCACGAGCGCGCGGCGCACATCACCGAACCGTTTTGCGTTGCGCGCCTCGTCGGCGAATTCGATGACCTGGCTGGCGGTCAGGTATACGTGCTTCTGCTTGCGCTGCGGCTTCCGGGGCAGTTCGATGCCCTCGCACGGATTATGGAGTATGAGCTTGTCGCGGACGGCGTTACGGCAGATGGCGGCCAGTATCCCGTATGCGCCGATGACCACGGTCGCGGAACGACGCGAGGCAAGTTCGCTGACCCAGCGCTGCACTTCGCCGTGGGTGATGCCGTTGATTCTCCGCCCGCTCCACACATCAACGCAATGAGTGCGCCACAGGCATTGCTCCCGGCCTATGTGCGAGGGCTTCCAAAACGGTTTGCGTTCGGCCAGCCATTCATCGTGCAACTCCCCTATGAGCCGGTTCCCCGCCTGCGGATCAACGAACATATCGGTTGCTTTTGCGATGGTGACGTGTTCGGCCGCCCAGTTCTCCGCGTCGATCTTGCGGCGGAATCCGCGCTTGTCGGTCTGCGTGCCATCCGGCTTGCGATACCTCACACGGTATCTGGTTTCGCCTTTGGTTGTCTTGTATCTGGTGACGTTAGCCATTTTATTACCTGCTCAATAATGGAAGATTCACGTTTTAACCGGTTTTAATGTGATTTAATGGGACTGTTGCTGAATTGAACCAACCGAAAGGCAATCGCGCATGCCGATCGTATACCCATCGATGAAGGCCTCGGACCTGTTCCGTATCCTTCGTGGTCTGGGATACGGGATTGACCGCGCGAATGGTTCGCATAAAAGAATGAAGGCGGAGGGTCGTCCACCGTTGACCTTTGCCTTCCATGACGGGCAGACTGTTCCGCCCGGATTGGTGAAGAAGACACTGGTGAAGGACGTCGGGTTATCCGAAGAGGAGATCCGCGGTATCCTCGGGCAGAAATGAAGAGGCGCAACATGGATACACGACAGGTGAACATCACCTATCACAGGGAAGACGGCGTATGGTGGGCCGAATCCGATGATATGCCGGGATTCTCCGCCGCCGGCGACACGTTCGCCGAAACACGCAAAAACGTGTGGGAAGGCGTGGACTTCTATTTCAACGACCATCAGCCGACCGGCATCACCGAATACACTGACGATGGGGCCGAGATTCTTTCCGAGAATATCGTGCTGTTTAATCCTGATCCCAAAATGAGCATTAATATGCCCATCCAGAAGCCTTTGTCCACCTATGTTGCGTCCGTCGAGACGAAGACCCCGAAAATGATGGTGGCATAGACCATGAGCAACGTATCCGAACAGGCTGTAATTAATCTGACCATCGCCGATTATGCGAATGTGGATAATGGGGGCAAGGCAAACCTTGTCGGCGTGGGTGGCGGAATCATACCTCTGACTCCGACCGGCCTCACCACCCGGTTTTCCGTATTCGCCGAAATCCGTATACCCGGTAGCCTGTGCCCATGCGAGATGACCGTGGAATATTCGCTGCGTAATGCTTCCGGTTCCGTCGTTGAACTGGCAGGGCCTGTTCCTCAGCCGGTTCGCGTCGCCAATATCGTCACCGTCGAAAGTGTCGCCGGGCTGAATCTCGAACAGAAGAACCACATCGGCGGACGTTCTATGAATGCGCTCGACTTCGCCAACGGCATGCCGCTTTCCCCTGGCGACTACCAATTCAGAGTCACTATCGACGGCGATGACGCTCATGCCGCGTATGTCAACTTCTGTGTGCCGGAACAGGCACCGAATCCCGTACTTGGTTAAAACAGCTGACATTTCGAGTACGCTTCGCCCCGCCTATCGATTAGGATAGGTAGGCGAAGCGTCCTCCTTTCTTGAACTAGCTGGATTCTTCAAACCGCCCTGTTGGCGCTGCAACGCCGGCAGGGCAATTCTTTTTAATTGGTCGAATCATGTAGCGACGGTGAATCGATGCCGCAGAAACCGAGTGCTATGTGGTTGTAATCGCTGACATCAACCTTCAACCCGTCAACATCGGGATTGTCTTTCCATACGTTGTTCAGGTCGCCGTTGGCGTATTTCCAATCTTTTGCCATCCCGTTGAGCGGGTAAGTCGTTCCGTCGATTGTCATGACGACGGCGTTATGGTCTTTGCATTCGACGGTCGTATCGTCCGCCGACCAAGGCCAGTATTCTTCCGAATACCCGTAATCGTCAACGAATGACTGTTTGCTGAGCTCATGCGTTTTCGCGAATTCGCCGCAAGCTGCAGACGAGGCTAGCAAAAACGCCGACATCATGACCGCGGCCATTTTCTTCACCGTACTCATGTCCTGTCTCCTAATTTATCGCGCCGAATGAAAGTACCGATGGATTGTCGTTCGTGCCGCCCACATCACAGCGGATCGTCTGCGTCACAGCGTTGTTGACGAGGACGTCGCTGAAAACGATGGTCGTCGTTCCGTCGTTGTTGTTGGTGATGTCAACGTTGCTGAGCTTGTAGTCGAATCCCTGCGGGGCTTCGATGTTTGCTTTTCTCTTGCAGGCCGCTAGGGCATGTCCGTCCGTCACCGTCGATGAGTTGCTCTGAGACGATGAATCTCTGTCGTTTGACCACCAATTCGTGCACAGTCCCCAAATAAACAAGCCTACGATTATTGCGATTATCATAGGGCCGAATCCGGTCCAGTCTGTTTTCTTCTTCTCCATTTTCGGATTCTCTTTCTCTAATTGGTTACATTTTCGTGCAGCCAGTTCTTGTAATCTTCTATGACTTGGACGGTCACGTTGAGTTCAGCGGCAATCTGGTAAGGGTTGCTGTCGTACATTCGTTCGGCCAGCGCGTATTCGGTTGGCGATATCAATAGCCGAGCCGTCTCCGCACGGGTGCGCATCTCATGCAGGCCACACCGGTCATCACCGTGGGACCAGTGGACCAGCTCATGCACGAGGGTGCATCGTTTGGCCACGTATGGGAGACGACGGTCTATGAGTATCGTGCGAGTGCGCTCGCTGTAGCAGCCCATCATGCCGTTGGGCAGGTGGTCGGCGCTGCGTATCTCTACGTCGAGTCCGGCACTGTAGACGGCCATGCGCACATGGCCATAGGTGTCTCTCAGGTTCAACGGCAACGGTCTCATGCTGGATCATCCCCGTTCCCGTATTCGATGTACTTCTCCTTGTCCGGGTCGGTGTAGGCCGCAAGCTCCATCGGGTTATCCGCCAGAATACGCTTCGTCTCCTCCACGCGACGCTCGCGCTTTTGCTCTTCTTCGATACGCTTCGCCTCGGCGATGATGTCCCGCAACGTCTGCACCGGGTCGGCATTGCACACATCACAGATCGCCAAAAATTCAGAAAGACGAACGGGTGACTTCTCGCCGTTGTGAATATATCCGACTCGGACATGGCTGACCACACCACCCATGCGTTCGGCAATCACTCTATACGCCAAGGCGGAATCATCAATTATCTTCGCCAAGGCATCTTTTGCGGCGTAATCCATTGCCGTCCATTCAATCTTTGCTGCCATGGCTCAAACATACGTGTAAGCACATGGAGACACGCCGCACTTGCTTAAATTGTAAGCGTTAGCTAACATTACTTTTCAGTAATCACAAGCTTACATACTGGAGGTGGTTGAGATGTCCTCAACTGATTTCAGACAGCTTTCGACCAAGGAACTGCACTTGTATATGAACCTCGTGATGGGTTTCTGCAAGGACATACGCCGCATGCTCCGTGAAGGCACGTTGACCAAGGATGCCATCGACAAATACGAGGTGACGGTATCCAACAACATCCTTACCGAGGTCAACCGCCGATCTGGGGCGGAAACATCTGGGCGGCGGTCAGAGCAAGAGCCGGAGCCTCAATCATGTACCCGATAGCCAGCTGCTTACCTAAATCCTTGACTTTATCCCACATCGACTGCTTATCTTCGGGGGTCTGCACCATGGCAATGTCCAACGCCTCACGCAAACGGCTCACTGCTCGGTCAAGCACGAAATCGCCCGTGATGGCGTACTCGTCCAATGCGGTCTCTGTTTCTCTCAGAAGCCGTGACAGGTACAAGGCCAGACCATCGGGCATGCCGTCCGCGATTCCTCTGAGGACAGTGTTGGCCTCGCTGACGAGATTCCTGACATTGTTCCGTTGCTCTTCGGTGAACCGAAGCGTGCATGAATCAAGCAGCTCAGCCGCGTACATCAACAAGTCCTTGTCGGCGTCGGACATGAAATCGGACGTGCCAACGGGGCCGCTGATCTCACCCCAACGAATCTCGCCGGTATCCGTGAACGCCATCGTCACGGATTTACGCCACCGAGGCAGAGAAGAGCGAAATCCTTTGACGCGTCGTCCTTCCCTTTCCCACTGGTCAGTCGCTTTCCCGATTTCATCGAGAGCGGCGACCAGATCAGGGAAACGGTATCCGGCTTGGTCGGCATCATAAACACTTTCCTTGTCGAAGAAATCATACAGAAACTCCGCAGCGTTCATTTTCCCCTCCTCTTCGAAAGAAGTTGCACATGTCTAATCTACCAGCAATTGAAGTCGCAAAACGGGCGACCCATGACACCCGCAACCGCGTGCTGCTGTCCAAGACCAAGATAACCAGCATCGCCGACGCCAGCAACCGCAACCGCATGACCATCGCCAAATGGCTCGACGGCGACGACATGAGCCTCGCCGCGTTCGTGGCCGCACAGCAGTTATCGGGCGGAGACCCGGTCAAGACCTTGGCCACCGCGCTCGACACCAACGGCAAGGAGGTGGCGTGATGGCCGTCCTTTCCAGTAACGACTGTCGTGAGTTCCGGGTGGCGCGCACCCCAGAGTTGGAGTCCCGTGGATACCCGTGCCTCTTCTCCGTCACCCTTGACGGACACACGATCCAGAGGGTCACCAAGAGCGGCCTGAAGGCCATGAAAGCGGAAATCAACCAAGCACTCAAGGACTCGAAATGAACACCAAGGATTACGGCCAGCACGCCAGCGGCTACCGGAAGCCGGAAGCCACCGAGCCGTCCCAAGGTTTCATGAGTCGTCTCGTCTTCTGGATTCTCGTGTGCGCGGCGTGCGTCTGCTGGATGCTGACCCACATGGGGTGCGCGCATCCCATCGGCAACGGTTTGGCCGCGCTCATGGGCTTCGGGTTCGTTCCACTCAGACTGATCGCACTGGTGTTGAGCGAGGCGGGCATCGAATAAGTCTTGCCGGATGACGTGGAAAACCGTCTGGCATAGCGGAAGGAAAACCGGTAACCCACGTTGATAACTGAAAACCGACTGACAGATACGGTGTCAGTTTTCTTGCACCGGCGGGATGTCGGCTTTGGTCTATTCTCCGATATCCCGCCCAAGGCGGTGCAGGTTGCCCCCAGTCGAGATCGCGTAGGTCATGTGTGCGCGGCAAAGACCGGGACCACGGTTCGATTCCGTGGCCGTCCACGAACGCAAGGTTACGCAAAAAAGGAAAAGCCCCCGCTGGCACGGGGGCGAGAAGAAAAACTCTCAACAGAAAGGATACTCCGATGGATGAATCGATTCGGGAGCTCACCACGAAACAGGCCGTCGAATTCCTCAACCACACGGTCGCCAAGCACACGCTTGAGAACCTGCGCTACACGGGAGGAGGCCCGCGATTCCGCAAACGCGGGGTGAAACGCGAAGGCAGGAAAAGGGACACACGCCAGGTGGTCTACCCCATCGACGAACTGACCCGCTGGGCGACCGAGAACAAGCTGCAATACAGGACGGAGGCCGCATGAGCGCCGATGACAACGACATGTGGCTTGCGGTCGCGGACCGGCTGCTGCCCAACCTGGACATCCTGACCGCCCACCCCACACGCCAGTCGTTGGCGAGCCTCATTGGCCTGAGCATCCACGAGGCCGGGCTCACGTTAACGCCGGAGACGCCGTTATGGGCACGGCAACGTTGACCGCGCCCATAACGGACGAGGGGATGCGCATGACGCCGGGCGAGCTCATAGAGGAATTCTATGAGCGTCTGGCTGATTTGAACACGGACATGCGTAACCCCCGCATCTATCTGGTGCCGAAGCCGGGTGTCATCACGGTCGACCGGCCGTCGCGCAGGGTCTCGGCGGTCGTGGAATACGCGAATAAGAAACATTTCAGGAGGAGCAGGTGATGGCCGGAGAGACGACGCTCACCATTGTGGGCAACCTGACTGCGGATCCGGAGATTCGCACGATCGGCACCGGGGCGACGGTCGCGAATTTCACGGTTGCTTCCACGCCGCGCGTGTGGAACCGTCAGACGAACCAGTACGAGGACGGTCAGGCTTTGTTCATGCGCTGCAGTGCCTGGCGTGACATGGCCGACCATATCGCGCAGTCGTTGAAGAAGGGCGTGCGCGTGATCGTGATGGGCCGTCTGCAGCAACGTTCCTATCAGGCGCAGGACGGGTCGAACCGCACGATCGTGGAATTGCAGGTCGACGAGATAGGTCCGAGCCTGCGGTATGCGGTCGCGGCCGTGGCCAGGCAATCCAAGTCCAACGGCGTCCGGCAGGGCCAGTCGTATTCGGGTGGATCCACTTACGGCAATCCGCAACAGTCGGGCTGGCAGCAGGCCGCGCCGCAACCACCCGCCACCGACCCATTCAACCAGCAACAGCAGTCGCAGGAACCGGACCCGTGGGCCTCGCGGCAACCGGCGCCACCGTCCGACGGTTTCGACGCGGACCCCGAATTCTAGGCAAGGAGAAATATCATGGCCATCACCATCGTGGACATTCCGGTATCGCAATTGATGCCGAACCCTCATAACCCGCGCAGGGACGTGGGCGACGTAAGGGAGCTGGCGGACAGCATCAGGGCGCAGGGCATCAAACAGGAGCTGCTGGTCACCCCGTCCGGCGACCGGGACGGCAGGCCCATGTACCGCGTGGTCATCGGGCATCGAAGGCTCGCGGCCGCGAAGATTGCCGGCCTGGACATGGTGCCGTGCCGCGTGGAGGGGATGACGGCGCGCGAGGAACGCGAGCTGATGCTCGTGGAGAACACGCAGCGCGTGGACCTGACCCCGTTGGAGGAGGCCGACGGCTATCAGGGGCTCCTGGACTTGGGCGTGAAGGTCAAGGAGATGGCCGAACGCACCGGGCGCAGCATGAGACTGGTGCGCGGCCGGCTGAGAATAGCGTCCATCCCCCGATCGGTGCGCGAGGCGTCGCCCGCGTTCGCGCAACTGTCGCTCTCCGAGTTGGAGGACATCGCGGAATTCGACGGCGACGAGAAGGCGCAGGCCATGCTCGCCGCCAAGGCCGGTTCCAATGATTTCGAATGGCAGCTCAACCGGCTGCGCCGCGAACGCGACCGGCGCGAATGGGTGCAGGCCGCGCGCCTGTGGGCCGAATCCAACAATCTGCCCATGCTGCCCGACAACCTCAAAACGGAGGACATGTGGGCGAACCCGACAGGCTACGAGAGGCAGCGGCGTTTCGGCCAGGATTATCCGGGCCCGTTCTCCAAGCAGTGGAAGGACTGGATGGCAGAGGGATCGCATCCCGGAGTGGTCATCAGCATCTTAGAGGACGCGGGAAGCGTGGTCGCCTACACGCCGGACAGGAATACAGTGACGAAACCCGACGAGCAGGCCGAGGCGAAACGCCGGATGGAGCGAGAACGCCGGCATGGGATCAGGGAGCTCGCCCAGGCGTCGGCCGAACTGCGCCGCGAATGGATCCGAACAACCGTTCCTGTATTGAAGGCGGACGTATTGCGCGACATGACGGAACGTCTGACCCTGTTGGAGCTGATGGGTGCCGGCGATTACATGTACGGCACGAGCCTGGACTCGAACGGCTGGACTCGCGTGGTCAAGGCATACTCCTCGTTCGCGAAACCGTTGCCGGTAGTGGACAAGGACCCGGAGCATGGCGTGTACACGCTCAACGTCGCCGAAAACGCGGCGGAACTGCGCCGCCGCCAGTCGGTGCCCTCCCGCCGGAGCGTGGAGCTCCTGCTCCTCCTGCTGGCCCGCAGGGAGGGCGCGATAGACACGGACACGTGGGACCGTCAGGCGTACCAGCGCGACCCCAAGATGTTGAACGCCTACTACGGGATCCTCGAGTCGGCCGGATATGCGGTGTCGGACGCGGAGAGGAAGGGGCTGGAGCAGTGAACACGAAAGTGACGATCAGGGTACGCAACGGCGATGACGCGCCGGCGAGCGTGGAGCGTCTGGTGGTTGATTCGCGCGCCGAGGTGGGTGCGGGGGTCACGCCGATGCTGCTCATGGACATGCTGCGTCTGTTGGACGAGTCGGCCCATGTGACCGGCGTGGAGATAAAGAGGGCGGAACCGTGAGCATCGAACTGGTGGCGAAGGCCAAGAAGACCCGATTGCATGGGGACAGCACGGCGAAACTGCTGCTTATCGTGCTCGCGGATTACGCGAACGACGAGGGCATGGCATGGCCGAGCGTGAAGACCATGGCGGAGGAGACGGAGAAAAGCGAACGCAGCATCCAACTGCTGTTGAGGAAGCTCGAACAGATGCGTCTGATCCGCAAGGGCGACCAGAAACTCGTGGCCAAATACGCGAAGGGACGCCGACCGGTCGTCTACAAGCTGTTCCCGAAGACCAAAAAGGGCGAAACCCCAATGGACGCAACGGTTGAGAGGGGTGAAACCCATTGCACCCCCGAAACAGGTTGCACCGGTGAAACCCACTTCACCCCACTGGTGAAACCCACTTCACCCGAGGGGTGCAACCCACTTCACCCCACTGGTGAAACCCACTTCGTTTCAGGGGTGAAACCCACTTCACCCAAACCGTCACAGGAACCGTCAATAGAACCGTCAAGAGAGAGTACGCGCGCCAGCAAAACCGAAAAACCCGACACCACACGACTCCAAGCGCTCGCCAACCTCACCCCCGACCAGTCGCACCGGCAGCTCGCCGACGAAATCGGACTCGACCTGGACGCCGAACTCGCCAAGTTCCGCGACCATGCGATAGCCGGAGGCCATCTGCCGGCAGACCCGGCGGCGGCGTTCCGCAACTGGCTGAGACGCGGCCGCGAACTCGGACTCGGCAACACCAATCGAACCGAGCCGGCGCTCGCAGGCGGCTTCGCCCATCCCACGCCGCCACCCCGGAAACCCCACCGGCACAGCTACGGGTGCACGCACGTGCTCAACCTGCTGAACCGTGACGCGCCGGACAACGACCCGCTGGCATTGCAAGCGGCGGAACTGCTCAACCAAGGAAAAACCGAAACCGAAGCGCTCGCCGCCTTGGGACTCATGAAGGACGATTTGGAGGAAATCGCATGACCAGGAAAACCGAAGCCCTCTTGTGGGTTGACATCGAGACCACCGGCACGGATCCGCGTACCGACCTGATGCTGGAAATCGGCTTGAGGTGCACGAGCATGGACGCGAAAACCGAGTACGCGCGTTACGAGTCGGTGATAAAACCCGGCGTACTGCCCACGGACAGGAGTTTCGCCTACGCGCATCGGATGCATGAGGAGAACGGGCTCATCGACGAGGTCATCGATGCGAGCCCCGAACTATGCTCCACGGCGCGTGTGGCGCTCGCCGTCATCGATTTCACCCAGTCGATGGCGGAAACCCGTGTGCTGCATCCGGCGGGCACGAACATGATGGGCTTCGACCTGCCGTTCCTGGAGCATTACCTGTTCACCGAGGACCAGTGGGGACGCTTCCACAAGCTGCTCTCCTACCGCGCGTTGGACATGACCGCCATCCGGTTGACCCAAACCGCGTTGGGAGCAGACCCGTACGAGCATTACACGCAGACGAAACCGCATCGTGTGACGGACTGCCTGGACACGGACATCAGCGAATACATCGAATGGCTGGACCTCGTCAAATGAGCCGCACCAACCCCACACGGGAAACACACAGGCTGACCGCCAGACGAGACCACTACCGGTGCCTGCGATGCGGCAACGAATTGGACCACATCTGGAGCGGCCACAGCCTCCACCACCGACACATGAGAAGCCACCCGTTCCCCGGACTGCATCTGCCAGCCAACCTCATCCATTTATGCGGATCGGGAACCACCGGCTGCCACGGATGGGTGCACAACCATCCCAAAACGGCGATGGAATACGGGTGGATAGTCAGCATGGGCGAAGACCATCCCGAAACCGTCCCCGTATGGGACGCGCACCAAGGCTGGCTGCTCCTCGACAACCAAGGCGGATACACGCTCTGCGACCGGGACGGCAACCCCAGATAACACACGCAAGCAAACCGACACGGAAACAAGCCGGCGCTCGCCGGCTAAGGGAAGGGAAACATGACGTTCGAACAGACGAACGAGAAGCAACGCCAACGCATGAAGGCGGACGCCAGGTCGCACAAGGAAGCGGCCCGGATGATACTGGCCAGCCCGCTCTACGCGAGGCTCAAGGGCGGCGAGGACCTGTACACGGCCGTCTGGGCGTTGTGGGAATCACTCGCCGGCACGGGATTGTCGAACATGAAGGCGGGCGCGGTATGCCACGCATGCAAGACCCGTGACCTCGACCAATTGGATTGGGCGCTCACATCGATAGCCGAAACCGGGTCGATACGACCATCCTCCACACCCGCCAAACACCCATTGCACTGCACCAACTGCGGCAAGGAATGCAGGCCGCACGCCGGCACCCCGATCCTCTGCAGTCAATGCAAGGAGAACCTGAGACGAAGAAAGACGAAGCAAGGCGAGAGGAAGACGAAACCATGAACAACCTGGACAAGTACATCCACCGATGCCGGCTCAACCTCGAACCCCACCACCTCCAACCCGCAGACGAAACCGACGACAAACATTGCATCATCTGCGACATCAGCGGCGCTCGCCGGCATATCCGCATGGACGGTCTATGCATCAACTGCTGGCTCAAATGGAGACGCAAACACGACCCCGCATACCGCAAGCGAGTCAACGACTACCAACACCGATGGCAACAGGAGCACCCCGACGAATTCCGGGCAATGAAACGCCGCTACGAACACAAGAAACGAGCAAAGGAACACCAATGAGCGTCAAAACCTACACAGACTCCACCACACGAATCATCACCAAAACCATCGAAGAACACGCCTGGGAAATCCGCTGCGACGCCATCGGATGCAACAACAGCCTCGAATTCCGGGAAAACCAGGACACCGGAGACATCACAGCAGACGGCGACTACACCGGCGACATGGACAACGAATGGCTCAACATCCACGACACCAACACCGCCATCCAAACCGCACTCCAACACGGCTGGCAAGAAGGCAACAAAGGCATCCAACGAGGCCACCTCTACTGCCCCACACACAACGAAAACCAATAAAACACCAACAACCAAAAAAGAAACAACGCCGGCGCTCGCCGGCATAGGGAAAGGAGAGCCGATGACCGCACTGCTTGTTGGACGATTGCGCGAACTCGCGACGCAGACCCATCTGCTCGAGAAGAAAGTGGATGCTCTCGGCTGGATGGCCGCCAACGGCCCGCAGACATTGAAATCAATGACCCGCGCCCAGGCGCATCTCATGCTCGCCAATGACGTGGAAATCATGGCACACGAGAAGGAAATGGGAGGCAGACGATGAACGGTGACGTGACTGCCATGGACATCAATTGCGCACTCGCCTCCCGTTACCGGCGTGACGGTGACGGGTATTGGTCGGAGATTTCGGTCACTGAGCCGAATGACACGGTGCTGCGTCTGGACGGCGTGGCGTTGGAGGTCAACTGGCGTGGGGACACATGGATCAGCGGATTCGAGGTCAAGGTGAGTCGCGGCGATTTCCTCCGCGACGCGAAATACCTGTGCTACAAGAATTACGTGGACGATCTCACCCTCGTCTGCCCCGCCCGCATGATCGACCGCAGCGAGGTGCCCGAGCCGGTTGGCCTCATGTACTACGACCCGTCCAAACGCACGTTGAGATACCGGCGCAAACCCAACCCAAGTCATGGTGACACCCGGCAGGTCGAACACCGGCTGCTGAAAAAGCTCGCCGCCAGCGAACGGCCGGACCGGTACGGGCATTACGAGACCGCCGCCGAGTATGTCGCACAGCGAGAGGCGATGAAAGGCATAGGCCGTGCGCTCGGGACGAAGATGGCGTTGCGGCTCCAACAGCTCGAACAGTTGCAGGAACCCACCGAGGCACGACGTATACAGGCACAGTCCAAGGCGTTCGAACGGGTGTGCGACATCCTCAGCCGCCACGGCTACCAGATCAGCCGGTGGACCCGCACCGAGGATCTTGAGACCAGACTGAAGAAACTGGACGAGGCGCTTTCGAGCGTGGTGCCCACCGGCACGGTGGACCGCGAGACCCTGTACGCCATCAGCTGCCTGCAACAGTTGAGAACGACTCTGGGACTCCAAGACCGAAAGGAGCACGGACGATGAGCTATAAGGCGAGGACATTCACCCGTGAGGAGTTTCGAAAGGTCATCGCAGCCGCCATCTACGACTACGAACACGCTCCCGCGAAATGCCTCTACACGACCAAGGATGCGGCAGACCAACTCTACGGCGAGTACGGCGAGGAAACCGAGGTGGAGGAATGAAACCACGAGTGTATGACGATTTGGTCCAATCCGCCGTCGAATTGAGTTGCTTCGGTACAGGCCAGTCAACCATCGAGGCAGGCCGAGCCGCCTATCAAGCATGGCTCAAGGAGCATGACCGGCAGACAGCCGAAAAAGCATGGGAGGAAGGGTATATCCAAGCCGTCAAGAACATGAATCCCATGCCCGGCGAGGAATCGCCCGAATACACGCCAAACCCATATCGAAAGGAGAACGCATGAACGAGATTCAGCTTACAGACCATTTGGTCGCGCATATCGGCGCGGAAGGCACCTGCGGCCGTTATCAAGCCAAAATCTGCGAAGACGGCAACTTCAGAGACTTCCTGTACGCCATGAGCCTCAAACGTCTCAAACGCAAATGCGAGAAGTATGCGAAGCGTGAACGCAAGGCCATCGCATATGTCGCCACGCTCAAGGAGGAATCATGAGCGTAAGCAGTCTCAAACGCGAGGAAATACTCAAATGGCATCGGAGCAAAGCGGCCACGCCCGAATACACGGCGAAACTGCTCGGCGTGCCATTGGATGAGGTGCTGTACATCATCGCCCATCCTGAAACGCCCGCACCCCACAAGGATGATTTCACGCCCGAATTCATCGAATCATTGATTTGAATTCAGCGCAAAAACACTGAATTCAGCGTAAAAAAACGAAACCCTCCACCGAAAAGATGGAGGGCACGCTCACCAAGCACCATGATAGCCGGAACGTGGAGGGTTCCAACATAATGTTCATCACCACCGAACCATGCCAATACTGCGGCAACCAGCAGGTCGAGGCACCATGGACGCTCTGCCGGGACTGCCGCCGCGTCTACGCGAAAACACTCCACCGGCTCCGCCATGACATGATGCTCCTGCAACAGGTGTCCCGTCACGCCTACAAGCTCGGAGAACCCGGAGCGGGCGGCAAACCGCAAGGAGGCGCGGCGCCCGCGCCCATCAACCTCCACGCGCAGGACATGCTCGACCAGACCGAGGACGGCTTGCAGGACATGTGGAACGAAACCGGCGTGGAAAGCCGTCCGAGATGGCAGACCCTGCTCAGGGACTCGCCACGACGACTGCCCGACCTATGCCGCGCCAGCCGTTCGGGACATTGGCTGACATGGCTCATCCACACCTGCGAGCGCATCGAACCGCTCGTGGACCGCAGGCCACGCACGCGCCGGATAATCGGCGTCTGCCCCGAATGCGGACGCGAGGTGACGGCCGCGAAGGGCGAGACGCTGAGACTCTGCAAATGCGGCAACCCCATCAACGTGCAGGAGCTTCGCGAACAAAGCCAAGCCAAGGCCGAATCAATGCACCTGACCAAGACGCCGGCAGGCATGAGCCAATGGCTGCGCGAGAACTACGGGTACGAGGTAAGCCGCAAGACCATCACCGACGCATTGCGCCGCGGCAAACTGCCCAGCAGCAAGCCCGTCGAAAACGGCTACTGGGAGTTCAACATCCGCGAAATCGTGGCTTTCGCCATGTCCAAGACTCGACACCAAAACGACCTCCAGAACACCTGACACGCGAAACACAAAACCCAAGCGGGAGTAGGCTGCCGCCACCCCGTGGTATACTCCGTATCAGGATAAGTGCGAAAGCCTCTGGGACATACATCTCAGGGGCTTTACTCATATCCCCCCAATGGTCATGTGCCATGGCAATCAACCGGCATGACCACCCATGCGCGTAGCTCAGCCGGTAGAGCAGCGGTCCCTCTCGGCGCGTGAAGTATCGGCACGTAGGGGAGGATTCTGATTTTCGAATATCGTATTGCCCTCCGGCTTCGGTCTAGGACGCCCACACCATCCACGGCGCATCATGATGGAGGATCGATCACATGAGTATGAGACGTTGCGCCTGGCACAATTGCCCGCAGCTCGTGCCACAAGGACAAAGGTTCTGCCACACTCACGCCCACTCATACAACCAGCAGCGCGGCAGCTCAACGGCAAGAGGATACGATGCGGCACACCGCCACCTCCGCAGGGCATGGGAGGCACGACTAGCCGCAGGCGAAACACACACCTGCGCCAAATGCGGCCAACCAGTCACAGCCACAGACCAATGGGACCTCGGCCACACAGACAACAGACAAAGCTGGACAGGACCAGAGCATCGCAGCTGCAACAGGAAAGACGGACAACACAAAGCAACCGCAAGCACCGAACACTGGACGCGACACCAAGCCAAGCCGCAACAGCAACCACAGTCGCAGCCAACAGGCAAACCGCAAACACAGACACGAAGCAGCAAGCCAAGCAAGCACACACAACAAAAACAACAAAACACACACCAAAACAGGAAAAAATACAATCAACCAACCCGCCGACACCCCTAGGGGGGTACCCCGAACGGCAAGACCAAGACCGCCGGTGAGGTGACTCGCAAGTTTTTGCGTTTCAAACATTTCAGACACTGAATCGAACAGGAATTATTACGGTTTGGAGGTCATCGTCATGTCCGAGCGTGATCGCACCTTCAAGAAACGTCAGCAACGGGACGTGGCGAGGAACATGGGCGTGACGCCGATGCCTACACGTCGAAGGAAGAGGTGATTGGCCATGCCCAGCGGTGGGGCCCGCGCGAAGGCGGGCAGGATGCCCGACCCTTCGTCCGAGGCGTTCCAGCAGCGCGCCGCCGGCCTGTTCGCTCTGCCCGCGAACGGCTACAGGCGGCCTCACCCGAAGTTCCCGCTGCCGCGGTACGTCGTCTGGTTCACGTTCAAGGACGACGACGGCTTCCATCGCGAGCCCGACGACGCAGCTTCGGCGCAGTGGAACGAGCGCGAGCGTGACGTGTGGAACGAATTGTGGCGCTACCCGCAGGGGTATGCGTGGAGCCGCCCGCAGTACAAGTACCTGCAGCACATGGTGGCCCTCTACGTCCGCCAGTACGTGCTGTGCGAGTCTTCCGACGCGAAGGCCGCCGACCGGACGACCCTGTGCCGCTACGCGGATTCCATCGGGCTCACCCCTCAGGGGCTGCGGCTGAACGGTTGGCGCATCGTGGCCGACGAGAAACCCCAGCCGCATAGGAAGAGTGCGAAGATAGTCGATTTCCCTGATCCGCGCGACGAATGGCAGTCGATGCAGGAATAAGCGAGGTGTCATATGGCGGAACGTAGGCAGCCTCCAGCCTCGCTGGGCTTCCTGATGGCCGCATGGACTCGCGCCCACTGCGTGGTGCCTTCCGGCTATGACCTCAACAAGCCGTTCAGCCTCGTGGGATGGCAGTTGGCGAACGCGGTGGACTTCTACACCGTCAAGGCTGGTACGCGGTTCAATGCGTCGCGCCCGTTGCAGGGCGGCGCGTTCCAATGGCGTCGCGGCCAGATCGTCGGCGGCCAGAAGCTTGGTAAGTCGCCGTTCGGCGCTGCCGTGGCCTGTTTCGAGGCCGTGGGCCCCTGCGTGTTTTGCGGCTGGGCCGAAGGCGGCGAGGAGTTCCGCTGCGAGGACTGGGGGTGTGGGTGCGGCTTCTCCTACGATTACCGGCCGGGAGAGCCGATGGGCATGCCCAGACGCACCGCGTTGGTGCAGCTGCTCGCCAACAGCGAGGAGCAGACCGCGAACGTGTACCGCCCATTGCAGACCATGGTGCGCAACGGCCATCTGGACGACCTGATGAAGGTGCGCGAGGGCTTCATCCGCCTGCCCAACGGCGGGCGCATCGACCCCGTGACCGCCTCCGCCCGCTCGAAGCTGGGCAATCCCGTGAACTTCGCCCTGTGCGACGAGTCCGGCGTGTACACGAAGCGCTCCGGCATGTTCGAGGTCGCCGACACCGTGCTCCGTGGCGTCACCGGCATGGACGGGCGCATGCTGGAGCTCACGAACCCGTGGGACCCCATGGACGCGAGCTTCGGGCAGGCAACCTACGAGTCGCCGGCGACGGACATCATGAAGGTCTTCCCCCGGCATGATCCGAAACTCGACTTCACCGACAAGGATGATCGGCGGAAGATTCTCGAATTCGTGTACAGGGGTTCGCCGTGGGTGAACCTGGACGCGATTGAGGCGACCTGCGAGGAACTGTTGCCGCGTGACCCGGCGCAGGCGCGCCGTTTCTTCGGCTGCGAGCTCGTACAGGGCCTCGGCTCCTACATGCCCGAAGCCCTCTACGATGACGGCATCGACGAACGCCCGTATCCGGCCGACGATACCGAGATATGCCTCGGCTTCGACGGTTCCCAGTCCGGCGACTGGTCGGCGATTCGCGCCGAGACCGTGGGCGGCTACCGGTTCACACCCGTCTACGGCGTGGACAGGCGGCCGACGTATTGGAATCCGGTCGAATGGGAGGGACGTATCCCACGCAGCGAGGTCGATGCCGCCGTTTCCGACCTGTTCAATCATTTCAAGGTCAAGCGATTCTACTGCGACCCTCATTTGTGGGAGTCGCTTATCGATGATTGGGGTGTTCGTTTCGGCGAGGATGTGGTGGTGCAGTGGCCAACGAACCGTATCGGCCGCATGTACGATGCGCTCACCCGTTTCATGACCGACACCACCGACGGCACCACCACCCACAGCGACGACCCGGTGGCGAAACTGCACATGATGGCGGCGCGACGGATCGCCAAGCCAGGCGACAAGTACGTGCTCGGCAAGCCGAGCGAGAATCAGAAGATCGATATAACCATGGCCGACATCCTCGCGCACGAGGCGGCGTCCGACATGAGGGCGCTCGGCTGGAGCGCAGGCGGCTCACCGGTCATGGTGTACGGCTGGTAAGGAGGCTCTTGTGGAGCTGATAAAGGCATCGAGGCTTTCCGACGATGACGCGAAGCTCATCAGGAGCCTCACCTACCGGCTTGCACGACTGCGCAAGCCTCATAGGCAGTGGGATGATTATTATCGCGGACGGCAGGTCATCCAGAGCATCGGCATCGCCGTGCCGGCTGAACTCCGTTCGTTCGTTTTTCCGCTGAATTGGCCGCGCATCGTGGTCGATAGCGTCGTGCAGCGCCAGCAGGTCAAATCCTTCTCCGTGCCGAATGACGACAAGGTGTCAAACGAGCTGCGCGAGCTTTGGGAATACAACAACATGGAATCGCAGCAGGTGCTTTTGCACACGGAGACACGCGTGCAGGGCCACGGCTTCGTATGCATCGGTGCTAACCCGAAGGACAAACGGCATCCACTGATCACCGTCGAATCATCCAGGAACATGATCGCACGCATCGACCCGCGCACGAGAACCGTCGAATCAGCGCTCCGCGTATATTTCGACCCTTGGGAGAACGGGACGCCGGACTACGCGACGCTGTACACGCCCGAATACACGCTCTGGCTGGAGAAACAGCACGGCAAGTGGGTCATGACCGGCCGCGACGACCACCACCTCGGCGTCGTCCCTGTTGTGCAGTTCCTCAACCGTCCGCGCGCCGGCGACTTCCTTGGCGAGAGCGAGATGGCCGACGTAGTGCGGCCGACAGACATGGCCGCACGCGCCATCCTCGACCTGCAGATCGCCATGGAAACTCACGCGGTGCCAGGCAAATGGGCGATCGGCGTCACGCACAACGACTTTATCGATGCGAAGACCGGACAGCCGGCATCGGCGATAAAGACCTATTTCAACTCGATGCTCACCTCCAAGAACGCGAACGCGAAATTCGGCCAGTTCACGGCATCTGACCTGTCGAACTTCAAGACGGTCATCGACCTGCTGAGCGAGCAGATGAGCGCCATCACCGGTCTTCCGATGCGTTATTTCGGAATGAACACCGCCAATCCAGCAGCCGAGGGAGCCATCCGCGCCGACGAGCTGAGACTGGTGAAGAACGTCGAGCTGAAGAACGCCGTTGACGGCGATGCGTGGTCGCAGGTCATGGCCGTGGCGCACAAGCTCGCCACCAGCGACGACATTAACGCGAACCTGGTGCGCTGCGACTGGGAGGATCCGAACACGCCTACCTACGCTCAGCGTGCTGATGCGATCACGAAGCTCATGGCGTCCGGCATCCTTTCCCGCGAGGGGGCATGGGACGAGCTTGGCTGGAGCGAGGCCCGCAAGGACAAGGAGCGCGAGTACTTCGCCAAGCAGATCAGCGAATCCTATGGCCAATTCATGAAGGACGTGGACTATGGCGGCGACGATGGCGGGGCAGACGCTTCCATGGGAAGCGACGGCGCAGAACCGTCTGCTGCGCAGTCGAAGCAACCGGCTGGCCGCGACGGTGCTCAGACTGTGGCATAAGCACGCGCAACCAGACTTCGACACCGCCTTCGCGGACATGATGCCTGAACTTTTCCGCGTATTGGACACGGCGCAATACCACACCGCCGCCGACGCGATCGCATCGACGCCGAAAATCATGGAACGCTTCGACGTGAACGCGGCACACCCGGAATACAGGACGGACCCATGGCAGTGGGTCGGTGTGAACGGCAACGGCATGGATACCGTGGACACGATGTGGACGGCGATTACCACCGGCAAGCGGGCCGTATCCAACGGCGCTCCGGTGGACGTGGCCATGGACCGCATAGGCGTGACCTTGGTGCTCAGGACGCGCACCATGCTGGCGGACACTCACCGGTCGGCCACAAGCATGACCGCTCGCGGCATCTGCTACCAATCCACCTACGTGCGCGGCCTGACACCGCCGAGCTGCGGAAGATGCGTCATCCTCGCCGGACAGCCATGCGGCAAGACGCCTTTCGAAAGGCATCCGCACTGCGACTGCATCGCCGTCTACACCGGTCCGAAAGCACCGGCAAACGCATGCACCAGTCCGAACGAATACCTTGATTCATTGGACGAGGGCCAGCTCGCCAAAGTCCTTGGCGGAAGGGCCAACGCCCGAGCCTACGCGGACGGAGCCGACCTCAACCAGCTGGTTAACGCCCAACGCGGCATCCGCACCGCCCAGATCGACGGGCGAAACATCAAGTACACGACCGAGGGCACCACGCGCCACGGACTCGCCGCATCACGCATGATCGACTCCGGATACGCCAAGGAATTCGTCAAGAACGGCGGCCGGTACACAAAGGTCGACAGGCCGCGTCTCATGCCCGAGACCATTTACGCACGCTGCGGCGACGATCATGAGAAGGCCTTGGGCATGCTCTACAAGTACGGCTGGATCCTCTAGCCGAAATCGAATTTTTCACCGGCATCGCGATGGTGTCGGCGCCGGCACGCGATGTGACGGCCAAGGAAACCACAAGGAGAAAACACAATGCATAGGAAATGGTGGAATCTCATCCGTATCCGCACCATCGAGACCGGTGCCGAACCGGGCGGCGGAGAGCCGCCGCAGCCTGAGCCGCCGCAATCCGACCAACAGGCGAATACCGGCGGCGAAGGCGACGAGAAGCTCGGCGAACACGGCATGACCGCGCTCAAGAACGAGCGCCGGGCCAACAAGTCGCTGCGAGAACAGCTCGCCGCCGCGAACGCCAGAATCAAAGAGTTCGAGGATCGCGACAAGACCGACGCGGAAAGGGCCAGCGAGAGGATCGCCAGCCTGGAGAAGTCCAACACCGGCAATGCCGCGAAGGCACTGCGATACGAAGTCGCCGTCGACAAGCAATTGCCGAAGGCCTTGGCGGAACGTCTGCAGGGATCCACTCGCGAGGAGCTGGAAGCCGATGCGGACAGCCTGCTGAAGCTCGTCAACGTGCAGAACAAGCCGAACGTCAAGCCCGACCCGAGCCAGGGCAAGGGCGGCGACCCGAAGCCGCACAGTCTCTCCGAAGCCATTTCCGCATATTACAAGTAACCGATTCCTTAGGAAGGAGACAACCTTATGGCTGTCACTCTCGCAGAGGCGAAGAACAACGCCCTCGAAGACTACGACCCTTTCGTCATCGACGAATTTCGAAAATCCAGCGTCATCCTTGATTCCCTCATCTTCGATGATGCCGTGAACCCCGCAGGAGGCGGCGCGACGCTCGACTACTCCTACCGTCGGCAGGAGACCCAGCCCACCGCCGAATTCCGCGCCATCAACACGGAATACTCGCCGAGCACCACCACGACCAGGAAGTACAGCACCACGCTCGCCGTGCTTGGCGGCGCCTTCGAGATCGACCGCATCCTCGCGAACGTCGGTCCGAAGGGATCCGACGAGGTGACCCGCAACATCAACGACAAGGTGAAGGCCGCGATAACCCTGTTCCAGGATACCGTCATCAACGGCGATACCGGTGTGAACGATAAGGCCTTCGACGGCCTGGACAAGGCGCTCACCGGCTCTAGCACCGAGATGAAGCCCGCCTCCGGCACCTACGACTGGACCGATCTCGAAGGAGAGAAAGGCAACAAGGCCATCGACACGCTCGACGAGTTCCTCGACCTGCTTGACGGCACGCCGACCATCGTGGTCGGCAACAAGAAGGCCCTTGCCCGCGTCCGTGCCATGGTGCGCCGCACCAGCATGTACGTGCGCGAGCCGATCGATGGTCTCGCCAACGCGGACGGCCGTCCGATCAGCCGCGAATCCTATGGCGGCATCCTCTTCGCCGACGCCGGCGAGAAGGCCGGCAGCAACGATCCGATCATCCCCATCGCCTCAGACGGCACCACCAGCCTGTACGCGTACCGCGTCGGCCTGGACGGCTTCTGCGGCATCACCACCACCGACGGCACCCTCGTGAAGACCTGGCTGCCTGACTTCACCCAGCCGGGCGCAGTGCATCGCGGCGAGGTCGAACTTGGTCCGGTCGGCGTCGCATTGAAGGCCACCAAGGCCGCTGGCGTGCTCCGTAAGATCAAGGTCAGGTGATCATGATGTGGCGAATCGAAGCTCCGAATAAGGAGTACAACGGCGTCACCGCCGGCGTGACCTTCGTCGGTGGCGTCGGTGAGACCGATGCGGATCCGTCCGACTATTTCCAACGTCACGGCTACACGGTGGCCGAGGTGCAGGCCGACGAACCGAGCACGGTCGCCGACGCCGCGAAGCCGAAGAAGAAGACCAGTGAGAAGGATGGTGAATGATGAGGGAGACCGCGAACGGACGTCACGAGGGCATGATCCCGGCAAGCGCGGTGTATGTGCCGCAGTCGGGCGGCGCAGCTAAGCCGCTCGACACGGTGCTGTCCGGCATGCCCGCCAAGCAGGCTGCTGCGGTGAGGGACGCCACCACAGGTCAGGAGGTGGCCACCATCAACGCTTTGCTGGCCAGCCTGCGCACCGCCGGTATCATCGCGAAGTGATTCCATGACCTGGGCGAACATCGACGATGTCGCGGTCGAACTCGGCCGCGACATCGCCTCCGACAGCACCGAAGGCAGGCAGATCGGGAAATGGCTCCGCCGCGCCGAAATGATGATCCGCAACCGCATCCCGGTGCTGGACGAATGGTGCATGGACGAGAGATATCAGGAGACCGTCATCGAGGTGGAATCCGCCGCCGTCGCACGCAAGGCGCTCAACCCTGAGGGCGTGAGCAGCACCATGCTGCAGATCGACGACGGTAACATGCAGACCAGCATCGACAGCTCGCGCAGTCGCGGCGAGATCTCCATCCTCGACGAGGAATGGGACATGCTGCTGAAACGTGTCAGCAGCGATCTCGCCACGGCGGTCATCGCTCCGGAACCCGTGGCCATCCCGCTGCCGCACTACCCCTACGACTACTGAGGAGGTTGACATGCCAAGCATGGCACCTCTCATCGGAGCCCTTCCGAAATTACGCCAGATGGCCGAAAGCCTCATGACCGACCAGTGCGTCGTCACCCGCCCCGGAGCCACCACAACGGATCCGGACACGGGCATGACGGCCACCGGCAAGGAACAGGTGTACGAAGGCAGCTGCAAGGTGCAGACCAGCGGCGGCCTCGCCAGCGAGCAGACCGAAGGCAGCGCGGCTCAAGCCATGGGCGCAGTCTCGTTGGTCTGGTCTTTGTACGTGCATTTTCCATATGGCACTCCAGGCCTTCGCGCCGGTGACGTGGTGGAAGTCACGGAATCCGCCAATCCGCTGCTCGTCGGCAGGCGGCTCAGGCTCGTCTCACCTCAAAGCGAGAAGACGCACGCCACAGCCTGCCGTTGGAACGTGAAGGAGGACGCATGAGCGGACTGTTCGACGCTTCACAATTGACGGCCTTCGGTGACGCGCTGCTCGCCAAGGGCGTGGCTCGCCGCGCCTTGATCTCCGCTTCGGTGAAGAAGGGCGCGCAGAACGTCAAGAACTCGATTCGCGACGACCTGAAAGGCTCAGGAAACAAGGCGTTCCGCAGCATTCCGATCACCTACACGGTGAGCGAGACGCCAGGACGCATCACCGCCGAGATAGGCCCCACCAAGGGCGGAGCGGGTTCGCTCGCGAACATCGCGTTCTTCGGCACCGCGAGGGGTGGTGGAACGCACCGGTTCTACGAGCATGGCGAGGAAGAGCTTCCGAAGCTCGCGGAATACGTGGCGCGTGCCGCAGTGGAGGGATTCTAGTGCAGTCGATAATGACCCTGTCGAACACGATCCTCGACCATGTGCCAAAACCTGCGGATGGGTGGAAGGTCTTCAAACAGACCACGCCAAGACCGACGGAGAAGCCGCCGTGGGTGATCGAGACGGTCACCACGAACGGCCACATCGTCGGCGAGACGCAACATGTGCATTGCGGCATCGGCACACTGCAGGTGCGCATTGTGAGCACCACCACTGATTCCGTCAACGTGCTGGCCGATGACCTCATGATTCCAGGACTTGCTGGCAAAAGGTTCATCGCGCAGGGCTTCGACACCGGTTGTCTGACGCTGTTCTCCGATTCCGGCGCTTATGCGGCCGGACTTACCGCAGAGGACACGAGCCTGCTCTATCAGGTGCGCCTATTGACTTTCAAATTCAACTGGTCACGCATGTGACCCCAAATATCTAAGGAGGAGTCATGGTTTTGACTCTTGGGACTGAAGTCCCTTCTACACCGGCGGACGGTCTGGTCAACACGATCTGGGTTCCGTCCATCGCGAACATTCAGAAGCCGACCGCTGCGGAGATCAACTCCGGCACCGACCTGAGCAACTACGTCACCCTGGGCGGATGGTCGTGCTCGCCGTCGCAGGATTCCATTTCAGACCAGCGTGAGAACAGCGCGCAGGATTATGAGAATCCCGGACGCAAGAAGATCAGTGGCCCGAGCATCGAGGTCATCGACAACACCAACACTTCGCATTCCACGCAGAACGCGGCCATGGAGACGTTGACCGAGGGTGCGGAAGGCTACTTCGTGCGCCGCTACGGCAAGCCGACCGACAACACCTTCACAGCCGGAGACGTGGTGAACGTGTACGCGGTCCGTATCGGCATGCGCGCCAAGATGGAGATCGCCGCGAACAGCGTGCTGCGCAGCAAGGTCAATTTCTCCGTCCGGGCTCCCGGCTGGGCTGAGAACGTGAAGGTCGCCTGATTGATCCTTCCCGCATCGGACTTTCGTCCCTTTCGCCGGTGCGGGACCCTCTTTTCTCTTTTCCGGCAAAGGAACATGAATATTAGAGCGAAGGAACAACAATGCTTAAAGTCGTCAGGCGCACGCGCGAGGTCGATATCATCCTCAACCAGCAGATCGCCGAGGACATCGCCAGATTGGGTAATACGTTGGCTGAGGAGACCACGCGCGAACAGGTCACGGAGGCTGGGACGAACCGGCAGGCTAAGGCCACCGCCAAACGCATCGAACAGCTCCGCGAACAGGCGGATGCGGAGACATTGAAGCTCACGTTGCGGGCGTTGCCGGTCAGCAAGTGGGCGCAGGCACTGGCCGCGCACCGCAATAAGAACGGCACGAACGACATGTTCGGCACCGCCGCCGCGGCATTGCCTCTCATGCTTGACTCCGCGACCATCGGCGGCAAGCCGGTGGCCGACGAGGACAAGACCGAACAGGCGTGGCGGAATCTGTTCGACGAACTCACTGATGGCCAGTTCACGCCGCTATGGCGGGCCATCGCGGAACTGAACGGCACCGCAGCGGACCCAAAAGCGGCATTCGACCTCGCCTCGAAGGTTCTCCACAATTAGTCGAGGATCTTAAGATCTGCCGCCGGCTCGGTATCAGCTACAAACGTTTCATGGGCTGGCGGCCGAGCAGGGGCGATGAGGTCGAATGGGATGAGACGGAGCGTAATTGGATGCGCTCGTTGGCGGAATACGAACGGTCATTGTGCCCCATGTGCGGTTTGCCTCGCTCGATCTGCCAAGACCCGAAGGCCGAGCTGACCATGCACGCCGAAACCAGCGTCTGCTGGGCCACCGCGCACATGCAGCAGGCCATGAAACAGTGGACTGATGCGAATGGCAGTGACAATCCGGCCGCGAACGCTTTGGTGGCGCATTTGACCTGATTTTTTGGAGGATGCTTTGGCGGAGAACAAGAACATCGTCATCCGATTGATGGCCGACACAGCCTCATATGAGGCGGCGATGACCCGCGCCGGAAGCACCGCGAGAACAGTCGCTTCCGGCATGGAGAACACCGGACGCAAGTCCGCGCTCATCGCCAGTGGCATTACCACTGCCGGACTGGCCGTGGCCGCGTTCGGCGTGGCTGCGGTGAAGATGGCCGCAGACTTCGACCAGCAGATGAGCACCGTGCAGGCCAACACAGGCGCGACCGGCGCACAATTGGGCCAGCTGCGTGCCGCCGCCATCGAAGCCGGTGCGAGCACCGTGTACAGCGCCACCGAATCCGCCGACGCCATCAACGAACTCGGCAAAGCCGGCCTATCGACCTCGGATATTCTCTCCGGCGGTTTGAGCGGCGCATTGAACCTCGCAGCGTCCGACGGCATGGCCGTAGGCGACGCCGCCGAACTCATGGCCACCACACTCAAACAGTTCAACCTGACTGGCTCCGAATCCACTCAGGTGGCCGACGCGCTGGCGGCCGGCGCAGGCAAGGCCGTCGGTTCCGCCCATGACCTCGGCTTCGCATTGAATCAGGCGGGTCTGGTGGTCAACAGTATGGGCGTCAGCATGCAGGAGACCACCGGCACGCTCGCCGCGTTCGCCAACGCCGGCATGATAGGCAGTGACGCGGGCACCAGCCTCAAGACCATGCTCCAACGACTGGCCAGCCCCACCGACAAGGCGCAGACCCTCATGGACGAGCTCGGCATCAACGTGTACGACGCCAATGGCAAGTTCATCGGCCTTGCCGGTGCCGCAGGCCAATTGCAGAACGGTTTGAGCGGCCTGAGTCAACAGGAGCGCAATGCCGCGCTCAACACCATCTTCGGAGCCGACGCGGTGCGAGCCGCGAACGTGCTCTACGAGGAGGGCGCGGAAGGCATCGACGGCTGGACGAAAGCCGTCAGCCAATCCGGCTACGCCGCGGACCTCGCCGCCAAGAAGAACGACAACCTGAAAGGCGATCTGGAGAATCTGGGCGGCTCGATGGAATCCTTGATGATTTCCATCGGCGAGGGCGCTCAGGGGCCTTTGCGCAAGATGGTGCAGGGCTTGGATACGCTGGTTGATGCGTTCGCGGGATTGCCGTCCGGAGTGCAGCAGACGCTCGTGGTCATGGCGTCACTTGCGGGCGTGTTCGGCGCTGTGCATAAGGCCGCGGGTAATCTCAACGGCAGCACCAGCATCATGGCCAACAACATCGGTCTGGCCATCGATCCGATCCAACGTGTCAAGACGGCGCTCGGATCCGCGCAGACCGCATTCCAGATGTTCAAGGGGTCCTCGATGAGCGCTTCCGAGCAGATGGAGGCGTTCGGCACGTCCGCCGGCAAGGCGCAGTTGAAGACCGCCGGTTTCAAGGAGGCCGGCAGCAGCATAATGAGCCTTCTTGGCGGCCCGTGGGGCGTCGCGATCACTGCGGCAACGACGGTCCTCGGAGCGTTCATCTCCGAACAGCAGAAAGCCCAGGAGCGGTCCACGCAACTGTCGAACGCCCTGCAAGAGGGGGCCTCCGCAGCGCAACACTACGAGAAGGCGCTGTCCGACTCGTCCGGCGCGAGGGTCACCGACAACTGGCTCGGTCGTCTCATCACCGGCTACGACAACGTGTGGCAGGCCATCGACAAGGTCGGCATCAAACACAGCACGTATATCAAAGCCATCCAAGGCGAGAAGACCGCCGTCAACGAAGTCTACAAGGAGCTTGACGCCTACCGCACCCAGCTCGCAAACCAGGGCGGCCTGTTTACCGGCAACGAGTACAGGGTTGTGGCCAACAGCCTCACTGAGCTCCAAAACGGCTACAAGGAAAGCCAAATCTCGGCGGCCAACCTCGCGCAGGCCGAAAAAGAATCCACCCAGGCAAGCATCGACAAGACAGGAGCGCTCCTGTCGGGAGCAGACGCGGCCAGCCAATCCGCCGACAACGCGCAGGAAGCGGCCAGCGCCGACGACATCCTCGCCGAAGCGTTCGGTGCCACTACGGACGCCGTCAGCGACACCGCCAGCGCGCTGTCCGAAGTCATCGACGCGATGCAGACCTACTACGGGTTCGCCATCAGCTCGTCCGATGCGCAAATCGACCTCGCCAACAAGATTTCCTCGGCGAACGACACCATCAGTCAGAACGTCAAAACCCTCGACCTGAACACGGAAGCCGGACGCGAGAACCAAAGCGCCCTGAACGACATCGCCGACGCGGCGCTCAAATGCGCCAAAGCCCAAGCGCAGAACGGAGACAGCCTCAACGACATCTACCCGAACATCGACAAGGCATACGACGCTTTCACCCAACTCATGCAATCCCTCGGCAAAACACCGGAGGAAGCAGAAGCCGCCGCACAAGCCTACGGACTCACACGCGACGCGGTCGACGAACTCGTCAACAGCCTGCAGAACACCCCCGACTCGAAAACCATCGAAGTCAGAGTCACCGGCGACGCCGTCGCCAAATTCGAACAGGTCAAACTCGCCGTCAAAGAAACACCGGACGGCAAACACGTCACCATCAGCGGAGACAACACCGACCTGATGAAGAAAATCGCCCAAGCCGCAAACGCCGAAATCGACGACAAAACCGGCACCCTCACCCTGGACAGCGACCAATACATGATCGCCCTCGCCATCGCGAACGGAGCCAAAATCGACGACAAGACAGGCTACCTCAAAGGCGACAATTCCGATGCGATGAACAAATTCCTCCAAACCCAAGGATGGAAACTCAACGACAAAGGATTCATCGTCAACGCAGACGGCTCACCCGCCATGAGCGTGCTCACCAACCTGAGCAACTACCAGATCGCCGACAAATACTTCCAAATCCACGGAACCTACGTCGACGAATCAGGTGGCGCATACTCATCCAGCGGATACCGTCCGGCAAACGCCACAGGGAACATTCCGACAGGAGCCACCGGCGGCCTCTACGACGGCGACCGATTCCGATACGCCAACGGAGGCTACGCCTTCAACGGCTACGTCGACCCGAAATGGGCGCCAGGCACCGCGACCAGCGACAGCGTCTACCTCGACAACGGCCGCATCGCACGCGGCGAATACGTCGAAAACGCGCTCGCCACCAGCTATTACGGCGTCGACTTCATGGACGCGCTGAACCGGCGCGCCATCCCACGCGAAGTGTTTGCCACAGCCAATCAGATGACAGGAAATCAGGTCAGCGTACAGGTTGATACCGCTTCCGTGGTGGCGGCGATAACCAGCCTGCACAACGATCTTGGCGCGATCATCAGCGCCGCGTCCAATGATTCGACGGTCAGCGACCGTGACTTGGGGAGGTTGATCCGCAAATATGCGCGAGCTTAAATACACGTCGCATGATGGCACGGTCATCGACCTCAACACCGATGGTTTGTGGGTGGCTGACCTGCAGGAAATGCGAGGGTACGCATGGACGTACACGCTGGCCACTCGCGGCATCAAATCGGTGAGCCGGAACGCTTCGACGGCGAAAATGACCGTCCGCACCACTGATCCGTCAAGATTGGACGTGGTGCAGACGGCTTTCGATTCGGACGTGCAGGCAGTCCGGCCTGGCATGTTGACCGTCGATGGCGAATGGTTCCAGCGGGCGTATGTCGTCGGCTCATCGCTTGGTCTGGTGCCTTGGCCGGCCTATGCGCAGACTGATTACACGGTCGTCTTGTGCGATGGCGTCTGGCGTCGCGCGCTGCCGGTGCAGTATTTCTTCCCGATGGCCGCAGGAACCAGTTCACAGCTTGACCTGCCTACCGACCTGCCGACGGATCTGGCTTCGTCGCGAATCGCTTTGACTGTGGACAATCCTACTGGCAAGGCAGCGGAGTTCAGCGCGATAATTTTCGGCCCTTGCACGAATCCGTCCTTCCGGCTTGGCGGCAACACTTACGAGGTTGACGTGACGGTGCCTCATGGCGGATACGTTTCGCTGTCCGCGACCGGTTTGAGCAAGACGATAACTCTTACGGCAGAGAACGGCGATGTGACGAACATTTTCGATAAAGGCGTCCGTGGCGATGGTGCCGGTTCCGGCTCGTATGTGTTCGAGCCGATACCGGCTGGAGAATCGCTGCTGGAGATTTCCAGCAATTATGGCATCGATTTGACCTTGTATGACGTTTCTGGAGGTGTGCCTTGGTTGACGTTATCCTCGCCGACGGCAAGCTGACGCCACGTGCGAGCGTTTCGCAGGTGACGTTGGATTGGGCTTGCGGTACGGACGAAAACGATTTCGAGCTGACCATCGACGATCCGGATGCGCCGGACATTGACCGCGGCTGGTATTTCTGGATTGACGGCAGTGACGTGGGCGGCCGGATCATCGACCGTCGTGTTACTGTTTCCGGTGGCGTGTCCACGACCACGTGGATCGGCCAATCGTGGACTGGCATGTTGACGGCGAAGATATTGCAGCCGGATGCGAATCAGGATTACCTGACCGTCTCCGGCAAGCTGCCTGACATCCTCAAAAACCTCTTGAAGCGCATCGGTTTGGATTCGGTGTTCACCGTCGATTCCTCCGATGCCTCCACTCTGCCGAATTGGAAGTTCCAGAATCCACGCTACGTGGACGCCTACACAGGATTCCGCAATCTGCTCGCATCCTGCGGCAGACGCCTCGACTTCCAAGCCAAGGATAATCACATCCTGCTTGGCATCACGCCGGTCGGCATCATCGACAACACGATCGACTCCGACTTGGTGGACTTCAAGGCCGAGATCAACCGTCGCGCGGTGAATCATCTCATCGGCCTTGGCTCGCAGGAGCTGAAGAATCGCCTCGTATCGCACTGGTATGCCGACGCGAACGGCAACGTGAGCCAGACGCAGACGCTGAAAGGTGTCGATGAGGTCTGCGAGATCTACAATTACACGTCTGCTGATGCGGCCACGTTGAAGACGGAGACTCAGAAGCATCTGCAGGAGGAGCAGACCGGCGGAAAAGTGGACGTGACCTTGACCGATGCCGTGGGTGACGGTTTGCGTGTTGATGACAAGGTGGTGGCCGCCGACCATGCGTCAGGGTTGTCGGTGACCGCGAAGGTCACGAAGAAAATCGTGAAAATCGATTCAGGCATCATGACCTCGACGTTCGAGGTCGGACAGGGGATCGTGAAGGAAACGGAGAGTGGAAGATGACCATCGAACTGGTTGACGGCAAGGCCGGTACGGCTCATATTTCGAGCGAGGACAAGGCGATCATCCATCAGGCCAAGTTTTCTAAGTCCGACGTGGTGTTCGACTGGGGCGACGCGTTCAAGTGCTTGATGAGTTCGTCCAACAGGGTGACGGTCGGCACCGGCTGCGCGTCGATCCAAGGTTTGGACTGGCATATCACGGCGGCGGAATCGGTGACGATCTCCAACGGGTCGCAGGGGGTGAAGCGTAATGATATTATTTGCGCGCATTACCATCGTGATTCCTCGACCGGCGTGGAAAAGGTGGAGTTGACCGTGTTGAAGGGCACGCCGAACGCGACTGCTGCCGCCGACCCGGAAATTCCGTCAGGGAAGATACTGTCCGGCGCGGTTGACGCATACATGCCGTTGTGGCGTATCCCATTGGATGGCATCACGGTCGGCACGCCGGTGCGCCTGTTCACGCCGAGAGGGGCTTTGTGGGATTCCCTAACCCGTAATGAATCTGCTAGCTTTGACGGCCCATATTCGATGCGGGTGACGTTGACCAAAATCGGCCGTCTCGTCGTGGCGAGCGGGGACGCCTCACCCTCCGCGTCCTTCCAGACAGGAGAGTTGCACGCAAGCGAGGTAATCCCGGCTGCGTACCGTCCGGCCGCGAGCGGCAACGTGGTATTCGTGTCCAACAACGGCGGCGCGTTATGTAGCTGGAATGTGAACGCTGCCGGGGATATCATCTTGCGAGGCAAAGCCGACAAGGGATACCACCAGACCGCCAGCGGGTGCTGGATTACCGCGTAGCTTTCCCTAACCCCTGTCACGGGTCAAGTCAAGATGCCGTATTCCGACAGGTATATCACTCTGGTTCGTGTCGGCCGTATTGTCACCGCCTGCTCGTATATCACGCTGACAAGTAATTTCAATCAGACCGGCAACACTCCCGTCAGCGAGACAATCCCGAATGGTTTCAGACCGTCCGGCGATTCCCGCGCGGTCATGCGTGGCACCGACAACGGCGGCGCGAACAGTTTCTACCTTTACGGCGGGACGGATGGGAAAATGGTGTTGAACGGCACCGGATATACCGGCCGATTCGTCGGTATATCCGGCTGCTGGATTACCGCGTAGCTTTCCCTAACCCGTACTGACATCATCGCCAGTCAGGTGTTTCCGGCGATGCATGTCACCGCGTGTGCCAAGGCCGGTACCGTCACCATACAAGCGCAAGGATTCAATGCGATAACCACCACGAATGACAGCGTGATAGCCAAGCTCAAGCCCGGCTTCTGGCCTGGTGTGCCGGTACGCGCCCTGTTCGGTGTCAGCACTGATGGCTCTTGGGGACTAATGACGGTCGGCACCAACGGTGACGTGACGATGACACACCGCTACGGCTCCAAATCCCAGACGTGGGGATACGTGGACATTTCCGTGACCTATGCCATCGCATAGCTTTCCCTAACCCAGCGTTCCACGATATGGAGGATCCCTTACAGCAACGACAGCATTGTGCTGACGCGCGTGGGTGATATCTGCTTCGCGGGCGGCAACGTGAAATTCAACCAGAGCGGCGAGAACAACTACACACAGGCGCGGGAGACCATACCCGTGGGGTATCGTCCAGCGGACCCGTCGAACGTTCCCATCGCCGTGTTCGGCGGCAACACCACGTTCATCCTCTACGGCGAGCATACGGGCCGTGTGGTCATGCTTGGCAATCCGAACAGCGCGTACGCGGGATGCACCGGCGTATGGAGGACCGCCGACCCGATGCCCGCCGCATAACTTCGGGACACTGGCTCAGGCGGTTGCGCTGTCTTGCAGTGACCCCACGGGTCATAGCGCGTATGAGACGGTCATGCCGAACGAGTTCGTGCCCTGCGTGCCACCCTGGTTGTTGTAGGTCATGGTGCCGTTGGCGTTCACGTTGATGGTCTTCTGGTTGCTCCCGTCGCGTCCGCCGTAGGAGAAGTTCAAGTCCATCGGGGGACGCCATCCTTCGGGCAGAGTGCCGAACGTGCCGCTGTTCCAGGAGCCGGAGGCCGACGACTTCCAGTCGATTCGCAACGTCACCATCGGCCCGGACCTATAGCCCTTAACGGTGCCGTAATTGCCACTGATGAGGGTCGTGACATCGGTGTGGGTTAGGGAAAACTATTGCCTGTTCCAGATTGCGATCCAGCTTCCGAATATCGCGACCCTCCCGCACCAGCGGTTGTCTCTGGTGTTCCACAGGCGGAAGCGTATCTGGTTTACGTCGCTGGCGTCCCAACGTTGTGCGGTGTACTCGCCGGCCTGGTCGAAACCATTGCCGAACGGCCCAATCGTGTAGGCCGCGTAATCGGCTTTCTTCCCGTTTGGGGATTGGACGTTGATGTAGAATGTGCCGTCATTATTCGTGGTGATGGTATGGCCTCCGCACAGAATATACGGCATTTGGGTTAGGGAATGCTATCAGCAGGTCAATATGAGTTTCTGCCATGCTTTCTGCATGTCCTTGAGGACGCTCAGATCGGGCTTCAAATAATATCTGGCCGTGGTTTGGATGTCGGAATGTCCGAGCTGTCGTGCGACCACGCTGATGTCGGTTCCGGCCTTGATCGCCAACGTGCCGAACGTGTGGCGTAGGTTGCGTGGAGGCACGCAGGGCAGGTTCATGCGCCTGCACCAACTGCGGTAGTGGTTCGCCACTTGGTTCGCGTTCAGACTGCCGACCAGTCGGCCGGTCTTCGTGCCGTGGCGTAGTTCCGCCAATCGTTTGACCGCGAACCGTGGCAATGCGACGGTTCGTCGGCTCAGATCGGTCTTCGGTTCGGTGACGGTCTCATGGCCCGCCACCCATTGCACCGACCTTTTCACCGTGACCGTGCCGCGACGCAGATCCAAGTCGGCCCATTCCAGGCCGACCGACTCGCACCGGCGCAATCCGGCGCACACGGACACCAATAGCCACGCTTCCAATGGATGCCCGTAGAAGCCTTTCAACAGTCTGCGGACTTCCGACGCTGATAGTACTTGCGGCTCGTAGTGCCGTAGTCGTGGCAGGCGTATCTCGCGTCTGGTCACGTCGTTGTCGGTCAAACAGCGTTTGAACGCGAGTCGCAGTATCGAGCGGAACACCGCGTAGGCTTTGCGTGCCGCTCCCGGCTTATCGAAGGAGTCCAACCATGATTCGATGTCCGCCACGCTGATCGAGTCCATGTCCCTTCCGCTCCATTGCGGGAGGATATGGCAGTTCAGGGCGCTTTCGTAGCCTACTTTGGTGCATTCGCGGAGTTTTACGCATGAGGGTTTCCAAACGGTGGTTGCGAATGTGTCGAAAAGCATTGGTTCCTTTCCAATTCCGTCGAATAATCCCACACATCGTCGTGTTGCCGTTGGATGGGCGTGTGTGTGGGTTTTCCCCATTGTTCCATATCCCTGTTTTCTAGGAGGATGTTTTGACTCAGATCAAATTCGATTTCGGTCATCCAAGCGCGGATGGCATAGCGGACTTGGCTGGCGAGAAGATTCATGTGGTGCCGACCGGCCGGTTCATGAACGGCAGTCGTATCGTCGTACGCGACTCGTTCGAGGTGCGTTTGGACGAGCACGGCACCGCGACCGTCGACGTTCCGCCGACCGACAGCACGTTCGCATATGAGGTGACCGTCGGAGAGAGTGAGGATGCATGGCGTTTCGTCCGTTGCGTCCAGGTGCCGGATTCGACTTCGGTGTTGAATTTCTCCGATTTGGTCGAAGTGGATTCGGCCACGTTGACTCCGGTCAACACCGGCAATCCGTTGGCTGATATCGACCAGTCCGACGTCGATTGGGCCATCCAGTTCATTAACTCTTGATTTTTGGAGGTTTGTTTTGGCTAATCCTGACAAGTTTTTGCGTCTGCGTGATTACGCCCGTCTGGAGCGCGCGCAGAAGAATGGTGTCGTGGACGGCACCAAGTTCAACTACGACAGTGCGAAACACGTCGTGTCGAACGTGCGCGAGTATTTCGACGCGCATCGTGACGGGCGCACGTATGGCGTGCGTTTCCCGCTCTACAGCTTCTCCAATTCGCCGGACGGCGTGAAGGTCGGCGACAATGCCGGTCTGACCGTCGTACCAAGCTCGAATTATCGTGCCGGACGCGACGATTACGCCGGACTGTCCGCGTTCCGCGTGTTCGACGCGAACGTGGCCGTGGCCGATGATGGCACGCCGGTCGTGAAGGCCATCAAGGGCTTGGCCGGCAATTACGCGAAGGACGGGTCGAATGGCGACGTGTTCGTCATCACCACTCCCGGCTTCTACCGGTTCGAGTTCGACACACATCATCTCACTATTTGGTATTCCGATACCCAGTACGACGGCTATTCGCCGATGCCGGGCGCGTTGCTGCCGGACGGGTCTCTCCGCCCGTGCATGGCGTACGCGAAATACCCGCTGTCCAATTACGGCGGCAAGGCCGCGTCCGTCTCGGGTCAAATCATGGCCACAATGAGCGAACAAGGCTCCGTGGCCGTGCCAACCAGCAAAGGCAAGGGCTACAGCGGAAAGACCTCAGCCGACACGTTCTACATGCAGCTCATGCACATGCTCAAATACGCAACCAAGGACATCGAACGCCACTTGGGAGGCGACTTCAACGGTTCCGGTCAGATCAACGTCAGCAAGGCCGAAACCAACGTCACCCGCGCGCTGGTCAAGACCACCGACGCGGCAGGCATCGACCTCGGCTCCTACGTCAGCATTGGTACGGGCACCGACCGTGGAGACAACAAGACCGGCGAGGCGGCGGCATACCGCAAGGTCATTTCCAAGACCGTCGTGGACGCGGCAACCACCGCGATCAACGTGTCCGGCGCGTCCTTCACGACCACGACGGCCATGCATGTCACCCAGATGCCGTACCTGACCGGTTCGACGGACGGCGTGCTCGGCAACGACGGCATCCCCCGCGAGGATGTGTCCAAGACCCATCAGCCGATCAAGTTGCAGGGCATCGAACTGTTCGCCGGAGTCTACGAGACCGAGGGCGACATCATCCTGAAGAACGTGAAGGATTCGGACACTTCCGGCCATACCGAAGTGTGGAAGGTGTTCGACACCACCAAGGCGAGCGGCACCGCCATCACCGCCGACTACGTTCACGTGGGCGACTATCCAGCCGTCAACGACAGGACCGACAACCAGTGGCAGTGGCAGACCGACTTCACCGAAAAGCACGGATTCCTACTGCCCACCGGTGTCGGCGCGACAAGCGCCAGTGGTCTGACCGACGCTCTGGTCATCAACCCGATCAGCGCTCCGGGACTGCACGAATTGCTGCGCGGCGGCTCTCTCGGGGACGGTTCGCACTGCGGGTTGTTCGGCGCGGGCGGCGGGGGCGCTCTGTCGACCGCTTGGTGGTACTCCGGCGGTCGCCTATCCGTTCTTGGCCGCACGCACGCCTAGTGCGGGCGGTTGGGGGTGAGCGCCAGCGAGGGGGCGAAAGCCCCCTCATCACCCTCGTATGACTCTTGGTAATATTTCAGGGATTCGTGACGGCTTCGCCGGGTTCCTCCTGCCCTTGCAGCGCGGCGGCAATCTCAGGGACGGTTCGCACTGCGGGTTGTTCAACGCGAACGGCAGGAACGATCTGTCGAACGCTTGGTGGAACTACGGCGGTCGCACATAAGGGTTAACCATTTTCCGTCACGACTACCCTCCGCTTTCGGGGATATGCGAGAGGGCAAGCCTCGGCCATGCCGAAAATCAAATCAAGCACGCGGCTGGTAGCACATTGCGAACGCCGCCAACATTCCCCCTATAGCTTTCATGAAAACATATTGCAAACACAGTCGCATCACCGAACCCGCGTTCGTGCGCGACTGCATCGAACGGTTCCTCAAAGGCAAACGCTCCCGCAGGGACGTGAACGACTTCCTCAGACGCCATCCCGACTTGGATTCGCTTTCACGGCAGATAGCCGACGAGATAGGACGCGGCGAATACAGGTTCGCGCCCATCCGCTACTTCCGCCGTGTGGAACCGATCTCAGGCAAGATACGCATCATCGGACGCGAAAGCATCCGCCATCAGATCTACGATTACGTCTGTGGAACCGCGTTGATGCCATTGTTCCGTGCGAAGGTCGGCAGATGGCAGACGGCGAGCATTCCCGGCAGGGGTATAGCCGACGCGCGTCGCGCGATCAAACGATGGGTGCGCGAACCATCCAGCAAAGTGTTCGTGAAACTGGACGTGCGCAAATGCTATCCAAGCATCAGCCGTGAAGTGTTGAAACGCCTGCTCTCACGTGACGTGGGAGACAGGCGGCTACTGGATTTGACGTTCCATCTCATCGACCAATACGCGGGCGATGATGGTTTGAACATCGGCTCCTATCTGAGCCAATGGCTCGCCAACTATTACCTCTCATACGCCTACCATTTCTGCGAACGGCATCTAAGCAGGGAGCGCGTGAACCGCAGGACGGGCGAGATGACCACGAGACGGCTCATAACCCACATGCTCTTCTACATGGATGACGTGCTTCTTATCGGCCGCTCGAAGCGTGACCTGACCATCGCCGTCAAACGCATACGCGCCTACCTGCATGACACGCTCCGACTCGAAATCCATCCGACATGGAACGTCAAGCACGTCGGCGTGGAACCAATCGACATGGTGGGATTCACCTTCTACCCGGACCATACCGGCGTCAGGGCGGGCATCTTCCTGCGCGCACGACGCTCATTCCGCCGATACGCGCGGAACCCTACGAGTCTTCGGCTCGCATACCGTTGCGCCAGCTACTACGGCTGGCTCAAAAACAGCGATTCCATCCAATACCGGCGTCGAAACAACGTCGATCAAATCATCCGCCGCGCCAGAAACACCGTCGCGGCAAAGCCGAAAGAAAGGATAACAGATGATTCAGAACGTCTCTTCCGCAACACCGTTGGAAAAGGTGGACTACCATCTCCGCGATGACGGACTGGCCGACATCCGCATCCGCCGCAACATCAGGACCGTCACCCATCAGGCGACCGACAATCAGCCGGAATACGTGGAGTACACGGCAGTCGAATCCTATCAGATTCTGCCGCTCATGGAGCAGGAGGCCGTCGAACAGGCGGATGCCCTGTTCGAGGGTGACACGACCAGTTCCAAGCCGGTGCTCGACCGTGTGAGCGCATTGGAACAGGCAAACCTGGACAACGCGCAATTGCTGGCCGACCTGATGGCGGGCGAGAACGGGGATACGACGGATTCCACCGATGCCAACGCCGGCAGCAAGAACACCGCCGACGGCAAGAACACCGCCGGCAGCAAGAACACCGCCGACGGCAAGAACACCGCCGACGATTCCGCCGACAACAAGAACAAGGAGTGAAAACAATGGTTAGATTCAATCATGCCGCAGCCGTACGCATGTACACCCGTCTGGTCAAGGCCGGACGCAAGACGCTGGACGAAGTCCCGGAGGAATACCGCACGGAAGTGCAGAACAACCTTGACCCGTGGGACTGACATAAGAAGGTTCTGGTGAATCAGGAAGCAATCACCATCATCGTCGCCATCATCGGTTCCGGTGGTTTCGGAGCGCTCGTCCCATGGGTGCTCGACCGGATCGACAACAGGCGCGACCCGCTGCACGAGGGCGTGAAGGAGCTGCTGTTCTGCAAGCTCGAACTGCTGCACCAACAAATGGTGGACAACGGCGGCGTATGCACCGTCGAGACGAAACAGACCGCCGAACGCATTTATCGCGCCTACCACGGTCTGGGAGGCAACGGCGTCGGCACTGAAATGCGCAACGACATCCTCGGCGCGCACATACAGGAGGACCGGCAATGACGCATCTCATGATCGCAGGCTGCATATACCCGCTGCCGCTCGCGCTCATCATCATATTCAATCATGGCGCGCACAGGCATTGATTTTTCACGCAGGTTTTCAAAGCCATCCCATTCCGGGATGGCTTTTCTATTGCCCCTTGACTCGGGGCGGGAAGGAGAGGATGTGGGAATCCTCAACAAATGCAAGCCGAAACGCGGACGCCGGCGCCGGCGCACGTGCATTACGCTGGCCGCGCTCGTCGCTGCGGTCTCCATGTCGTTCGCCCCGGCGGCGATGGCCGACATGCAGGGCATCGACGTGTCCAACTGGCAGTGCGGCATCGACATCGCCAACACGCAGGCCGACTTCGTGGTGGTCGGCACCACATGGGGCACGGGACAGGTGTACAACAACTGTCTCGTGTCCGGCGTCAACACGGACGCCAACCGCATGATCGCCCAGGCACAGGCCAGCGGCAAGAAGTTCGGCCTGTACCATTACGCGATGGGCGGCAACCCCGAGGCGGAAGCCCAATTCTTCTACCGGAACACGTCGAACTATTGGCGTCACGGCATCGTGGCGTTGGATTGGGAGATGGACGACAACCCCGCATGGGGAGACTGGGATTGGGTGCGTCGATTCATGAGTGAGTGCGAACGGCTTTCGGGTGGTGTGCGCCCATTGCTGTACACCGGCCCGGTCGCCGGCACCATCCCGCAAGACATCCGCGACCGATACGGTTTGTGGATCGCCCAATACGCGAACATGAGCCCGACCGGCTATCAGGCCAACCCGTGGATGATCGGCGCATACGGCGAGGCCATGCGACAGTACTCCGGCACCGGCGTGGTCAACACGTGGAGTCCCATCGACCTCAACCTGTTCCGTGGCGACGCATGGCAGTGGGATTTGTACGCCAACCCCACCGGCGGCTCCACGCCCCCGGCCACACCGGCCGCGCCCGCACAGCCGAACAACCCCCAGCCCACTCCCAGCACTGGAGGCATCAGCCACACCATGCAGTGGGGCGAGACCATCTGGGGACTCGCCGTAACCTACAACGCTTGGCCCCTGTCCGCATGGCACACGCCATCCGGTGACATCAACCGCTACTACGTGGGCGACGTCGTAACCTACGGCGGCGGTTCCACCACGGCCGCGCCGTCCAACGGGGTTTCCAAGACCCTCCAGTACGGCGACACCGTGTGGGATTTCGCCACCGCGCACGGCTACAGCGTCTCCCAGTGTTCGGTACCCTCCGGCAACATCAACGTCTACTACCCCGGTGACGTGGTGACCTGCCGCTGAGATTCAACCGATGCCGCCGTCACTCCCCTGATGGCGGCATCACCACCATTTTTTTTGATCGGAGTAAAACATGACCGACAGCAAAAACACGGCCGACACCGGCGAAACGCTTCCCGGCGTCGATGTGAGCGACTGGCCCGAGACGGCCGACGTCACCCATGACGTGCCCGACTGGCTCATCCCCAGCCGCGTCTACGACATCCTCAAATGGCTCGGCCTCATCGTCCTGCCCGCACTCGCCCTGTTCGTCAACACGGTCGGCCCCGCATGGGGCTGGCCCCACGTGGACGCCATCGTGACCACGCTCAACGCGCTCGGCATCCTCGCCGGCGCGCTCATCGGCGTCAGCGCCATCAAACAACGCCTCGACCGCGCCGCATAACCACACATAGTTCGGCCCCGCCCGGCATCGCAGACAGCTCCACGAGCTTGACTGCTGCCGGACGGGGCCGATTTCGCGTTGTGGCAGAGGGCTTCGCGGGCTCGATTTCTGCCCACATTTTGCCCACATTATCCCGGGAAACCGAGGGAACACGAGGGAATCGGCGGGAATAAGAAAAGCCACTCAACCCTGCTCCCGCAAGGCAAAGCGGCTATTTTCCACTGGTCGTAAAATCAAGGTGCATAAACTCAGGGACCTTATACCATTTGACGGGGTAGCCGGCACCGTGGGCGCAGAAGACCG
>OLQQ01000169.1_pt1 | contig 40490 bp, 26 predicted proteins | sample 1672041 | NCBI WGS metagenome assembly OLQQ01 (sample SAMEA3136639, study PRJEB25190) | human gut metagenome
AAAGAATGGACTATGACCTAATAGTTGTAAAGACCTTGGAGAGGGTCTATAAAAACTACTACTATATAATACATAATACGAGGAGAGATGTATTTATTGTATTAAAGAAATATATTTTTTTAACGTATTCCTACTTATATTATACTTCCTCATTAAATCCACTTGTTTGATAGACCTATCAGATAAATATTTCAAAATATCCTCTCTGAGAGCATCAGACATCTTATCAAGCTGGCCCGGTTTTCTTCCACTTCTTTTATTACTTGCAGCAATGCCATCTTTAATAGACTGGGATATATAGAGGCGCTGCTTCTCTCCTCTGTCCAGCTCCACTATGATCAGAAGCTTAATAATGCTTTCCATAGCAGTTTTGGTTACAATGTCCTGTTGCTCTGCCGTTGTCATCATTTGTCGAATGTAGTCGCTACTTACCGTTGGATTATCAAGAAATACCATGTTAATACCTCTGTCGAGCCATTCCATGTATTTCTTATAGCCATTTTCTGCTTCCCTGGTAAAACGATACAAATCCTTGAACACAACGGTGTCTCCAGCCTGTAGCAATTTATCCAACTTTCTGAACTGTGGCCGTTCCGTGAAATTTTTTGCAGATCTCTCCTCTGTAAAATCTATCAGGTATTCTATGTCATGGTCCTTTGCATATCTCTCAAGCGATTTAATCTGTCGATTGAAGTTCTGCCGTTCAGTATCGGTTGATATACGCTTGTAGCTGTAGTAATTTCCCATATAAATGCCTTTCGTTGTATCAATTTAACTATAGTTATATTTACGTTTTATTATAGTGTCAGAATAACTATAAATCAATATAAAATAACATGTTTTTATAAACTAATTAGTCAATATGTTTAAATGACACTGTGTATTATAAACAAGGACCAATTGTTTGCTATTTGAGTCAAAATCTACATAAGATTTTAATTTGGTAGCAAGATATTTACCACACTCTCTGTCTAAATATTCCATTTAAGCTTCTTTTTAGCTTGTGGGGCGATAATTATGTAAACTTGAAATATTGATAAGGTGTGATATAATTTAATCAACAAAAAATGAAATGAGTACTCCATAGTACACAAATGAACCCCCAGTAGTGCCAGCTACTGGGGGTTCTTCTCTGTGATAAATGCATTAAAACAGGCAATTTAAAAAAATATGAGTCATCTATAAAGTTGTAAGTGGTGTATTTATAGTATAATTTTACCAGAAACACAAACTTTTTTACACTACCGACTATCCGGTTGATTATAAAGCGCTTACTTTAGAACTATCTATTTCCCGATAGCCCCATTATTTTATTTGTGATTACTGTGCCTAGCATTTCAGCTATTCTCCAATAACCACATCTACTGTTCGCAAGTTTCATAGCTTGCCAGTGTTCTAATTTCAGTTTTCTAAGTATACGATAGCGTGTCCTTATGTTTCCAATAGACCGCTCGGATTCTGCGTCTTGCCCATTTATCCGTTGTGATAAGAAGTCCACTCATATCCGCTAGTCTGAAATATTCCTCCCATCCTCGCACATACTCTTGGTATTTCTTTTCTCGTTCTGTGTTGCTAATGCCTTTGTTTCTGTCAGTAAGCTCTCTGCTTTTATTTTTCATCTTGACTATTGACTTTTGATGTACTCTGAGTCTGCATTTGCCTTTGTATCTATAAAATGTATAACCGAGATACTTGACTTTGCTGATGTGAGCCACCTCTGGTTTCTTTCTGTTTACCTTTAGTAGTTATTTCTCTGCGCTAGGTGTTATTGTTTCTGTTGTAGTTGTTTCTTCAGGCCAATTAACTTCTTACTTGATTACTTCGATTTCAGCAAGACCAACTGCTGTTGTTGATTCTGAAACTTCGTCAACTACGAACTTAATATTCTTAACTTCTTTGCCTTCGCCAAGACTGATTTCCTTAACTGAACCATCGTTTGGAAGTTCCCCAACTTCAAGTGTTGTTCCATCATCAAATTCTAAGTGAGAGTTTGTAATGTGGTCATCTGTATTAGGTCTGTCATAAATTTTAATTTTTGTAACTTTCTGCACTTCATCGTATGCAAGACTCAACCAAGCTCCTGCACCTTCGTTCTTTGTTGCCCATTCAGCCCATGGGAATCTTGTATGAAGATTTGCAAGTCCTGTTGCATAACCATCTGCAACACCATCAACTGCCTTAACTACACTCTGGTCATCCCATCTGCTATCACTGCTGTTTTCACTTGATGCTGTTACTGTAGCAAGTGAACCAATGCTGTTTGTTTCATGCTTGTAAAATACTTCGTTAACCTTTGAGAATGAAGCAATCCAGTTATAGTATTCTGTTGAATACTTACGAAGTGCCTGATCCTTTAAGTTATACTTAAATGGTCCCTGACGCATACTGTATGGAGTTAATACGTTTTCTCTTTCGCTCCAGTTAAGCATTGTCTTTTCTTCAAGACCATCAAGATGCTGCCAAGCTCCTAAATATGTATCAAGTTCATGGTTCCAACCGTAATTACCTTGATCTTTAGGATATACTTCATCAGTCATATGGCTATGAATAATAGCTTCGTGAACTGTTGGCTGGAAGTCATTGTTTTCTGCCTGGATATCCTTAATAGCTTCGATACCGAATAATCCAAAATATGCATGATCATAATGCATGTCATATCTTGATGTCATGTAAACATCTGTTGGGTTAACACTTTCCATTACACTCTTAAGATCTGCTAAGAAGTTTGCACGTGTATATGAAGCATGCTCTCCTGTTGTAAGATAATGATAATCATTTCTTACGTTTTCGTTACCATATGTTTCTGTTACACCATTTCTTGAAGATATAACTTTGTTATCATCTGCAACATAAATATTGTATACAAAACTGTCTGTAAATGCTGTTGTGAATGCTCCAACCCCCATACCACCGTTATCTGCATAACCTAAGAAATATAAGTGCTCTGTTGGTACACCAATTGTGTTTAATGCATTGACTGTATCACTAATTCTTAATTTTCCATGGTCTACGCCATTGTAATCTCCGTTTGTTGCATAAACAACATATACTTCGTCACCGTTTGCAACAGCTCTGTTCATAACACCACCTGCCATTAACATTTCGTCATCTTCATGAGGTGCCATTACTAAAATTCTCTTATGATGTTTAACTTTTGCATCAACACCGTCAAAGTGTACTTCTGAAACTTTTGCAGTCATACCCTTTTCGAACTGGAATTTAATTCCTGTTATTTCGTTCTTTGATACTGATACAACATTTCCTGAATCCTTTGAATCACATGAACCTGCTTCAACCCATCCTTTAGATGTATTAACCATGACTGTGTATGGTGTAGCTTCACCGTCAAAGTCAACACTGAAGTTTTCAATATTGTATTCTCTGTCTAAACCAATTGTTAATGACGGATTTTCATCATCCGCATTAGGTGCCCATGTTGTGTTTGCATCTCTATCTGTAACATTTTCTCCATCTTTAGATGATGAAACTTTAACAGGCTGGCTGTATGCTAAGTCAATATCAATGTTCTGTCCTTTTTCAGTAAGAACAACCTTCTTTTCCTCTTCCGGATTGATTACTTCTTCACCTAAAACTTTTACTTCGCCAATTGCAGGCCAAACTGTTGCTCTTGACTCTTTGTGAAGAGGTAACTGTGTTAATGTGACACGAACATACTGATATTTGTTGTTTGCATACTCTTCTGCAATCTTACCATACTGTTCTTTTGAAAAATCAGTATTAGCCGTGTTATCCCATAACATGTCCCAGCTGCTCTTATCATTTGAACCTTCTATCTTGTACTGCCATGCCTGACCGTAAACAGGAGTTGTTGCTGCCTGTGCATCTTCAAGTGTAGGAAGAACTTCATATTCAAATACTAAGTCAAATGCCTGAATCTGCTGAAACTTACCAAGGTCAACCATCCACCAAGCGCCTTCTTTTTCTGAATATCCGTCACCTACCCAAAGTGTACTGTCATTTCCATCAAGTGCATTTGCAGGATCTCTACTCTGTGTTGAAGCTGTAGCTTCTCCATCAAGTGCAAAATTAGTAAGTTCTTTTGGTCTGTATACATTAAATTCTGCTACTGCAGGCCATGCATCTTTGACAAGATCTCCAAATGTTACCTTAACATATGAATATTTCTTTTCTGTTATCTTTTCATCTAAAGTTACTTCTTGTGTAGCTGCAACTTCTTTATTTGCTGTCTGATCCCAGATAACATCCCAATTAGTCTTGTCTGTTGAAGCTTCTACTTTGTATTTCCATGCTGACTCAGCCCGATCACCACCAAAAGTAATATCTAACTTTTCAATGTTGTAACTCCCATCTAAATCTACAATAAAGTTAGCTCTCTCTTCTGTAACAATATCACCCTGATCTGACCAACCACTTGAAATCCAAATTGTTGAATCATCTCCGTCAACGATGTTTGAACCTACACAATCAGGATTATAACCACTTACAGATGATACTGTAACATTCTTCTTATATGAAACATTAGTTTCTGTATCTGTGGTTCTTGTCTTCTTTGATAAAATAATATTATCAAACTTAACTTGATCTACACCATCATCTGATTTAATTACTATGTATGTTGCAGGAACCTGTTTCTTAAAGTTAGTCTTAAATGTATGTTTCTTATTTGTTACTGTAAATGTCTCGCTTTCTTCTCCAGCTTCAACCTTTACAGTAGCAGTGCCCTTAGCACAGTATGCTTCGAAACTTGTTACAGCATACTTATCAGGAATAGCAAGTTTGTTAGCCTGTTCTTCATTAGTATATGAAGTAGCCCATAACTTACCATCTGTTACATTCCAACCACGGTTACCGAAGTCACAGTTAGAATATACACCTGTTAATGCTCCGTTATTGCAATCATCAAAATCTAATAAAATCTTTCCTTCACCAAGGTCTTCTTTAATACCACTGTTGTAGCTGTTATCAGCACCAATGTTTGGCTTAACAAATGATTTTACTTCGTTTCCGTAGAAATCCTGTCCGCCATTGTCGATAACTGAAATACCCTGGTCAATAACTGTTGCTCCATCTTTAAGTTTGTATCCGTCAACAGTACCATAAGTAATCTTAAATTCGCCGTTAACGTCTTCAACTGTTGCGCTTGTTCCTTCTTCTAACTTAACATAGTCGCTCTTAACTGCTACCCTGGCATTTTCATCGTCAGCTCTTCTATTGTTAAGGTTTGCTCCACCGTAAGCATTGTTATTTACAACACCCATATAACGTGAATCCCAAGCCTGTGCCTTATTTACTCCGTTGTCATCTATCTTTTGAGCTTCTGTTATAATGACATTATTTCTAATTTTAAATCTATCAGTAGAAGTTACTGCTGTTGTATCATCCCAGCTACGTGTAATAGATCCATCATGGTCTGCATCCATATAAATCAAGTTGTTATATGCATCCAAGCTTCCATTACCGCCCTGACATAATGTTAATACAGCACCACCGCCATAACGGTTTGTACCATATCCATCATTAACACTGATGTTATATCTGTAGTATGTCTGATATGATGTTCCTAATGCACATTCAAAGAATGAACCTGATGGATTGTCATGTGTATAGTTGTACTGAACATAATTTAAGTCTGCATAAACGTCAGCGTCAAATGCCTGTGAATCTTCCTTATCACCGGAAGCTCCTGAACCAAACACTTCGTTGTACTGGCAGATTGTTTTCTGACCATGTTCCCACCAAATAGGAACGTTTCCGTTAGGACCACTGTTACATCCATTTGCAACATTATATTCAATAAGTGCATTTTCATAATCTGATGGACAAATAGCTGCGTTACCTACGTTTTCGCAGTAATTGCTACGAATTACAAGATTTTTACTTCTATATGTTCCACCGCCACCTTCAGTAATTCCACTTTCATCAGGGAATGTTGAGCTTCCCCATGTTGAAATAAAGTTAATACCGTAATGGTTTACATTTTTTACATAGTTTCCTTCTACAGTAATGTCTTCCCAATTAGTAGCTTTCTTGTTACCACGGATAGCATATACAATACCACCACGACCGATACCTGCCTGCTGACCGATTGGAATAGAAATTACGTCATGAACGTATGTATTCTTTACATTAATTTCATGAAGTGTTCCTGCATCCTGTCCCATAATCAAGATACCATATTTCTTAATATGATCATCTTTAGTTTTTGTATGGTTTGTTACTTCAATAGATGTGATTTCCCAGTATTCCTGATTATAGAAATATACTGCTGTGTTAAATACACGATTCTCTAAATCATCACCTTTGTCTCCACACCAGCTATCACCATTGATAACAGGTCTGCCGTCTTTAACGTCACCATATGCGTCAATTGTAATAGGGTTTCCTTTTTCACCTGACCCCTTTGGACTCAAAAGACCACTCCATGAACAACCCCTTTTAAATCTAAGCTTATCACCCGGCTTGAAAGTAGTTGCGTTAACTTTTTCAAGTGACTTCCAGGCTTTTGCTTCGCTTGTACCATCATTATCGTCATTTCCGTTTACAGAGTCAACGTAATAACTGATACCTGTTATTGCCTCAGTAGTTGCCGCAGATACAAAAGTGCCATTTCCAAGTACTATAGTAACTATCATTGCCAAAGACAATAATATAGCAAATGTTTTCTTCTGCTGCATAAAATACCTCCTTTTTATTTAACCGATTCTTGTCGGTTACCCTTTCAACTTTATTTGTAGTTCCTATTAATATATTAGAAACTAAAGCACATCTTTAATTAACTTTCCTGCTTCCTTATCAACAATAACTGTTACATTATTGTGTAACTGTAAGATTGAAGCTGGAACCTTTGGAGTTACCGGACCGAAGAATGCATCTCTTATAATCTGTGCTTTCTTCTCACCATTTGCAATTAATAAAATATGCTTTGACTGCATAATTGACTTAATACCCATTGTAAATGCCTTTTCTGGAACTGCTTCACCTTCATCGAAAAGTCTCTGGTTAGCATCAATTGTGCTCTGTGTAAGCTGTACACAATGAGTTGTTTTTTCAAAAGATTCACCAGGTTCATTAAAACCAATGTGTCCGTTTAAGCCAATGCCTAAAAGCTGCATATCAATATTTCCAAGCTGTTTCATAATACCTTCGTATCTTGCACATTCAGCTTCTTCGTCTTCAGCCATACCATTTGGAAGATATGTATTAGACTTCTTAATATTGATTAAATCAAAGAGGTTAGTATCCATGAAATATCTATAACTCTGCTTATGATCGCCTGTTAAGCCTTTGTATTCGTCAAGATTAATAGTACTTGTCTGTGAGAAATCAATATCTCCCTTGTTGTACCATTCAACCAACTGCTTATATGCGCCAATTGGTGTTTCACCTGTAGCCAATCCAAGTACTGCGTCAGGTTTCATAATAACCTGTGCTGATAAATAATTAGCTGCCTTTCTGCTCATATCTTCATAATCATTAGCTATTATAATTTTCATTATTTTCCTCCTTGCATATTAAATATGTATTGAAATAATAAACTCCATTTTTATTATTAGAATGTTTATTTTTATTTGCCCTGGTCAACTAAGAACTGGATAAATCTGTCTACTCCACCGCCTAAAATCTGAATCTTTTCAGGTCTTACACCTTCTAATGAAGAAACATCGAAGAAATCTCCTTCTTCTGTCTTAGGTGTAAGCATAAAGCTGTCACTTCCGTAAAGACCTTCCTGAATTCCTACGAATTCATCTCCCCAGAAAGAACAATCTTCTGCTTCAATGCCTTCTTCCTTAAATGATTCAAGGATTGTATCTACGTTGTTACTCTTACATGAAATACCAACTTCAAGATACTTAGCATCACATGTTGCGGATACCTTAAGGCCGAATTCTTCTCCAACCTTTTCTGATAATGAAACTAAATCCATAATTCCATTCTTTAAACCATGTTCTTCTAACATAGCCTTTAACTGTGACATTTCATCTTCCTGCATAAATAACTGATCTCCACGTTCATTTTCTACCTGTAAATCAATTTTGCAGTAGTTTGGTCTTGAAAATACAACATCAGTTTTGAAGTTATATTTTTCAAGTAACTCTCTGTGGATTTTGTAGCATACATCATGAATCTTTAATAATCCTTCTGTGTCAGGTATACAGTCAGCGAAAATCTCCGGCTGACCGTTAACCATCTTATAGTTGTATGCTCCTCTGCCCAAACCTAAGTAAAGGTTTGAAGCTTCCTCTGGAGTGAAATGTTCATGAATTTTTCCACTGGCAATTTTGTCATATGTTGTACCACTTACAATTACAAGCTTTACTCCACTTGCAAGTAAAGGCTTCATAGCTGCAACAGCTTCCTCAACAGGAGCCTGTCTTGACATTACGGCTGTTCCGTCCCAGTCGAAAAATATTGCCTTATATTTCTTGGACATATTCTTCTCCTTCCTTATTTAAAGTGATAGGTTCATGATTACTCTTAAATGTAATAGGAACCTGATTAAGTAATTTATATGTAACCTTTCCCTGTTCAATTTTGATTCTCATATCGCTACCATGATATTCAACACAGAATTCGTATGACTTCCACTGTTCAGGAAGTTTTGGATGAATTGTAAGTTCTCCTGTGTTAGAACGAACACCGGCGAAACCAAACACAATACCTTGCCATGTTCCGGCCATGTTAGCGGCATGAATTCCTGCATAAAAATTATCATGCATATCATCAAGATCCATTCTTGCTGACTGTGAGAAATACTTGTAAGCTTCTTCATCGTATCCAATCTGACTTGCAAGAATTCCAAAAATACACGTAGACAATGATGAATGATGAAGTGTAACTGTCTGATAGAAATCGTAGTTTCTCTTAAGCTCTTCTTCTGTAAAGAAGTTACTGTGAAGTAACATTCCAAGGATTGCATCAGCCTGTTTTGCCATTCTCTGTCTGTAAACAAACAATGGATGATAATTTTCATATAATAAATGTCTTTTTTCTTCAGGAATCTTTGATTCATCCCAAGGTTTTCTCATTAAGAAACCATCATCCTGTGGATAAATCTGTAATTTTTCATCAAATGGGAAATACATGTTGTTAATAATCTTTTCCCAGTATTCCAACTCTTCGTCTTCAAGTTCTAACTTTTCAACTAACTTGTTGTATGCATTTTTGTCAAGATTCTTCATTCTATCTAATGCCCACATTGCACTGCGAATGTTTTCTCTTGCCATTAAATTAGTATAGAAGTTGTTATCCACGATTGCATTGTATTCATCAGGACCTGTTACCGCACAAATACAATACTTGTTATCCTTGCATTCTGCAAAACATCCTACGTCTGCCCAAACTCTTGCAGTTTCAACCAATACTTCTGCAGCCTTGTCAATTAAGTACTGATCATCACCTGTAATATCAAGATAGAGCTTAAATGCATATGCAATATCTGCATTAATATGATACTGAGCTGTTCCAAGTGGGAAATATGTTGATGCTTCTTCACCATTGATAGTTCTCCATGGATATAATGCGCCTTTCATATGACCTAATATCTTAGCTCTGTCTCTTGCCTGATTAAGTGTGTCATATCTGTAATTTAATAACTGCTTAGCCAGTTCTGAATCTGTATAAACAAATACAGGAAGTACATACATTTCCGTATCCCAAAAATAATGACCTTCATACCCCTCACCACTAAGACCTTTAGCCCCCATACCTGTTCTGCCATCACGGCCTGCAGACTGCATAATATGGAATAAGTTAAATCTGATACCCTGCTGTAATCCACTATCGCCTTCAATCTTAATATCAGCCTTGCTCCAGAATTCATCCATCTTTTCTTTCTGAAGTTCTTCGTATTTGTCATAACCTAATAATTTAGCTTCTGAAAGCTTAGCTCTAATAAATGGAAGAATTTCTTCTCTAGGCATATCAAGTTCTGAAGTGTAAGCAATCATTTTTTCAAATGATACTTCCTTACCTTCTTCTGCATAAATTTCATAAGAAGTATGTCCATCTTCTTCTCCGATAACACATTCCGTCATATGACCTTCTGTAACAACAGCACTACCACAAGATATTCCAAATTTAGTGTTCTTAGTTTCACCTTCATAAAGCACGTAATCATTATCAGCTTCCACTTTGCGAACTATAAGATGCTTACCATATGGACCGTAATCAATTAAAGGATTAGTCTTTCTTGTGTGGTTTTCAACACCTGCTTCAATATACGAATTAAACTTAACAGTGCCTTCAAAATTAATAGGTGTAACCTTAATCTGAATAGCCATAATGTTCTTGTCAGCAAGAGAAACCAATCTCTTAAATGTTGCTTTAACTTCCCTGCCCTTAGGTGATTTCCAAACTACGTTTCTTACAACAGTGCCTTCATTCATAAGAAGGCTTCTGCTGTATTCAACTATTTCTCCTGTTCTTAAATCGAACATTTCACCATTTATTTCAATAGTAGTCTTTTTTAAATTAGGTAAATTAAGTAATGACTGGCTCTTTTCAGGAAAACCGAAGTTCCACTCACCATACATAATGTGTTCACTTTCATAAAAGCCATTAATAAAGTTCCCTTCTAGTCCTTCATCTACCGAAAAAGGATATCCTTCGTCAAATGTACCACGAGTACCAATGTAGCCGTTTGAAAGTGCAAATGTTGTCTCGTTTCTATAATTCCATTCTTTAACAAACTTTTCTTCAGTAACTTTCCATTCTTCTACCGGATATGTATTCTTTTCCATTCTCTATTCCTTTCTTTAACCCTTTACAGCACCTGCTGTCATACTTTCCATAACCTGCTTCTGTAAGATAATGAAGATAATAATTGTTGGAAGAACCGTAATTATTACCGCAGCAAACAGTGCTGAGTAGTTATTAGCAAATGTTCCTAAGTAATAGTTAAGTGCGATTGGAACTGTTCTGGCTGTGTCACCACTTGTAAGCATTAATGCGAAGTAGAATTCGTTCCATGTATTAATAAACTGTAACATTGCGATTGTTGCCAAACCAGGCTTAGCTAATGGTAAAATGATCTTTGTAAATGACTGAATAAATGTTGCACCATCGATATATGCTGATTCTTCAAGTGCCACAGGAATAGTCTTGTAGTAACTTACCATTACGAAGAATGACATTGGAATACCCATTGCCGCATACACGATAATCAGTCCAAGTTTTGTATCGTATAAACCTAATGTCTTGAAAATTGCAAACAATGGCTGTGATATAGCCTGTACTGGAAGCATCAATGATGCCGAAATTAAAAGCACTAAGATTGTTTTCAACTTAAAGTTATATCTTGCTACAACGTATGCACACATTGCTACGAAGCAAACTGTAACAGCTACGCTGACTAATACAATAATGATACTGTTTAAGAAATATTTCTGAATAGGTGCATATTTAAATGCATCCGCATAGTTCTTAAAGTTAAATGATTTTGGAAGTGCAATTGCAGATGTATTAATTTCTGCATATGTTTTAAATGAACTTAAACCAGCCCAAATAATGGGGCCTATTGAAATAGCAACAATCAAAGCAAGAAAGAGATATTTTAAAATTCTGCAAACTATTTTTATTCCTGCTGGCTGTTTCTTTACTGAACCAAGCTGCATAGGCATTGGTATGTCTTTTTTCTTCTTAGCCATGTTTTTATACCTCCTTCATTTCCTGTTTCTGATTAAATAATTTCTGAATTAAGATAACTAATACTAATCCTAACGCAATCTGGATGACACCTACTGCGTTAGCCTTACCATAGTTATTTTCAAGAGTAATAATCTTGTATAAGTATGTCGGTAAGTTAAGTGTTGCATTGCCGGGACCACCCTTAGTCGTCATATAAATAATATCGAACTGTGATACCATGGCTACTGATGCTAATATTACACAAGTACCAAATGCGTTCTTCATCAATGGAATTGTGATATATCTGTCTGCCTGTGTAGGTGTAGCACCGTCTATCATTGCCGCTTCGTAAATGTCAGGGCTTATAGCTCCCATTTCACCCATGAAGATTAACATATTAAATCCTGAGTAAAATACCCAAGTTGCTGTCACTGTAATAAATGCATATTTTGAGTTACCGAATAAGTTTAACACCTGAGATGTGTCAAGTCCGAACTTTTCATAAATAATCTTGATTACACCAAAAGATGGGTTTAATAATAATGAGAACATAACTGCTGTTGCTGCCGTTGGGATAATGTTAGGAATAACATATGCAACTCTTACAAATTTCCATCCCTTTGGTTTTCTACGTAAGATAAGTGCCATAACGAAACCAAATCCTACATGAAGTGTTGACTGAATTAATACCCACTTCAAAGTGTTAACTATAGATACTGAAAAATCAGGATCTGCAAATATTGTCTTGAAATTCTTTAAGCCTTCAAATACCGGTGACTGTGTAAGTGAGTAATCACAAAATGAAGTAGTGATAACCATTACAAATGGAATGGCATATACTAAACAAAACAGTACTAAACAAGGTACTGAGAATGCTAATATCCAACCTTTTTTTCCTCTTGTGCTCATATTTTTCCTATTTCCTTTCAAAAAAGAGCGCTGCACTATTTTCTAGTGCAGCACCCATCATCAATTTGCTCTAGTTTTTCTTAGCTGCATCAGTTAACTTCTGGCAAAATTCTTTTGCTGTCATGTTACCATATGCAAGTTCTGGCAACTGTGTTGAGAATGTATCAATTACGTTCTGATACCAATATGCCTGGTTCTGACCATATGTATATTTAGCCTTTGACTGAATATCTAATACTTCTGCCATTAATGGGTCTGATTCTTTTAAGCTGTCTGGAACTTCGATATTGCTTGATACTGGCTGTAATCCTGCCATTTCTAAAGCTTTAAGCTGATTTTCTACTGTTGTTTCAAACTTAAGGAATGCAACTGCTGCTTTAACCTTTTCAGGATCCTTTGTACCTACCATGTCACCAGGTGTTGGAACACTTTCCATACCTGAACCAGGAAGAAGCATAATACCAACTTTGTCATAGAAACCTTCAGGAGCTTTGTCTGTGCTCTTGAAATCAGGAATCATCCAAGGTCCGTTAGGAAGCATTGCTACTTCGCTGTTGAAGAAGTGTGTTGCCATTGTGTCATACTTTCCACCTGCTGCATCTGATGTTGTGTAGTTCTTTAACATCTTCTGTAACTGTTCTGTTGCGTTTACAACTAAGTCTGATGTGTAGTCTGTTGGGTACATTGTGTTCATGAACTTGTTTCCTTCTTCACCAGCTGTACCAATTAAACCACTATACCAAAGGTTAGATAACCAACCAAGGTCTGCTGTATCCATACTTACCGGAGTAATTCCTTTAGCTTTTAATGTATCACAAGCTTTGTAGAAATCATCCCATGTTTCATAAGCTACGTCAGGAGCTTCAAGTCCTGCTTTCTTAAATAAGTCTTTGTTGTAGTAAATGTATGAAATTTCTTTTGATACCGGAATACCGTAAATCTTTCCTTCATATGAGTTGAATTCAAGATCCTGATCGCTGAACATTGCTTTCCAGTCTTGATCATTGTCAAGGTATTCTGTAATATCTGTAACCTTTCCTGACTTAGCAGCTAATGCTGTAATGTTGTTACCACCGTTTAATACGATGTCAGGAAGATCACCACTTGAGATTAATAATTTAATCTTCTGGTTGTAAGCATCTGTAGTAGGAATTTCTTCGAATTTGAATTCTACATTCTTTCCTTCTTCAGTTTTCTTAAATGCATCAAATAAATATTCATAATAATCTGCTGCATAGTCTGTACCAACGTGATAGTTGATTACGTTTAATGTGATTTTTCCATCTGCTGATTTAGCATCATCCTTCTTAGATGTGTTTGAAGAGCTTCCACAGCCAGCGAAAAGACCGGCTACCATTGTTGCACAAAGGGCAACACTTAATAATTTCTTTCTCATTAATTCTACCTCCTGATTTTATGTGTCGTTTGCTCTTTTGTTTATATTTAACATTATATAGACTTTAATTCTTTAATGAATAGAATATTTTTACAAAACTTTTGATTATTTTGACATAATAATTTGTATTTTTTATATTTTTTTGTACATAATGCAGTGTAAATTATGCAAAATAGTACATAGCCATAGATTAACACGCCTATATACGCTGTGATACGCAATTCCTGTCAATATTACTCTGACGTATCTATACTTATTACCATTTGATGCCTCCCACAACCATTGCCGCTGTAAGAATCATGTTAAAAATTTCTTATTTTTCATAAAAAGCACTTTTTTCTTTGTTATAATTGTTAATTAATACAAATATACTTGAGCAGTTTTTATTATTTTGCAGAATTTTTTTACAAAACTTTAGAAATAATTTACTTTTTTTATTAATTTGGTATAATTTATCAATTTTTTACTCAAATATGCTATACTCCATATAGAAATAATGGTAACAATTTATGTCATTTTTTATGTATGACACGCTTTTAGAAGGCGAGGGCTAGTTTATGTTTAACAGATTTTTAAATAAGCGAAAGAGTCTTACAGTACAAACTTCTCTTCTTATTATTCTTGTCATAACCGTTGCTTTGGTTATTAGTACAATGCTTTTTTATTATAAAGCCTATATGGTATTGACTGTACATTACAGAGACCAGATGTTTCAGGAGAGTAATATTACCATGAATGCTCTTTCTGACAATATTGATAGTATTGATTCTATATACCGACTTTTGATTTCAAACGATACTATCTATGGCTTTATGACAAGTTCATCAAAAAAGCCATCCGACTATATTGCTGCTGAGAAGCAAATGACCTCAATTCTTATTCTTAATAATATTTGGGAGAAAAATTATTTAAGGTCGGTTTATGTATATACTAATAATAAGAAGAAGTTTTATGTATCTAAGGAAGATAATATTATAACAACAGAAGAAAATGCTGCCGTATACAGAAATCTTACTGAGCCTTCTCCTACACTAACACTTCATACTTTGGATACTTCTAATGACCTTTATTTTGTCAGAACAATTTATAATATAAGTTCCGGCGAAGTTATAGGAACTATGATTATTACCATTAATCAGAAAGAATGGGTTAATATGCTTACCCGGAACATAACTAAAGGCTGGCATATTCTTATGTATAATAACAATTTCGAAACTATTTCTGATTATAACTACGATGATAAATCTAAAGAGAATATTGAGAATTTAAAAGAATCTTTGGACTACTATAATGACACTGTTTTTCATCAAGTTAATTTTCAATCTATGGATTATCTGACTTTGTCCAATAAACTTAGAAAAGTAGATATTTCTGCAACTATTATGGCTCCAAAATCACAGATTAGCCGGCAGGTTAATGGAGTTTTGAACTCTTATATTATAGTTGTTATTTTAATCGTTGTTTTGGTTGTTATGATTGCCTTTGCCATAAGTAGATATATTACAAGACCTATCGGCACTATGATTAACAGTATTAAACAGATTTCTAATGGCAATTATTCCGAGAAGGTTACAGGTCTTGAAGAATATGAAGAATTCTACTATCTTCAGGTTGCCATTAACGATATGCTTGACCAGATTCATTCCTATCACGACAATGTGTTAGAGCAGAACATTTCTCTCAAAACAGCAGAGATTAAAGCTTTACAGTCACAGCTTAATCCGCATTTTATTTTTAATGTTCTAAACACTCTGACTTGGAAAGCAGAAATGTCTGACAACACTGAACTTTCTCAGATGGCTATTGCTATTGGTGAGATTTTCAAAGCTACTACTGCTTATAGAAATTCTCAGTATATTTCAATTGCTGAGGAACTTAAATTCGTTAAGTTTTATATTTACTTACAACAGATGCGTTTTGAGGATAAAATTAGTGTTAATTTTGATATAGATGATAATTTGGATGATATTAATATTCCTTGTTTTTGTGTTCAGACACTTGTTGAAAATGCTTACGTTCACGGTTTGGAGCCTAAGGATACTAACGGTCATCTGACTATTAGCATTAAGAGAGATAACGAAAATAAATTTTTACTAATAAATATTACTGACGATGGAATTGGATTCGAAAAGATTCCAAATTTTGATATTAACGTTGCTTCCAAGGGAACAACTTCTGCAGTTATAGGTTCACGTCCGCATATTGGACTTAAGAATCTTAATAGACGACTTTTCCTTATGTATGGAGAAGATTCTGTACTGCACATAGAAAGCATTCCTAAAATACGCACTACTATATCTTTTAAAATACCATTATAAATTCTTTTTACAGATTTGAGAATTTAGTCAAAAAGTCACTTAAGAAAGGATATTTTTTATGAGTTTTAATTTATTAATTGTTGATGATGAAGCCCCTATCAGAAAGGGCTTATCCGAACACATTAAATGGGAAGATTATGATTGCAAGGTTGTTGCAACTGCCAACAACGGCGAAGATGCAATTGCAAAAATAAATGAAAATGTCATTAATATTATTTTAACCGACGTTAAAATGCCTCTTTTGGACGGAATTGGCCTGGCAAAGTATATTTACGAGAATCATCCTGATGTTGCCGTAATTATTTTATCAGGATATTCTGAATTTGAGTATGCACGTTCTGCAATACAATATCATGTTTCACAGTATTTATTAAAGCCTGCATCTAAAGATCAGATTATTACTGCTGTTAAGGAAGTTTGTGAGAAGATTGTAACATCTAAGTCCAATACCCAAATTAAGGAAAGCGAACTTGCTTTCCTTAAGGATCAATTATTCCAACAGTTAACTGATTCTAATATTATAGACGAGAATAAACAAAAAAAGATTGACTCTTTTAACTTGGATTTTAGTCATTTTTATGTAGCTGCTTTTCAGTTACCTAAAGATTTCAATGATTTTAACAAGCTTAAAGCTATCATTAAAGACCAGCAGATCGAAAGTCATTGTTTTAGATATAATAATATTGTTCTTACTGCATATTTTTGTGATCAGAATTCTTACATCGAGCCTATTGTTGAAGATTGTAAGGATATTGAAAACTTATTTCAAGAACAATACGACAAACAACTTGATATCGGTATCAGTGCCCACCATTCTACAGCCAGACATTTTTCCAAGGCTGCTTCAGAAGCTATTACGGCATTATCGCTTAATTTCTATTCATCTTCGCATATAATTGCTTTTTCAAAAGATTATATTGCCAATAGAAATATTTTTCCTGTTGATATTTCCGTACACCTTCACGAATATGATACAGCTATTTTTCAGTTGAATTTTAAGGCTGCAAAAGACGTTGTGTCTACACTTTTTAGTAATTTGCAAAGTAATTTTACCGATGAAGCTTCTGTTAAAAATATTTGTACTCAAATATACTTAATTTCATATAGATTAGTTATGAGCACTTATAATATTCCTATGGATGAAAAATATTTAAAAATGTTAACTGAAAGTCCTAATATTTTTCAGTTAAAGTCCATAGTTTTAAATATGATTAATGATTTGCAGATTCAGTTAACACATTCAGTTAGGAAATATAGCTCTTTTATTGAAGAGTCTTTAAATTATATAAAAGAACATTTAGAAGATGATTTATCTCTTGAACAGATTGCCCAACATGTTCATATTAACAAATCCTACTTTAGTAGAACTTTTAAGAAAGAATGTGGCGATTCCGTAATTAGCTATATTACTAATCTTCGAATTAACAAAGCTAAGGAACTTCTTGCCACTTCTAACTTGAAAACTTTTGAGATTTCTGAAACTGTTGGAATTCACGACCCCGCTTATTTTTCTGTAATATTTAAGAAAAACACAGGTATGAGCCCTAAGGCCTACAGAGATCAGTTTTTAAATGTATAAAAAAGATTATATTTAAATTGTATTGTAGGACGGAGTTTATTTATGAATAATGCTATTAACAAAAAAAAGGGGCAAATAAGATTTAGATCCTAAAAATCGGTATAGCAACTAATGTTGTTATAAATGAGAAAAAAGGCTACAAACATACATATCAGCTCAACTATACCGAGCGATTCGGATTTGCTGTTACTTTCTATCAATAAAAAAAGAAAAAGCTCCACCCGATGTAGAATATCTAATCGGACATGAGCTTCTTCCTATACGTTCTGGGAGAACAGACCCTCACAAAGTCAAGCCCCAGTCTGTGATAAGCTTTTTATATAGAGCAGCTTAAACAAATATTAGTATATACCATTTTTAAGGCAGATGAAAGCATCTGTCTGTTTGTTGTGCAAATTTATTATGTTAAAAGTGTGATAAGATAGAAATACAGCAGATAAACAAAATGTTTATCCGCTGTATAAGAATTTCTGACTATAAAGCAATCCTTATCTAAATGACATTTGGCTGTTTACCGAATCCTTTGTGGGATATGCTTTGTTTATGCTTTACCTAATAAGACACTGATATTTTTAGTAGATAGTCCTCTTTTTTGTCCTTAAATAGCTTATCTACTTCATTTATATTTGCCCACTTTAGTAGAATTTCCGTAGTTTCATCCGTTGAGACTTGAATTTTAAATTTTTGTACCGCTGTTGATATTCCTTCAATCATATCCCCATCTTTTATTGGAAAATCCGTTTTATTGTATGAAATCAAATTCACATATTCTTTTTCCTCAATGCTCCAATTATTAATAGGAAGATACTGGGGAAGAACGATTTCAACGATATTACTCTTTTTCTCCATTTTAATCTCAATTTCAGAATCCACTTTAGAATCTATATGTGAATGTCCTACAATATCTATAGGATAAGACGTATCATTGATAATTACAATATTGTTTTGCGGATATCCTCTTTCATTCACAGGAAATTCTATCTCCTTTTTTTCCTCCAATGCAGACCTTTCATTCACAGGAATTTCTATCTCCTTTTTTTCCTCCAATGCAGACCTTTCATGACATCCTCCTAGAAAAAGCACCACAGGAATTGTAAAGACACAAACCAAAACAGCTAAAACCTTCTTGTATATTTCCATGCATTACTTCCTCCTCCTAAGCTGTAAGTGAAGTTACCAGAAGAGTTTAACTTCACACTCCTATGAACACCACCATTAGGTTCTAGCAGTATCAATATTCTATCGTTACTTCCTCCACCCGAACCACTCCAATCTTCATATCCTATTAGCCCAACTGAATGTCCTTTTAGACCTAAATGCATCGGTTTGTGAGAATTGATTTCACTTTTTACTCGGGTAAAGCTAATCACGCCAGTTTGCGAAGGATATAATCCCCAATGATTGTATGCTTTTTTAATATCATCCCAAGTTCCACCCTGTTCAGGATTGTTCGGAAATACGTAGTTAGCAACTTTCGATGCCGAAAGAGATTTTCCCTTCAGGTAGTTAATCATTGCAGCACAAGTTGCTGCCCAACACCAAGGATGGTTTCCTTGAGAAACGCCTTGAACTCCCAGCGTTTCATACGATGTCGGTCCATCAATTGCGGTTGGATATAAATTTCCGTGTAAAAAGTCATCTGCTTTTATCTCTGTTTTTAATTCGCTCTGTAATGAATTCTTAGGCAATGACGACAATGACAAAGTAAAGTTAGAAGATAATTCTCCAACTTCATTCCCATCATTGTACAATTTAAAAATCTCAACAGAAGTTTCCCCATCAAAAGCCTGTAGGTGAATTCCATCTGTTAATAATACAAAACTTTTCATCATATTACTATTCAAAATATCTTCCAACTCTCTGGCAAAAGAAACTGATAAGGAAGAATTGTATTCACCCTGATTTTCTGAAATTTCAAGTATAGCAACTATATCTTCGTTTTGTAACACTGGAAAACAACTCGAATTGGTGTTTTCCTCAACGTTAAATACTGTAAAGGGTTCCCCAAGAGAATACTCTTCTACAGCACCATTCAAATCTCCAATCTCCACTAATGCATGTAAATGCTTCGGAAATACGTTCGTTGCATATTCAAGCAATTCCGTCTGAGTTTCTAGGCTCCTTATTCCATTAACAGAATTCTCATCAGCGAACACAGGCACAACCCCCACTAGCGTAATTGCCAAAGCCAATAATATTGATAGTACTTTTTTCATAGTATCAACCTCTCTTTCTGTTGTTTTATACTCACTCTTTCACTTTCAAAGCGAGCCCCATCTCCGTTTTTATACCTCTGAGGATTACTGTAGTTCATAAAGCTTCACCTCCCTTTTTCTATTTTTATCAGCGAACCAAGTTACTGACGATTATCACATTCACCGCCTGTACACAAATACTCTCCTGTTTCATCCAAGTCAAATATTTTATAGATACAATTGTCTAAAGCTCGCGCAATCTAGCTGGCTACTTTTACAGATGGCTCTATTTCGCTCTTTTCAAGTAGACTTATATCCTACCGGATATGCACAGCCATGTTTTGCGAATGCACCATATAAATTGTACCAAACCATTGAGGCATTAATACCTCCACCATTAATACTCATTTGTTCAGAAAGATTCAATTCTTCCATTGTTTCATTTAATAATTCCTTCGCTTTATTCCTTTTTAGTTGATTTACTCTATAATCTTTATAATTTCATCATCTCAGAAATACTATCCACCGACAAAATAAACCTTGATATACCGGTATATAGACTTTTTTCTACACTACTCTAACACCTAATTTACTGTAAAATCTGCATATAATGTATATTCTTTTTGATTCACATACACTTTTTTTGTAATACGATATTTTTCATCCTCATCAAAATTCCCAAACAAATTCAAGTTACAATTAAATTCGTGGTATGAACCAGCTCTAATTTGTATTCCCAAATCATTCCACACAATATTTGCGGGCATATCTTCCCATTGTTCGCCATTTAGTTTGCTTATCCAATATTCATCCCCTACTGTAATATCATACATAGAATCATTCGTCACTATAATAATGGTATTTTCTAATGACGTAGCTTCAATACTTGAATTAGCTAAACTTATTTTAATTTGATCAGATACATCCTCTTCATTGTTCAGATTTTTTTGCTGTTCAATTTTTTGAGAAGGTCATTAACTTTTAATATGTTCTTTCCGCCGATATCGGAGATTTACTCTCTGTCCCTGCTTTTATTAATGCGACAACCCTATATGTTCCTCTAGATACCGAATAAGTCTCTGCTATAGTTGCATTTCTTCCTGAACCGCTAGATTCCCATGATTGCACATACACCCACGATCCAGACAACTTTTTCTGCAATGTTACTTTAACGTATGCATTCGTTACCCCTTTTTTTCCCCTGACAAAACCTGTTACACTCGCTTCTCCTGAATCTGATATAGTCAATTCTGTTCCGTATGAGGATATATAATCCATTCTCGGCTGTATCTGTTTGTCAGAGACCTCCATAGCATGCGCCGTAATTGGTATGATTCCAACACAAACAGCACAAATACAAATTGCAACTAACCTTCCAATCCTTTTTAAGTAATTCATACAATACCTCCTTCGTGATTTTCCTTCTCATATAACAATAACGAATTTCTCCTACCTGTTTGTTACATTATTTTTTTTTTTATAAAAAGGAGGCTCTGCTTGGGCCTCCTCACACAAACTTTATTTAGTTGATTCCCTCTATAATCTTTATAATTTCATCATCGGAAATCTTATCTGCTGACAAAATGAACACTGATTCTTGGTATTCATAATATGCACTTACAAATCCATCTTCATATCTGTAAATTAGGAGTGGTAACCCCTTCACTTCCACTTCTTTTTCTTCACTGTATTCTAAGTCCATGGTAATCTGCCTATTATCACTGACTAGATGTTGATCGATAATAATCTGTTCTCCGCTTTCGTTAGAATAAATAGTTGTATTAATGTTACCATCACTGATTTCTTCTATCAAATAATATCCATCCGGCAAATATTCAAACTCTCTTTTCTGAAATCCAATGTCTTTCTCTTCTGTAAAGTAAGTGTAGAAAAACGAATCTTCCCAAATTGTTTTAACTGTTTCAAAAAATTGAATGCGATATGCTTCTACGCTCATAGTAACTGCAAATAACGAAGTAACAATTACTAAAGCAAAAATTGCCACACTTTTTCCAAACTTAGAAACTGAATTCCAAAATGGTATGAATTTTTCTTTACGGATTGTCCTCTCCATTTTTCTATTGAACTCATCAGAAAAAGCATAATCATAATCTACATTCTTTTCGATTTCATTTATAATTGCTTCATCTACGATGGACATATACTTATAAAGCCATGCATCTGTTACATCTATTTGTCCCATACTATTTTCCCTCCAATCTTTCTATCTCTTCTTTTATTATCAGTTTTCCTCTGGCAATTCGCTGTCTAATTGTACCTTCTGATATGTTCAATATTTTCGATATCTCTGCATTACTCATATGATTGGAATACTTTAATAAAAAAACATCTCTATACTTAACTGGCAAATTTTTCAATATATCTAATATTTCATTGTCTATATCTGTTTTCAGATAAGTTATCGGACCTGCATCTTCTCCCAACTCATCGATAAACATTTTTTCCTTCATCTTCTTCCTTGATCTATATATGTCTATGGCGGCATTCTTTGCGACAATAATTAAATATCGTTTTGTCTCAACTGACTCTACATCATGTATATTCTGCATATTGTGAGCAATTTTTATAAATGCTTCATGTACCGCATCCTCTGCCAGAAAATTATCCTTCAGTACATCATGTGCTACTTTCATCATCAAGTATCTATACTTTTCATAAATAACCACAAACACCCTTTTCTCCTCAGGTGAATCTATTATCATTAAGTAAAACAAATTATTTTCTCATCTCCTGTCTGTTCACTTTAGTCTCTCTATTAACCTGAATTATTCATAATAATTCAGGTTAATGCGGTCAATGCCGCATAATTACTTGTTTTTTTGATACTTCTTACTTTCACTTAATGGGTGAAAAAATTTTCATAGAAAAAGAACTTCAAGTTTGTTAAAATTTAGGTGTCAAAGCCAAATCAAAACAAAGAAGAAGTTCTCAATGACTATTTTAAACGACACCGTCTTAGAAAGCAACAAATATCTGAAATTAAATTTTGGTGGAGGCGATTTATCCTCCGATGCAGGTCTTCTTTTGATTAAGGAGTTTGCCTGCAAACTTGGTTTTGTGAACATCCTGAAAAAAGAAATCAAAACCAATGACAGTGCATCTTTTCGTTTCCATAAAGATGATGAAAATCTGTGACAGATAATCTACCAGATTCTCGGAGCATACTTTGAAGATGACTGTGCTGATGAACTTACCAATGACCCAATCCTGACAGCAGTTCTGGCTAAGAATGCACTTGCTTCGCAACCAACTCTTTCGCGTTTTTTCAACCGTTTGGATGATACTACGTTAAATCAGTTTTATGATTTGATGCGACGATTCCGAAAAGTAGTGTATTCCATAAAGAAACCAGAAATGATTCTGCTGGCTTTGGATTCTACGCTCCTGTTATCCAAACATTCCATTGCTTCTCCGGAGAGACAGTGGATTTACCAAGCCGTAACTATATCATCAGCGTGAAACAAATGGTGTATCCTATGCCATTCGCTTAAAAGAAAATGGCAACCCTCGCAAGCTGGCATCTCACATAGATGAACAGCTCGCTGAAATAACAAAAGATGATATGGTTTCCTATGTGGTCTATTACGGTGAATTTCAGTATCAGGCGGCAATGTTGTCAACTTAAGCCCCAAAGCCTTGATTTTTCAAGGCTATAGGGCTTTATTTTTTTGTGAAAATTTCAGTTTTTTCTGAAAAGACTTGACAAAAGCCTCCAAAAGTGAGGTCGTTGCAGCGACAAACTTAATCACACTTAGGAGGTATGTCTTATGAATCGAACCGACATATGCAAAAATATCATTCAATCCATAAAGGAGTATATCACAAACCCTGACAAACTGGAAGCTCATCGGAAAATGAAGTTTGCACATCGGAATTCAATAATAGCCTAATAGCAATTATTAATAAAACAGGCTGGGTAAATAACCATAATACTGCGAATAGCAATACAAAAAATCCTACAAATTTACCGATTGCAGCTATTCCTGAATAATTCCCATCACAAGCGGCAATGATTAAACCAACAACAAATATTAAAATAAACGCCAATATATGCATAACTGCCACCTCCATAAATGTTCTATTTAACTCATTTATCATGCATCTGTTCCTTATGCTTTCCTTATGCCTTATGCTTTCCTTATGCTTTATTTATAGCACTTTATACTGTCCAATAATCATCCCTTGTGCATCGAATTAATGTTCTGTATTGCAACAAATCGGTATAAAAAAGGACGCAGGATTTCTCCCACGTCCTCACATCTATCTGGCTTTATCTTCTCTTACCTTCGGTGCTTCCTTATGTGCCGCTTCCTGCTTCACCTCATCCACACCTCTAGCCTCAAATGCATCTGCATTATACTGATACTCCTGCGGCTCAGCGACCATCGGTGAATATACTGCCTCTTCTCGCTCTGCTTCTACCCTCTCCGGCTCTGTCTGCTCCTTTGTTTTCGCATTCTCCATATGCTTTTCCTTATCAAGCTGCACATTCATAGCCAGATTATCCAGCTTATCAATCGAAGCGTCCAGATGGAGCTCCATTGATACCAGTATCTTTTTCACTGCTTTCATAGGAGCAAGCACCGCCTTTGTAATGGGATGTTTCTGCTCTTTCTGTGAATAATCCACCTCTGGCTTGTCTGCAAAAGTACGAAATGCATTGGCTGCTGTCTGACCAGCTTCTCGAAATCCTTTTGCAAGGAGTGCTGTCTTTGCTATATCCTTATCCGTGGTCTTGATTGCACCTCTTACATTCTCTCTGATATCAAGAAGTCTTTTCTTAATTCCTAAGAACTCAGACACCCTGTATAATGCAGATTTTCCCTTTTCCTTTGCCTCATCGACTATGCTCTTAGCTGTAGATTTGACCTGTGTTTTCACTTTCAATACCTGCGACTTTATCTGCTCACATCTGGCATTAAGTCGCTCCTGTGCTTCCGACAATGCCTTTTTAGCATTATTGACAAGCGTATCCTCCTGCATTTCTTTTATCTGGTTCTGCATGTTGGTAAGTTCTTCCGTCATGGAATCAATCTTTTTCTCCAGTCCATCCACATAGCTGCATATCTCAAATACATCATTTGCCTGCTCTTTCATGGCATTCTTCTTTAGCAATTCGAGAAGTTCCCTTACGACCTCCTCATTGGTAAGTGTTTTTCCTGCTTCCATATCCATTCTGTTTCCTCCGTTCTGTAAATGGGGCAGCCTTGGCCGCCCCTGTAACATGATTACCAATTATCGAAAGGGCGTTGCCTCTTTGTCCTTCTCTTTATCGGGATTGCCATGATGTTTCTCGGCACTCTCCCTCGCCTTTTCGTTGCTCTTATCCTTTGCTTTCTCATATTCAGAGATAATCTCATTATAGAGTTTTTCCCTGAAATCCTTTGTGACCGGATAGCAGACATCCTGATAGATAGGCTTGCCCTGCTCATCCACCTGCTTTGTCTTATAAGATGGCATTGATACAAAGATTTTCTCTTTTCCCTGCACGATATTGATATTATTTACGATGAAACTGTTTTCAAAATAAATGCGTGCAAGTCCCTTGATGTTACTGCCTTCCCTCTCATAAGGTGTCACAGTTACGGAAAACTCTGGCATTTCCTGTGTTCTGTCCTGCTTCTGTGTCTCCTCTTTCTCCGGTTCCTTGATTCTTGCATAGGCATCAAGGATATTGGTATAGAGTTCCTCACGAAACTCTGCTGTGATAGGATTACACACATCCTTATAAATCACACCATTGCTTTCATCACGCTCATTGGAGCGGTATCTAGGCATTGAAACAAAAAGCTCTCCCTTGTCCTTATTCTCAAGGATTGCAATATTGGTAATCTTAAATGAATCACCAAATACTACTGTTGCAAATCCTTTGATGTTGCTGCCCTCTTTTGCCCTTACTTCGTTTACTTTAACTGAATACTTCATATGCTATTCCTCGCTTTCTTTTTGTTCTTTGTTTTGCTCCGGTATGATAAGCTCACACCAAAGCTGTTCTATCTGTTCACAAGACAATCTGCCATTAAGCCAGTTGCCAAGTGTAACGGTCATTCCGTCCTGCTCGTAATAGAGCCACTCTTGTGTTTCAATGTTCCCCTCATACACGATAGTCACATCAAAATCAGGCATAAATAAGCCTTCATCCTCATCCCATGCACAGGCTATCCCCTGTCTGAGTGTCAGATTCAGGCTTTCGACATACACAGACCAGCCGCTTACGACTATCTGAAATTCATCATCAATCTCCGCAATATCATCCTCAAGCCCGATTAACTCCTCCATATCAGATACTACCTCTTCTATTTCACCTAATCGGTATCTCTTATTCATCCATCACTGCCTCCTTATATCTGCATCTGACCACAAAACGCATGGTTCCTTTCTGGGAACAGGTAAAAAGAGTTAGTTCTTTTTCATTGCCCTGTGTCTTGATGCTGTTATCATACGGATTTATTACCTCTGTCTCTGTTACCTCATAGATATGCTTCAGCCCATTTTTGTCGGTTATCATCACTTCATCACCTATGGATATCTGACTTAGTGGTGTAAAAAATGTGCCATATCTGCTGCCATTATGACCGCACAATACACAGTTGCCACTTTCTCCGATTCCTGCAGTCTCTTCTATATGACCAATCCCGGCATTAAGTACTTTACTTGTGGTTCCTTCCATTACCGGACACCTGATATCTAAGCCCGGTATCTCAATGATGCCGATAACACCGCCTTCTTTAAGAATGGCTTCATCCTCTTTACTAATGGAGGTTTGCTCTTCCTCCACATCTGTTTCTTCATCGTAATCATCCTCCAATGTCTGCTCAAATTCACTTATGAGCTGTTCTGTCTGTTTTTCTCCGGTTGTCCGCCAGAAAAAAGGGACTGCCATAATGGCAATCCCTGCTGTAATCAGTAGTCCTGCGACCACTTTTCTTATGCTCATATTATTCACTCTCCTATCGTGTTCTGCACTCTCTGTCGGCTGAATAAGTGCCTTTATCCTCAGCTACAATTGCTGCAGCTTCCATCCTGTCATCTGCTTCTCTTTCTTCCTCCGGTCCGCTCAGGTCTGCATCCACAGCCTTTGCGTTCTCAAGGTCAAGCTGGGCATTCAGTTCACACTGCCTAGCCAGTTTTTCTTCCAGTTCCTTGCTGTACGCAAATGGCTTGTCATACTCAGTCTTTGATGCTTCAAGGTCATTCTGATACTGCTCAATCTTCTTTTCCAGGAAATCAATGTTCTCATGAAGTCCGTTGAACAGGTTTTCCAACTTCACCATACTGCCGACCGGACTTGTGGAAAGCTCTGCCTTGTACTCAGTCTTTCCACGAAGCACCATATAATTGATGCCAAGGAAGTTCTTTTCCACAAGCAGCTCAAATCCGTGAAATTTACCGATTGCAGTTGTCTCTCCGGTCTTGCATTTGCTGATTGCTTCAAGCATCATCGTTCCGCCATCCACACGCTCAGTGTAAGTTGCTTTGCCTATAGTAATGGCAAATTCCGGATTATCAATCAGCTCTTTATCCCTTGCCTTTACATCCTCACGGACATTGGCATGCTTTTCAGTTGCTGTCTTAATCAGCTTTGGGTACTTAATCATAAAGTTATCCTGCAAGCCATATCTCTGGTTGTCATAGGAAGCCTTCAAAAGCTTTAATCTCTGGACATCATTGTCAATCTCCATCTTCTCACGAATAAGAGGATTGCCTGTGGCGACTGCCTTAATCTCTGCATAGGAAAGTGTTGCCTCGTCGATGTCCTCACAGCTTCGGCTTACTGCCTTGCTTGTCATGACCTGACTGATGAATCGCTGCTTATTTTCGACGAGCGACCAGTTGTATGCATCAAATGTTCCTTTGGTAACATATCTGTAGATTGCAACTTCCTCATTTTCATTGCCCTGTCTGATACCTCGTCCCTCTCGTTGCTCAATGGAGCTTGGCTTCCAAGGGCAATCCACATGATGCATTGCTACAAGGTGAGTCTGCACATTGACACCTGTTCCACACTTATCTGTAGAACCGATAAGGACTTTCTTCTTACCTGTCCTCATCTCCTTAAAAAGTGCATCCCTCTGGGCATCGGTCTTGGCATCGTGTATAAATGCTATCTCTTCCTCCGGAATACCATACTGTATCAGCGTTTCCTTCAGATAATCATAGATTGTAAAATCCTTATCCGGTCCCGGTGTTCCGATATCCGAAAAAATAAGCTGACAACCTATATGACCATCAGCATTTCCTTTTTCATATTCTTTCCACACATTTTCTGCTACCTTATTGAGTTTTCCATCCGGATTGTTCGGTGCATCCTTGTCAATCAGTCTTGCATCTGTTCCAAGAAGTCTTGCCTCATGGGTAATCTTTAGGAAGTTATCCACGCTTGGATCAACTCCACCGCCTCTGATACGCTCTGCCCTTACAACAAAATCTTCCATGACCTGCTTCACATACCAGTCAGGCTCTGACTCCACGATGATAGGCTTGCCGCCTCTTAAAGCAGGCACATCAAGGTCAAGCATTTCTGCGGTCTGCACATCTGCTACCTCACGGAAGATATTCATAAGCTCCGGCAGATTCGTAAACTTATTAAACCTGCTCTTAAAGCGGAATCCGCTTCCCTCAACAGTAAGCTCCAGTGCTGTTGTCACTTCACCAAAGTTCGCTGCCCATGAATCAAAGTGATAAATCCCCATCTCTTCAAGTGCCGCTTTCTGTAAGTAAAGCTGCATGACATACATCTCACACATGGTATTGGATATCGGTGTACCTGTTGCAAATACAATGCCTCTGCCATCATTTATCTCTGACAGGTACTGGCATTTAAGCTGCATATCCGTTGACTTCTTCGCTCCACTGCTGCTGATACCTGACACATTATTCATCTTGGAAAAAATCGCAAGGTTCTTAAAATTATGTGCTTCATCCACCATGATAGAATCAACACCAAGCTCCTCAAAGGTTATAAGATCATCCTTTCTGCTCTCATCAGATAGAGATTTCAGCTGTTCCTCCAGCTTTTTCTTCTGGCTTTCCATCTGTTTTACAGTCCAACGCTCTCCGTTACGCTCCTTCATCTCATCAATCGCATAGCTGATTTCATCAATCTGCTCATTGAGCATTCGCTCCTTTCTCTCTGCTGAGATTGGGATTTTCTCAAACTGCGAGTGGGACATGATGATACAGTCATAGTCACCTGTCGCAATCCTTGAGACAAACTGCTTCCTGCGGCTCTTTTCAAAATCACGCTCTGTGGCAACTAAGATATTAGCTGACGGATAAAGCCTTAAAAACTCTGATGCAGTCTGACCGATAAGCGGCTTTGGAACAACCATGATGGTTTTATTGGCAAGTCCGAGTCTCTTCTGCTCCATGCAGGCAGCCATCATCTCAAAGGACTTTCCGGCACCTACACAGTGTGCCAGCAGTGTGTTTCCTCCGAGAAGGATTCTTGCCACAGCATTTTTCTGATGAGGCTTTAGCTCAATCGCAGGATTCATTCCCGGAAACTGTAAGTGGCTTCCGTCATACTCACGCAGACGGATGTTATTGAATGTCTCGTTGTAATACTCCACATACTTCTGTCTTCGCTCCGGCTCTGAAAACAGCCACTCCTTGAACTTCTCCCTGATCATGTTCTGCTTTTCCCTTGCAAGCATTGTCTCATTCTTATTGACTTCGTAATGATACCTGCCATCTCCGTCATCAATCCTGTCCCTTACTGTTACAGTTTTAAGATTCAGCGTATCCTCAAAAATAGAATAAGCATCCATGCGGCTTGTACCATAGGTCTTAGTAGCTGCCACTGAATGCTTATCCATGCTTTTATTCTCGATGAACCATTCCATGCTCATCTTATTTAAGTGTACCTGAATACCTGTATTGTAAAACTGGCTTCTGACTGCCCTTGCCCGTCTTGGTGTATTGAGAAGCTCATAGATAAACTGCTCATAATCAAGCGGCTCAATCCATGTCGTACCAATCTTTACATCAATGTCTGATGCTTCAATCCATTCCGGCTGCACCTTTTCAAGTGCTGCCACATTGCCTGCAAATCTTTCTGCCTGTGGATTGTCTGTATCCGCTGCCATAGCCTTTGCTACACGAAGCTTGTCTCTCACATTTCCGGACAGATACTCGTCTGCTGTCTCCCAGCCGATGTCCGGATTGTTCTCGTTGTAACGGTCAGGATTTAGGAAAACCAGTCCGTCCAGCTCTTCCACAAGAACTGCTCTTCTAAGCTCTGCCAAAGCATCATCACTTAGCGTTATCTCATCCGCTGTCTGCCCGGACTTTTCTGCAAGCTTTTCCTTTGCATTAGTAATATCCGGCTCATAGATAGAAAGCATATAGGCAGGGTTTACATATCCAAATTCATTGACGGATACATTTAATGCTTCCACAGCAGTCTCAACCCTGTCTATGACAGTCTTTGCCTTAATCGTCTGCTTATAAAACATATCCGCTTTTTTCACCTCCCCGTCTTCATTTACTTCCTCAAGACTGCAAAGAAGCGGGTAATCGCTGTCATCCCTGAAAGCTATTCTGTTTGCTTTTGAAGTAATGGCTCCATACTGCTTTACAAAAGCATCATATTTTACATTAAGAAGTCTCTGTTTATCAGAAAGCTCCTCCTCGCTGCAGCCATCCATCTGGATATCAATCAGCTCTCTTGTTATCTGTCTGATTTCATCAAGGCTTCGGATTCGCTCCTCGGCAGTCTGTGATACTTCTTTTCTTACCATCTCGGAATTTTCCCTGTAATAGAGCTTTCCTTCAAAAAATGTGTAAGTGTAGTTTCTCACATCCGGATCAGCCGGGATAACTTCCTCCGTCTGCTCCGCCTCATCTGCCACTCTCTCAAAATCTGTCATCTGTGCTTTGATATTACCGATAGCTTTGTTTAATGCTTCATACATATTGAAGTTCTCATCATCATTCACACAGACTGTATATCTGCTGTCCTGTCCGTAAATCCTTGTGTCATACTCCATAACCCCAAGCATCATTTCCGGATGCTCTGCAAAATAAGAGTTGACTGCAATGCCATTCCCAGTTACACCAAGGTGTACCCAGTCAGGCTCAATATCAATTTTTCGCTCTCTCTTCTGCAAAAACAGGATATCTGCTGTCACTTCGGTTCCTGCATTATCTTTAAATGCAGTATTCGGAAGTCTTACTGCTCCCACAAGCTCTGCCCTTTCAGCCAGATACTTTCGGATAGTAGGATTTGCCTTATCAAGTGTTCCCTTTGTGGTGATTACTGCAACCATGCCTCCCGGTCTTACCTGGTCAAGTGCTTTTGCAAGGAAATAATCGTGGATACGGAAGTTATACTTGTTGTACTTCGGATCAAATACCTTATAATCCCCAAATGGCACATTTCCGACAACCACATCAAAAAAGTTATCCGGATATGTGGTATTCTCAAATCCTGTGATACTGATATTGGCATTCTGATAAAGCTGCTTTGCAATTCTTCCTGAAATGCTGTCAAGCTCCACTCCATACAGCTTTGCTTCATGCATTGTTTCCGGCATACTTCCAAAGAAGTTACCGATACCCATGGATGGCTCTAATACATTGCCGCCTCTGAAACCAAACTGGACAAGTGCCGAATTCATGCACATGGCTATCTCCGGTGAAGTGTAAAAGGCGTTATTTACTGTTGCCCTTGCCGCACTGTATTCCTCATCAGATAAAAGTTCTTTAAGCTCTGCATACTCTTTGCTCCAGCCTGCGTTTTCCTCATCAAATGCCTGTGACAGTCCGCCCCATCCGACAAACTTCGACAGAACTTTCTGCTCCCCCGGTGTGGCAAGCCTGTTTTCTGATTCAATCTGCTTTAGAGTGCGGATTGCATCCATATTCCACTGGTATCTGGTCTTAGCTCCGCCTTTTTCCATTTCCCAGAGGTTGTAGTGGAAGTTGTGCTTTTTCTGTACTGCATCATCTGAAACTACATGTCCATTCTCATCAATCTTGGTATCCCAGCCATTCGCTATTGCTCTTTCCCTGGTTTCAAGACGATTGGCTTTTACACTATCCTCGATATCAAAGAATCTCTTATAGACCGGATTCATCTTATCCCTGTCAGCCTTCTGCTTTGTCTCCTGATAATACCTTTTCTGGTCTTCTCCGCAGTAAAATGGCTGTTTTACCATATAAGATAAGATTTCATATAACTCACGCCAGTCGAGTGCACCTTCCTTACGCACACCATTCCTGTTCTTATAGCTGATCTTCACATATCCGCTTCTGATTGAGTACTCCACAAGACCATACTTATTGTTGGAATATGCTTTTCTTTCTGCATTATCTGTCCCTAATGCAATATCCCTAATAAGGTCAAGTTTATTTGGCATAAATGCAAAATCAGACTCCACCACATCCATAAGGAATGCCCTAAATGGTGTGTAGCAGCTGCAATCTGTCACAAGAATCTCTGCAGCATCTCGCAGGTCTTCATCAAGCTCTGCAATACGCTTTGCATAATCAATTGGTGTAATATACTGAAGCTCTGAAGGATCTTTTTCAGTTGTTTCAGCCTCTATCTCGGCACCATATTCTGCCTGTGTTACCATGCGGTCTTCATCGGCAGCTTCCTGTGGTGTCATGCCATATGCAGATACATATGCTTCATTACTTTCCTCATGTGCATCTTCATGTGAATTTGCTGCTTTTACAGTTCGGTTAGAAGCATAGCTCTCCGGCTCATCCGGTATTGCATAATCATCAATCTCTGATTCTGCCTCTTCCGGTTCCACTTCCCGGTATTCGGCATCAATGACCTCATCATCCTCACGGAGTCCGTCCATCGCAAGCTCATCAATACGAGGTGTCTCAGGCTGGTATTCCCCTGTAAGAATAAGGACACCAAGCTCTTTTTCGATATCTTTCCACGAAACATATCCTTCAACCTCTCCATCCTCATCTTTCCACTGAAAACGCAGTCCGTTCCCATGAAATGTGTCATATCCGTGCAGTCCCAGTCCGTCAACCGGCCAGCCTGCACCTCCCTGACCATACTCTGCTTTAATACGCTTTGCCCTGGTTCCTGCATCTATCTCTGTTTCAAAAATCTTACATACCCTGCCCTTGCCACCGATAAAGCCTGTACCTCTCATAAGCACCTGTTTGATATACTCACCTGGTACTGTTGCAGACTTTTTGGGATTCAGGTAATTGTATTTACCTGCTAATGCAGCTTTTCTGTCCTGCTCGAACTGACGCATAAACTGATTATTGTTTTCGTCCTCAGTATGAATGGTGCCAATGCTTGCCTGCCCGTTCTGGTCGAAAAAAAAGGAAGCCTGTGTATATTCGGCTTCCTTACTAACACCCAATGAATTGATTTCATCAAGTTCCCTGTTCAGTTCTGTATCATCTGATTCTAGTGGAATCGCATCACTATCTGATTCAGTACCACTTCCTCTGCCTGCATCTTCGCCTGCTCTCTTATCTTCCACATCTCCATTGTCGATGACGGATTCTGTGGCTTGTGCTTCGCCAGATACTGCATCTCCAGCTGGTCGTACAGCTGGTTCGCTTCCTCCTCTACCGCTGACATCTTCTCGTACATCTTCCCGAATCTCATCAGCGTCTTGTATCTTGCCGGCTCGTTCTCCTTTAGATAGTTCATCGCCATCCTTCCGTATTTGCCCAGCTTCGTGAGATCCTCCGTCTCGTCCGGCATCTCTATCTGCGGATAAAGCAGTCCGTCCACTTCCTTGTAAGTCATTTCTTCTAACATATCCAATTCTCCTTTCGCTCTCGATTGCCTTTAAGTTACGACTAAATTCTCTAAGAACACTACAGGAGACATCGCATACAATGGAACCAAGACGGTAAATGATCTCTTCGTCTTTGATATTTACGATCTGACTGAAATCCTGTTCTTGCACAGATAAGTCAAATCCGCATCTCGTCCCTACAGCATACATGACACTTGCATATACAAGCTGCTCCATGTCCATTTCCTGCTGTAAGCCATTGCGTTTCTTACTTTCTTCCTTTATCACACTACCTGATAGCTGCATGAGCTCGGTCATTCGGTCTCCGAACTCTTCTTTTATTATAAGCCAAACATCTGTTCCTGTAAACTGTTTTAATATATTTTTTAGAGACTCCCTGTTGCTGTTATCGTACTGCTCAATCTGACCTTCTGATACGAGAAAATCCACATAATCTTTAAGATTTTCTCCCTCAAGGTCCCATGTCAGCTTAACATTCTTCCCTCCGGTATCACTGATATCAAATATATACCTCATGCGTGGATTCAGTGCCCTTGACGGGAAGATAGCGCAGCCTTTCGCACCACGCTTTACATATCTTCCCACCTTTTTCCAGGTATCATAATCTGCCATGAGTGTGCTTTTTTCCGGAGGTCTCTGAGCTGTTATCATAACGATATTGTCAAATTCATAGCGGTATAACTGACCTGCGACCTTTAACACATCCTTCCAGTTCTTTTCTGATCTGGTGATGTTACCAATTTCAGAATCGTATATCGCTTTGACCTTCATATCAACGCCCATACCTTTGTCCTCCTCTACTTAAATATCTCTGCAAACGATCCCTTAAAGAGCTTTAACTCATCCTTATCCAGCTCGATTGCAAATTCATTGTCGATTGCCTGTTTTTCGCATTTATCCTTTTTCTTTGCAATCTTACGCACCACACGAAGAAGCACATAGCACTCCTTGGACTTTGCAATGCTCTGTTTAAAGGTCAGCTCATCCTCATCGACTGACTTCTGTGTCTGATAGATAATCTCTTTTAACTTATCATTGATACCATCTACTTCCTCAAGGGAAATAATAACGGATGCCTTAGAAGCACCCGATCTGTCCCACTCCTTATGAAGTTCCTTTACTAAAAACTCCATGTTCTTAATTACTGTTGTTGAATCACTTTTCATCTTGCTTTTCCTCCGTTTTCTTTTAATGAAGAAGGGAGCTGACCTTCGCTGATAGGCGCAAAATCAACTCCCTTCATGTCCTCTGCTCCAAGGACTATCTGCTCTGCATAATACATATCCATTGCCTTATTGATGGCATCGTCAAGCGACTCTGCCTTTACTTTCTGTACTCGTGAAAGCACTTCTTTTATCTCAACATCAAATTCCTGTTCCATATGATATCGCCTTCCGTAAAAATCTCATCACCGGCTCTTTTCTTCCTTTACCTGTCTTTCCTTAAAGCCCTCATCGTACTTTCCATCTTCCAGCCTGTCGTAAAAACAATCCTCTTCAATCGTTCCGAAATCCTCATACATCTGGTGAAGGAAGTCATTCTGCAGCTTCTTTGGTACATCATCATCCTTTGACATATCCTGAAAAAAATAGAACTTCTGCTTTAGCTTTGCCCTGTAATCATAGATATCCTCTATCTTTTCCGGTGTGCCATACTCCCTCTTGTATGCCTTGAAATTCGTGGTTGAGAGTGTGGAACCAAGATAAATGCCATGCTCCCAAGATACCCCGATTGTGGTATTGTCCTTTGTAGGCTTCTCATCCTTCGGATAACGCTTATACTCTGTCGCACCAAGGGCGATTGTAAGAGAACCTGACTTCATATCCATCACCACAAGATTTCTTGGTGATAATGCTTCAAGCACCATGTAATCATGGTCATTGAAGTTATGAAATGTCTGTCCCCTTTCAAATGAGCGGTTCTCCATTTCATAATGCAGGCTAAAATCATCTATCCAGCCTTTATCCGTCATTGCAAGTTCTTTCATCTTTGTCAGGCACTCCGGCGAGCTTAATTCCTTATCAAATCTAATTTGCTTTGAATCATTGTAAAGTCCCTGCAGGAAATGTCCCAGTTGAACATCATCCTTACAGAACCTTGCAAATACAGTAACATTTGGTGCTCTGTAATACTCTGTGAAGTTATCTGCTTCACCAAGTGTCCTTCCCAGCTGCAACAAATTATCTGCAAGCTCTGACATGTCATCAATTGCTATAAAACTCTTATAATCATCCAGAGTCATCAGCATATTTGTCTCTGTTCCCCTGTCGTTTTCTATTACCAGTATCATATCTTTTAAATCCATTCTTTCCTCCAGTCTCAGAGAGGGACTATGCCCTCTCTGTAAATTTCCTGTTATGGTCTTCCTATCACAACAATCTTTCCTGTGCTTGCCACATCCCGGTAAACCACACCAAGATTTTCATTAAGTGCCTCTACCACCTTGCCATTTCCGACGTATACTGCCACATGGCTGATGTTCTTATATCTTCCGTTGCTTGTAAAACTATAAAAGATAAGGTCTCCCGGCTGTAACTCATCAAAGGAGACTGTCTTTCCTGCTTCATCCAGTCCCTGTGCCTCCGCTGCCGCTGTGGTTGCACCGCCGAAACTAATATCCACGCCTGCATCTTTCCACGAATAATAGGCTAAGGAGCTGCAGTCATAATAGTTACCGCTGTCTCTTAAATCCTGACTATATGGGAAGCCAACTCTGTGAAGTGCATAGGAGCAGACTGTCTTTTGCCTACTGTCCGTAATCCCACCAAGGATTGCATTTATCTCATCCTCTGTCATGGAACTTACTCCCGGACTTCCGCCTCCACCGCCACTTCCGCTTCCGGCATATCCAAGCTGTCCCATAAACTCCGGACTCATGATCTGCTCAAGCATTTCCACCTGATCAGAATTAAATCCATAGACCGAAATCATATCTCTGTACGATTTCAGTGTGACATTCACATACAGAACAGACTTCGTGACAGTCGTTACATTACCGTCTGCATCTGTTTCTTCCACATCCTTTGTTCCTGTGCTTGTGGTGTACGAACACATATCATTTACAACTGCCTGCAGCCAGCCTTTTGAAGTGTCATTCATGACTGTTGCAGTATCTCCGACACCATGCTTGACCATATAGACTGCCATGATGTCATAGTAATTGCTTGGGTTTTCTTCCATACCTTCATAATCCACATATACAAGCTCTCCAAGGTCATATCCGGTATGCTCATTCACTTTCGTGTTCACATCCCGGTTAAACTCCTGCACATAAGCACTCGTTACTGTCTGCACGGTATCTCCTGATTCAAGTGGTGGCAGGAATAAAGCAAATGGAGAATTGTAAAGGATTGCTATCGCCGCAATAACCGGAACAGCAATCATGGCAACTACAAGAACAAGTAACAAAAGCACCAGTCCGACAACCGGTGCCGCTGCCTTTACCCAGGTAATCGCTTTTCGCACAATCAGATCCTTTACCAGCTTTGCCACACTGTCTGTCTGATTCTCCTGTGCTTTCATCTTATCCAGAAAGAACTTAATCTTTCTGCTCCGGTTGGTCATCTTTTCATCCTTGACCTCTATGGACACACCTGCAGCATATCCGGCTGCCATGCCGATTGCAGTACCAACTCCCGGTGCAACCGCTGTCCCTGCCGCTGTTGCCGCAGTCTTTGTAGCAGTTTTCGCTGCAACCTTAGCAGTGGTCTTGGCGGTTTCTTTTGCTGTCTCTTTAGCTACAGCCTTGGCAGTATCTTTGGCAGCTTTCTTTGCTGTCTTTTTTGCCAGCTTCTTTCCTGCCTCTACCTTCTTGATACGCTTCTTTGCCTTGGCTGCCGCCTTTTTTCTAAAAAGTGCTGCACCCTTAGAAGCAGTTCCGGTAACAGGGCGGCTAGCTTCATATGCAAGATATGCTGCCTGCGATACTTCCTGCCCGCCTTCCATCTGCTCTGTTACTGCCCCGGCTGCAAGTGCTCCAGTTCTTCCTGCAATGTGAAGATTCGTGTTCTTGGTCTTGATGGAAGCTCCTGACTCTCTAATGTTACGCTTAAACTTAGAAAGACCTTTATCCTTAGCCTCCGACTGATGAATGGTACTCTTTCCACCAGCACTTTTCTGAAGCATTAATTTTGCAGATGCTTTTTTATCCATTTCATTGGCTTTAGCATCATGCACTTTCGGACCTCTCTCTACTGTATATATGTTGCTGCCTTTAATCTTGGCTTTCTTTGGCTCGTGGGCATGAATCTTGGCTTTCTCCTTGGTGTGAATGACTATTGGCTTGTCATCCACTTTCTTTATCTTCAATGTTCTCACCTTCTTTCACTCAAAATGCAAAACAGCCATCCAGCTTCCCGGATGGCTATGCTTTGAGGTCGCAAATTGCGACCTCTATCAACTTTATTCGACATTATTCTGCATTTCACGTTTCTTCTGTTCTGCAATCTTCTCGTGAATATTGGTGTTATACAGCCTGTAAAGGTCTGTATCCTTACTTATCTGATTATCAAAAGGAATCACCACTGAACCACACTTGATAAGTCCCATTCCCGATGCAGTATTGGTTACGAATCTAAGCTGTGCTTCTGATACTCCGATAACCTCTGCCATCTTGGAACTATCCGTATTAGCCTGCTTTAAAAGTGCCACAAACTCTGAGTTTGCAAGCATTGTGGTTGCTGTGTAATTCTGCAACAGATCGATGACATTCTGCGTGATACCGGTACAAAGACCTCCCTGCTTTCTTACTTTCTTCCAGAGCTGCTGCAGGTATTTTGCAGAATACTCGGAATTAAGCAGGACATGGAACTCATCAATATAGAGCCATGTTGCCTTGCCTCTCTTACCATTCTCAACAATCCTGTTCTGAATAGACTCCATCATAACAAGCATTGTGATAGGACTAAGTTCTGTACCTAAGTCCCTGATGCCATAGACTGTGAATCTGTTATCCACATCCACATTTGTCTGGTGATTGAAGATATTTAGTGAACCATTTACAAAAAGCTCCAATGATAATGCAATGTCCTTTGCCTCATCCTCCGGCTGTGCCATAAGAATATCGTAAAAGTCACTCATTACTGGGATATACTTCTCTTTGCTCCTTGCAATGTCGATATACAGTTTTCTCACACAGCGGTCGATGATTGACTTCTGTCTCGAATTTAAGCTGTCACCGATGCACTGCTCACAAAGACCAAGCATGAACTCGCCTTTTTCTCTAACCATTCCCTTTGAATCATTCGGATCAAGGCTCCATACATCCATCTCCAGCGGATTCACATAGTTATCCGTGTAAGTGGACATATTTACCACTGTTCCACCATAGGTCTCAGCAATATCAAAGTATTCGTTCATTGGATCTATGACGATTATCTCATCATCTCCCGACAAGAATACGCTGCCCATCTCCATCTTGCAGAAGAAGGATTTACCGGAACCCGGCACTCCAAAAACGAAGCCATTTCCGTTAATGAGCTTCTTTCTGTTGCCGATATTCACATTCTTGCTGATCTGGTTGATACCATAGTAATTGCCTGTGCTATCATTAAGCTCCTGCACATTAAATGGCATAAGTACAGCAAGTGACTGGGTAAGGAGGGTACGCATTGTCTCCACCTGTCTTACACCAATCGGAAGTGCTGTGTTGAGAGCTTCCCTCTGCTTTAAGTAGTGTGTATCAATCGTGCAGCTGTTACGCTTTCCGATAGTCTCCACAGTCTCACATACACTCTCAAGCTCCTTCTTGCTTTCTGCCATAAGAATAATAGTTACTCCCACGAAGAAAAGGCACTGGTCATTCTCACGAACATCATCCATGATTTCCTCAATCTCCTTTTTCTCCGTTCTCTTGGCATATGAGATTTCCGTAGAGAAGTCATTATTCTTATTACGGACTCTCTGCTGCTTAATGATATCCGACTCAATACCAAGGTATTTCTTCTGAAGCACCTTTGTGGTCAGATCCTTTGGCACAGGCACCACATCAATGCTCGTGATGGAATGAACCGGAAGGGAAGTAATCTCATTGATGAATCTGTCTGACAAACTGCTCGGATACTTTTTGATAAAAAGTGCCTTGCAGAATTTACTCTCATCCTCAAAATGGTCCGGGAAATATTTCACCATCCCATTGCACAGATCATTTCTAAAATCTGCCCCGACCTTCTTTGCCTGTTTGATATCAAAATCAAAACTGCCCTCATCTCCAAGATGATAATAGTCATAGAGCACTTTCATTCTCTCATTGCCATTAAGCGGCACGATCTCTGCCCCAAGCTCAATGAAAGCCTTGTGAATCGTAGCTTCCAGTGTGGCAAACTGTGCCTTTGCCTCCTCAAAATTCTTTCTCTCGATTGTGATTGTCAGGTATCTCTCCTGTTCAATCCCCTGTCTGCCCTCAATAATCTTCTCTTCAATGATGTCATTGTAAATTCTTCTGTAATTATTGAAACCATCATTTTTCTCAGCAATCAGAACCTTGTCACGGAGTTCATCCATGTTTTTGTTCTTATTGTTGATCGTAATCTTATAATTACAGTCCAGCGAATTTAAGAACTTGCAGTATCTCTCGAAAATACCGATCTGCTCATCCTCGGTTGCTGTCGTGTAATTGATGTCCTGAAAGCGGTAGCATTTGGAATACTTATTTTTGCTTACTTCAAAAATGCCGTTTTCAGCCACCGCCATAATCTCTATGGTTTCCTGAATGGA
>OLQQ01000173.1_pt1 | contig 40228 bp, 34 predicted proteins | sample 1672041 | NCBI WGS metagenome assembly OLQQ01 (sample SAMEA3136639, study PRJEB25190) | human gut metagenome
TCCAGTATTTTCTTTTGCAGTCTCTGGTATTCCGCATTATGCTTTTTCAGATAGATACATACCTGTTCTCCTATCCGTATCCCCAGACATTGCTCGTTCCAGATGATATCTGGCTGTACTGACATATCGTTTTCTCCTTTCTGTGTCGTTTCCCTGTTCCAAGCACAAGACTATACCACACTTCCGGGAGAAAGCTATTCAGCAGATCTACTGAAATGACCGGGCGGATACTGTGCAACCTATCCTTTCTTTATAATAAAAAAAGGCATGGAAGAATCTTATTCTTTCATACCTACTACTTATTTCTATATTCAACTGAATACACATTCTTTTCCATTATCTGTGTATCATGTACCTATTTTCCTCTAAAAGCAAACTGTATACACTCCATACACGCCTACCATCTATACCTCATTTTACGTCAAGAATCAGTAATCTGCTGTCGTGGCTGAGTGCAAGAAGTACATTCAGCTTTGCTTTCATTCCGGTAGAAAACTCCTTGATCTGTTTATTCAGCGGAATCTTAAATCTCTCACATCTTCCACGAAACTCTTCTTCCTGAAAATCCGGATAAAAACGGCTCATGATTGGAATAAGCTGCTGTACTTTCAAATATTCGGAAAATCCGCTGTCGGAGAATGCGGCTCCAATCTTCTGTTTATCCTCTGCACCCATTTCCGCAGCATTTCTTCCAAATATCTCCACATTTCCTTCATCCGGACGGATAACTCCAAGCATCAGTTTAAATGTCGTACTCTTTCCCGCTCCATTCGCCCCGATCAATCCGGTCACCTGATTCTCTGGAATCTCCATATTCAGTTCCAGTGAAAATCCATCATATTCTTTCTTCATACGATCCAGTTGTACTAACATACCTCATCCTCCATTAATTTCTTTATTTCACATTTCACTCTCAAAATTATAAAAAGCCGTTATCCTGTCAGAATATCTCTAACACAAGATAACGGCTTTTGGTCATTTCTCTTATTTCAATAACGAATCTTTCTGGTCTCACCCTTCAGGTATCTATATTTAATATAATGAAGCAGCTTTTCTTCACCATGATCATTCAAAATCCTGAGAAGTGCTTCCAGTTCTTTATTGGTCTGAGGATGAATAAACCAAAGTTTTTCCTTACTCTTCAGAAAATACTCCAATGGCTGGCTGTCATTGTACGCATCCCCAAGATAGTTCCTGGATGCACTGATCCGGTCCATGACCATTTCTGCCACATATTTGCGCGGCATCTGCGCTCCCATGATCACATGCTCGCCATCATTTACAGAATAATCTACCCAATGCTCAAAATGATGTTTATTTCTCCCTTTGTGATGGAGCCATGAAGTTGATACTCCAATGTCTTCTCTCTCTGCATTATTCGGGCTTCTCGTCCCCTGATAGTATTTACATCCAACCAGAAATTCTGTCGGTGAATATTTTGACAGGTCATGAAGCAGGCCCTGTTTGTAAAGTCCTATGCGAAAACAATATTTCATTACCAGCAGTTTATGCCTCGTTATTGTCTTGAAGTGCAGCCATGGATGCATGCCCTGATTCCTCCCGCTTTGCGATCAGTACCACGATCGTACGTGGATTGATCTTAATTGATTTTTTATATGTTTCTTCATATTCTCCAAACCACTGCTCTGGTGTCTGCCCGGAAGTATCCGCAACCTTTTTCCAACCCAGTCCGTCAGGAAGGTTCGGAAGTGCAATATTTCGTTTTTCCCAGTGAAAATTCATTCCTATATAAATAAAATCATCTGCATTTCCATTTTCATTCTCTGCATAAGAGCCGCAGTACATCACGCCCAGAAGGCGGCTGGTATTATCACGGTTAAGAAACCATGCACGTTCCCCATGTACAGAAATATCCGGAAATCCCTTCGCCATGTAATCCACTCCACGCATTTCCTGTGGCATATGAAGGATTGGATGTTTTTTTCGGAAAGCAATTGCTTCCTTTACAAAAGTGGAAAGATTCTCCTGCTTCTTCGCATTTTTCCAGTCCGTCCATCCTACTGCATTATCCTGACACCATGCATTGTTGTTTCCCACCTGTGAATTGGCAAATTCATCACCACCATAGATCATTGGCGTCCCCTGACTCAAAAGCAGCATCAGAAACGCATTCCTCATCTGCTGCTCACGCATTTTGCGAATTGCCTGTTTGCGTGTTGCTCCCTCAATGCCACAGTTCCAGGAATAATTAAATTCACTGCCATCACGGTTGTCCTCGCCATTCGCTTCGTTATGGCGATAATTATATGCCACTGTATCATACAGCGTAAACCCATCCTGATTTGCCATATAATTGATAGTTCCAAAAGAGCCCGTATTCCTTCGCACATGAAATTCTGCCCCTGAGATCATACCTTCATCACTCTTAAGAAATCTTCTCATATCCTGCTTAAATCCTGCATTATATTCTGCAAGCATATTTTCCGTATCTGCATTGCCCGCGATCTCAGAAAACATTTTCTTTGTCCCATAAAGAATCGGATCCTGTTCAAGGACTTTCTGATGAACGCCATCTCCCATAAGATGAAATCCATCCACATGATAAAACAGTTTCCACATCCAGAGGGAACGCACTACCTGCAATGACGGCGTATTCTCCGGGAAATACATCTCCATGATACACTCGATTCCTGCCTGATGCAGTGCATGGACCATATCACGAAACTCCCGATCCGGTTCCCTGGTCGCACAGTAAGATGCTTTCGGCGCAAAATAAAATCCCTGTGCATATCCCCAGTAATTTATCCTGTCATCTTTTTTTGAACGGACTGCCATACTGCCCGCCGTCTCTTTGCGTGTACATTCCTGAAACTCATATGCCGGCATCAGTTCAATTGCATTGATTCCCATCTCTTTCCAATAAGGAATCATCTCCACAAGTCCTGCAAAAGTACCTTTTTTTCTAGGCGAAAGTTTCGCCTGCTTTGTGTATCCACGTACATGAACTTTGTATAAGATCATTTCATTATATGGGATTTGCGGTGCAGTATCTTCCTTCCAGTCATACTCTTTTTCCGAAAGGAACCCACAGCGTACAGCATGTTCATCCTCTGATACCGGTGCTCCAAATTTCTCACGTCCGCGTATTACCCTGGCAAAAGGGTCCTGCATGATTTTTCCGGCTGCCCGGAAATTATATTCATATTTATCTGGTTTTAATCCAGATATCAGTATTGCGCACATTCTGCCTGTCCGGTGTTCTTCTGTAAAAGGAATTTCCACCTCCGGCAGCGCAGCACCCTTGCGATATAACACCAGTGACGCGGATATGCCACAGGGGATCTCCACTGCAAAATTTATTCCTGCGGTTTTCCTACTGACACCAGGATTTACAGGATCTCCCTTGTATGCACGTATTCTGTTCTGTTTTTCCATTTCCGGTTCTCCTTGTAACTTTTGTATTTACTTCAAATCAATATCCAATTCGATCGGACAATGGTCTGATCCCATGATTTCCGTGTGAATTGCTGCTCCCTGCAGCTTTTCTTTCAAAGATGGAGAAGTTATAAAATAATCAATCCTCCATCCGGCATTCTTTTCACGTGCTTTAAACCGATAGGACCACCAGGAATAAATTCCCTCTTTATCCGGATAAAAGTAACGGAATGTATCTATAAATCCACTCTCAAGCACTTTTGTAAAACATGCACGTTCCTCGTCTGTAAATCCGGCATTCTTTCGGTTTGTTTTTGGATTTTTTAAATCAATCTCCTCATGTGCCACATTCAGATCACCACAACAGATCACCGGCTTGCTCTCCTGTAATTTCAGAAGATATGCAAGAAAATCCCGTTCCCATTCCATACGGTACTCCAGACGTCTTAATTCACTCTGAGAATTTGGAGTATACACAGTTACAAAATAAAACTCCTTAAATTCCAGTGTGATAACACGTCCTTCCTTATCATGTTCTTCAATTCCGATACCATTTTTCACAGAGATCGGCTCTTTCTTTGTAAATACCGCAGTTCCTGAATAGCCACGTCTGTTTGCATAATTCCAGTACTGATGATAGCCCGGAAGTTCCAGTTCCACCTGACCCTGCTGGCATTTCGTCTCCTGAAGGCAGAAAATGTCCGCATCCAGTTCTCTAAATCTATCTTCAAATCCTTTTGTGATACAGGCTCTGATTCCATTTACATTCCATGAAATACATTTCATTGTCTCATTTACTCCTTCAAATCGATCAAATGTCTGATATTTCTATTATACATGATTCATGAATCAGTTTAAACACATTTTTTTATTTTCGAGCTTTTTCGTTGTATTCACTGCTATTATCTGTTAAAATGGAATGACAACGAATACAAAGTGAGGATTATCAAATGAGTGATGAATTCAAAAACGGAACCTGTGCACCCAGCGACTGTGCTTCCTGCGGACTGGACTGCGGAAACACTTCTCTGGAAAGTCACAACACCATTACACTGACGCTGGACGATGACACTGAGATCGAATGTGCAATTCTGACCGTATTTCCAGTAGAAAAGCAGGAATACATTGCGCTGTTGCCGCTGGACGAAAATGGCCAGAATCAGAGTGGAGAGGTATATCTTTATAAATTCTCCCGTACAGAAACAGGAGATCCAATTCTTGCCAACATCGAAAGTGATGATGAATATGCAAAAGCTGCAGAGGCTTTTGACGTTGTTCTTGACAATGCACGTAAGGCAGAAGCCGCCGGAGAACCTCTGGAATAAAGATTTCCATAAACAACAAAATCTTTCTGCAAAATAAGCAAAACAAAATGGAGATTTAAGCCATATCGGCCTGAATCTCCATTTCATTTTGCTTATTTTATCTCTATAACAATTACTAATCCTTATTTCTTCTCGGTAGTACTTCCAAATCCGCCATTACGGATTCCGGTAGCTTCATCATCTACAGTAATACCATACTCAACAAAAATACCCTGCATAAAGCCTGTTCCGGCCTGAATATTCACAGTTTTGCCTTCATTACTGTCATTGGTAATCTTCGCAAAGATATGACCTTCATTATCAGAATAAAAATAATCACTGTCAATGATACCTACTGTGTTATTCAGCTGCAGACGGAATTTAAATCCCAGTCCACTTCTCGGGTAGCATTTCAATACCCAGTCCTGCTCCATTTCCACACGGACTCCCGTTGGAATCTTGGCTGTTTCACCCGGATTCAGTACAATATCCGCAGGTGCAAAGAAATCATATCCTGCACTTCCGGCTGTTGCCCTTACAGGAAGAGAAATTTTCTCATAAGTGTCCTGTATTTCTTTATCATCCGCTGCCGGGAATGTATCTTTCCAGTCCTTTGCAAACTGCTCCGGACTTACTTTATGAAATTTTGCAATTCGTTTCATGCTGCCTCCTGTTTATTCGCCTGTTCCTGCTCTTTAATTATCACAATGCAGAACGACTTTGCCTTCACGAAGTGTAGAAGGAACATCTATCACACGCTGATTGGATGAGCCCTTCCAGCGAAGAGAAGTATCTCTTTTATCAATCTGAAATTCACCGTCCACACAGACATCCAAATACTGTACAATCTCTTCATTACAGATTTCTTCCCATAAGGAACCTGTATACAGCCAGATCGTCTTATTTGGATATTTCTCACGAATTTTTTTTGCGAAAGCAGTAACCGTAGAAATATTGGATGGATGCAGCGGATCACCTCCCGAAAAAGTGATGCCGCCGATATAATCCTTATCCAGTTCTGTAAAGATCTCTGCTTCTTCTGCTTCCGTAAACGGAAGGCCTCCGTTTGGATCCCAGGTGATCGGATTCTGGCATTCCCGACAGCAGTGATTGCAGCCGGCAACCCAGAGTACTACCCGAAGTCCGTCTCCGTTCAGCATATCATCCTTGGTTATATTATGATATCTCATAGTTATGCTTCTTCCGGTACATCCTTAATACTGAAGCTCATTCTTCCCATCTTGTCTTTACCCATGCAGATAACTTTTACCTTATCGCCAAGTGTCAGAACATCTTCTACACGATTGATTCTGTGATCACTGATCTTGGAAATATGAACCATTCCTTCTTTGCCAGGAGCAAACTCAACAAATGCACCAAATTCTTTAATGCTGACAACTGTACCTTCAAAGATCTGTCCTGCTTCAAAATCAGTTGCAATTGTTTTGATCATTTTCTTTGCTTCATCCATACCATGCTGGTCAACGCCACAGATAGATACTGCACCTTCATCTGTGATGTCAATCTGAACACCTGTACGTTCGATGATTGCATTGATCGTTTTTCCTCTCTGTCCGACTACATCACCGATTTTCTGAGGGTCGATCTGAATCTGTACGATCTTCGGCGCATATTTGTTGACATGATCACGAGGAGCTGCAATGCATTTCTCCATAACTTCTGTAAGAATATATTCTCTTGCTTCTTTTGTTCTGCGGATAGCTTCTTCTACGATCTGTCTTGTCAGACCATGAATCTTGATATCCATCTGAATTGCAGTGATACCATCATGTGTACCTGCAACCTTAAAGTCCATATCTCCAAAGAAATCTTCCAGGCCCTGAATATCTGTCAGAACGATGTAGTCATCATCTGTAGCGCCTGTTACCAGACCACAGGAAATACCTGCTACCGGTTTACGGATCGGCACACCTGCTGCCATCAGAGACATCGTAGATGCACAGATACTTGCCTGAGAAGTGGAGCCATTGGATTCAAAAGTCTCAGATACTGTACGGATCGCATATGGGAACTCTTCTGCTGACGGAAGTACTGGAACAAGAGCTCTCTCTGCAAGTGCACCATGACCGATCTCACGACGTCCCGGTCCTCTGGATGGTTTTGTCTCACCTACAGAATAAGACGGGAAGTTGTAATGATGCATATATCTCTTGGATGTTTCAAACTCATCAAGTCCGTCAATTCTCTGAGCCTCAGAAAGAGGAGCCAGAGTTGTCATTGTACAAATCTGAGTCTGTCCACGTGTAAACATGGCAGAGCCATGTACTCTTGGGATGATATCAACTTCTGCAGCCAGAGGACGAATCTGTGTGATCTGACGTCCATCCGGACGTTTGTGATCTTTGAGGATCATCTTACGAACAGTCTTCTTCTGATACTGATATACGGCTTCGCCAAGAACAGCCAGCCATTCTTCATTATCTGCAAATGCATCCTGAAGTCTTGCTGTGATCTCACGGATATTTTCTTCTCTTGTCTGCTTGTCATCTGTGAAAACAGCTTCTTCCATTTCTTCCGGAGGCACGATCTTCTTAATTGCTTCAAACAGTTCTTCCGGAACTGCACAGGAAGCATATAGATGTTTTTCTTTACCACATTCAGCTACGATCTTGTCGATAAAACGGATGATCTCCTGGTTTACATCATGTGCCTTATAGATTGCTTCAATCATAGTATCTTCCGGAACTTCATTTGCACCGGCTTCGATCATGATGACTTTTTCTCTTGTGGAAGCAACTGTCAGCTGAAGATCAGAAAGTTCTTTCTGAGCCAGAGACGGGTTGATAACGAATTCACCGTCGATCAGACCTACCTGTGTAGTTGCACACGGTCCGTCAAACGGAATATCAGAAATGCAGGTTGCAATAGAGGAACCAAGCATAGCCGGAATCTCCGGATTGCATTCCGGATCTACAGACATAACCATGTTGACCAGAGTTACATCATTTCTGTAATCCTTCGGGAACAGAGGACGCATCGGACGGTCAATAACACGGGAAGTCAGGATTGCATGCTCGCTTGCCTTTCCTTCTCTCTTGTTGAATCCTCCCGGGATTTTGCCTACGGCATACATTTTTTCTTCGTATTCAACGCTCAATGGGAAGAAATCGATTCCTTCTCTTGGCTCTTTGGATGCTGTTGCTGTGGAAAGTACAGTTGTGTCACCATAATGCATCAGGGCTGCACCATTTGCCTGCTTTGCAACACGACCAATATCTACAGTCAGTGTTCTGCCGGCTAATTCCATAGAATAACTTTTGTACATATTTTTTCTCCTTTAAATTCTGTGTTGATTATTACTGTTCACAGCAACCAGGTCATTCAGAAGCCCGAAACAACTGAAAAAACCATTGCAATCAATGGACTTTTCAGTAGTCTCGGAAATAACTTCTTTTTTCCTGTCGCTATAAACCTATAAAACTGCAACATGTAAAAATGGGGCGGATGGTTATCCGCCCCGTCCGCATACTAATTATTTTCTTAAACCTAATTTTTCAATCAGTGCACGGTATCTTTCGATGTCTGTTTTCTTCAGGTATGCCAGAAGTCCACGTCTCTGACCAACCATTTTCAGCAGACCACGTCTGGAATGATGATCTTTGTGATGTGTCTGTAAATGCTCTGTCAGTTCCTGAATTCTTGCTGTAAGAACTGCAACCTGTACTTCCGGTGATCCTGTGTCACCCTCGCATCTTGCATATTCTTTCATGATTGCCTGTTTTTTTTCTTTTGAAATCATTGTGATTTCCTCCTTAAATATAATAATTAATGAACCGCCACATATTAAGAAACGGTTGGAGATTCCAATCTCTGAATATGGGCTGAATTACACCTCGACTAGTATAGCATAAAACATGCAGCATTGTAAACAACTATTTTTTACCGAATGATAAAGTTTTTACCAGCTCTTTTTCTTCCTGAAACCAGTTCTTTCCGGACTCAATATCTCTGCGGATCTGTGCCTTCAGAGCCTCAAAAGAAGTGAACTTCTGTTCCGGACGAATATATTTATAAAAATCAACTCTACATTTCTGCCCATAAAGATCCAGATCACAGTCAAACAGATTTGTTTCTACTCCAAGGAAATTCTCTCCGACTGTTGGTTTATATCCCACATTCGTGATTCCCGGATAATCTCCATCCTCAAGATGCGATACTGTTACATAGACCCCATTCGGAGGCATCAGCTTCGACTTCGGTGGAATGATATTCGCTGTTGGAAAAAAATCCCGATGCCCCATTCCTCTTCCATGTTCAATGACACCTGCCGTAAAAAACGGACTTCCCAGAAGATCTGCAATCTTTTCCATATTTCCTTTTTTCAGTTCTTCACGGATATAAGTACTGCTGATCTTACGGTTGCCATCCATTTCTTTTGCGATCACAATTGTTTCATAGTCGTATTTTTCTCCATATTTTTCCAGAAGTTCCGGAGATCCCTTGCGTTCATGACCAAAACGGAAATCTTCTCCCACAACCACACAGGAAGCCTGAAGATCCCCTTTGAGTATCTGTCGGATAAAAACATCTGCTTTCATATGCTTTATCTGATCATTCAGAGGACATTCCAACAGTATGTCCACGCCCATTTTTTCCAGAAGTATACGACGTTCTTCTGAAGTAAGGATCGTCTGTCTGTCGGAAACAAACGCCATGACCACTGCCAGTTCTCCATATTCTTTTTTTCTGTTCAGGATCGTCTGAATCAGTTTCCTGTGACCACGATGGATTCCATCGAATTTTCCAAGTGTTACCGCACAGTGGCTGAACTTTGGAAACTGTCCTTCAATCTTTACGTATTCCATATTGTGCTGTTACTCCTGACTTTTATAGCTCACCCGGAGCCTATAAAAACATTTTCTGTGGCTGATAGCGTTTTTTCACCTCATCCCACTGGTAAATTCCCTTGAATCCACCCTGGCTGTCACACATACGCACCCAGCCTTCTTTGTGCTCTCCTCTGACAAATCTCTCAGCAAGCGCATTTCCATTTTCCAGAAGGCGGTCGCCTTCCCGTGTACAAAAAATTTCCGGATAATCCTTCAGGACCTGCCCGATACTGATCACCCGGTCTCCAATTGTACCATTTCTTACCGCTTCCTCAACCTGCGCAAGTGTCATACTGTCTTCCCAGACAAAATTCCCAGATCTGGTGCGGAGCAATTCTTCCATACAGCCGCCACATCCGAGTTTCTGTCCGATGTCATGACATAATGTACGGATATATGTTCCCTTACTACAGGTCACAGAAAATCGCACATATGGAAGCTCTATCTTTTTAATCTCAATCTCATAAAACTGTACAGCACGCGGCTTTCGCTCTACTGTCTTACCTTCACGGGCCAGTTCATAGAGTTTCTTCCCGTCTACTTTCAGAGCAGAATACATCGGTGGAATCTGCTGCTGTTCCCCCAGGAAACTCCTGATCACCGTACGTACCTCTTCTTCTGTTACTTCGACAGGCTTTTCTTCAAGAACCGTTCCTGTCATATCCTGGGTATCTGTTTCCAGACCCAGATGAAGAAGTGCCTCGTATGTTTTCTGTTTTTCCGTCAGAAGATCAACCAGCTTCGTTGCCTTTCCGAGAACGACCGGAAGCACACCTTCTGCTTCCGGATCCAGTGTCCCGGTATGTCCGATTTTCTTCATATGAAGGATTCCACGGAGTTTTGCAACAACATCAAAAGAAGTATATCCTTTTTCCTTACGGATATTCAATACGCCATCCATTATGCGTTCTCCTCTTCTGTCAGCTGTTTTTCAATTTCTGCTGTAATATTATTGATCACATCATACATAGAGCCCTGCAGGTCACAGCCCGCTGCTCTGGTGTGTCCACCGCCTCCAAAGAAGACTGCCACCTTGCTCACATCTACCCTGCCATTGGAGCGAAGGGATACTTTGAATGACTGTGTCTCCAGCTCATAAATAAAGATTGCTACTTCCACGCCCCGGGTAAGTCGGAGCTGACTGACAATGCCATCCAGATCGCTTCCTGTCACGCCATAAAAATCCATATCTTTCTTTCGAAGATATCCGATGATGCATGTACCGTTCTGAAGAAGAATACTTTCTGCAAGAACTCTTCCCATAACCTGATTCTGGATATATGTTTTCTGATAAAAAGATTCATCTATGATCCTGCTGAACGGGATTCCCGTCTTCATCAGTTCTCCTGCAATCCTCATTGTTTCCGGTGATGTAGAAGAATACTGAAAAACGCCTGTATCATGGATCATTCCTGTATAAACAGCCGTTGCAACCGCAAGATCCACTTTATCCGGATCCAGAATTCCATACAGTACTTCACAGCAGGAGCTAACCTCTCCACGGATATGATTCACATCTGCAAATCCCGAATTGCTCACATGATGATCGATGCATACTGTTTTCTTTGCATGCTCAAACAGATTGTCAGCAAGCGCCAGACGGTCTCTGGCACTTACATCACAGGTAATAAAAAGATCGAAGATTCTTTCTTCTTCCACTTCTGTTTTTATTTCATCGATAGATTCAATATGTCCGAAGATCGGCTTCGGATGGTCCAGATAAACATTCACATCAATATCCGGAAAATATTTTCTGATATACAGATACAGAGCCATACAGGAGCCGACACAGTCGCCATCCGGACGGATATGTCCACCGATTCCGACAGTTTTCACACCTTCCAGTACTTCTGCTATATTTTTCATGAACACACCTCTTACTCTTCCTCAGTCTTCCCTAAAGAAGCATCTCTTCTGGCAACATCATCAATCAGTTTTGACATATTCACACCATACTCAATCGATTCATCAAGAATGAAACGTATCTCCGGTGTATTTCTCAGATTGAGATTTTTTGCAAGTTGTCTTCTGATATATCCCTCTGCCTTATTCAGGCCCTGGATCGTTGCGTCCTTTGCTTCTTTGTTGCCCAGGACACTGATAAATGCCTTGCAGGTCTTAAGATCAGGCGCAACTTCCACAGCCATGACTGAAGTCATTGGATGAATGCGAGGATCTTTGACTTCATTTCTGATGATCGTACTGAGTTCTTTCTGAACCTCACCATTGATCCTTGTATTCTTAATACTGTTTTTTCTCATTTATGATTCACTCCTATCTCGGTATTTCCAATTACCTTGGCACTTCTACCATGATATAAGCTTCTACTTTATCTTCTTCTTTCACATCGTTGAATCCGTCAAACACAAGACCACATTCGTATCCTGCTTTTACTTCTTTAACATCATCCTTGAAGCGCTTCAGAGAAGCAAGTTCACCTTCGAATACCTGCTCGCCTTCACGTGTAATACGTACCTTGCAGTTTCTCTGGAAAATACCATCCAGAACATAACTTCCTGCAATTGTACCGACACCTGAAGCTTTGAACAGCTGACGAACCTCTGCATGGCCGATAACTTTTTCCTCGTATACCGGATCAAGCATACCTTTCATAGCAGCTTCCACATCTTCGATTGCCTGATAAATAACTTTGTAAAGACGAAGATCTACGCCCTCCTGATCAGCCAGCTGTTTTGCCATAGCATCCGGACGAACATTGAATCCGATAATGATCGCATTGGATGTAGCTGCCAGAGATACATCAGACTCATTGACAGCTCCAACACCGCCGTGGATCACACGAACAACAACTTCTTCATTGGACAGCTTGGTCAGACTCTGTTTAACAGCCTCGACAGAACCCTGTACGTCTGCTTTGACGATGATCGGGAGCTCTTTGAGGTCACTTGCCTGGATCTGATCAAACAGGTTATCCAGAGAAAGTTTGCCTTTTGTTTCTTCAAGCAGATGTTTCTTGTTTTCAGTAACGAATGTAGCTGCAAAGCTCTTGGCTTCCTTATCGCTCGGGAATGCCATCAGGATCTCACCTGCATTCGGAACATCACTGAGGCCAAGGATCTCAACCGGTGTAGAAGGACCTGCTTCTTTGACACGTCTGCCTCTGTCATCCATCATTGCACGCACTTTACCACTGCATGCGCCTGCTGCAATAAAGTCGCCTACATGAAGTGTACCTTTCTGTACAAGAATTGTGGCAACCGGTCCCTTACCTTTATCAAGCTGAGCCTCAATAACAAGACCTCTTGCCGCACGATTCGGATTTGCCTTGAGTTCCAGTACCTCTGCAGAAAGAAGGATCATTTCAAGCAGTGTATCGATTCCCTCTCCTGTATGGGCAGATACCGGTACAAAAATAGTACTTCCACCCCAGTCTTCCGGAATCAGTTCATATTCGGAAAGTTCCTGTTTTACTCTTTCCACATTTGCACTTGGTTTATCGATCTTGTTGATTGCAACAATGATCTCAACACCCGCTGCTTTCGCATGGCTGATTGCCTCAACAGTCTGTGGCATAACACCATCATCTGCTGCAACAACAAGTACTGCGATATCTGTGGAGTTTGCACCACGCATACGCATTGCAGTAAATGCTTCATGTCCCGGTGTATCCAGGAATGTGATCTTCTGTCCATTGATCTCAACTACAGATGCACCAATGTGCTGTGTGATTCCACCTGCTTCCCCTCTGGTTACATGTGTATCACGGATTGCATCCAGAAGAGATGTTTTACCATGGTCAACGTGACCCATGACACAGACTACCGGCGGTCTCGAAACCATATCCGCTTCATCTTCTTCGTCTTCTTTCAGAAGTTCTTCGATAACGTCTACTTTCTCTTCCGGCTCTGCGATAATGTCATAATCCAGTGCGATCTCCTGTGCTTTTTCAAAGTCGATCTCATGGTTTACCGTTACCATAGTTCCTTCCAGGAACAGTTTTTTAACGATTACAGACGGCTGCATCTTCATAGCTTCTGCGAGCTCACGGATTGTCATTTTCTCCGGAAGTGTGATTTCTTTTACTTCTGGTTTCTTCTCTTCCTGTTTTGGCTGAGGAGTCGGTTTCTGAAGAGCTTTCGGAATTCTGGAAAGATTTCTTCTTCCACCCTGGTTCGGTCTGTTATGACCTGCACCGGATTTCTCAAAGTCTTTCTTTTTGTTCTTATTCTCTCTGTCACGCTCTCTCTTGCTGTCTTTGGATGTTTTTGTCAGTTCTGGTGTAAATACAGCGTCATTCTCTCTTCTTCCGCCGCCATTTCTCTGTCCGCCACGGTTGTTTCCGCCAAAGCGTCCTTCACCTCTGTTATCCGGTCTTCCGTTTCCGCCCTGTCCTGGTCTTCCCTGGCCACCCTGCTGCGGGCGTCCACCCTGACCTCTCATCGGACGGCCATTTCCATCACCCTGACGTGCCGGACGACCTTCACCCTGTGGTCTGGCCGGACGATTTCCGTCACGATTCGGACGACCCTGTCCATTATTTCCATTGCGATCAGAAAATCTTTTTTCTCCGCCACGGAAATCACGGTTTCCTCTGTTATCTCCACCACGATTGTCACGGCCTGAATCTCTTCCGTCACGATTATTCTGGCGGTTCTGTCCTCTGTTATTATTGTAACCGGACTGTTCCTGTCTTTGCGGTCTTGCAGAATTGTTCTGTACCGGTGCTGCCTGTCTGATCTCTGTCGGTTTCTTTGTCTCCGGAGTCTCAGACGGTGCCGCTGCCTGCGGTTTCTTTGGTGCTACTTCTGCAGCCGGTTTCTGCTGTACCGGTTCAGCCGGTTTTACAGCCTGTGGTTTCTGCTGCGGTCTTGCAGCCGGTTTTTTATCTGATGCCGGACGTTTCGGTCTGTTTTTGCCACCGTCACTTGCATTCTGTGCGTGATATACACGAATAATATTTTTTTTCTTTTTGGGAGCCTCTGTCTTCTCTGCTTCCGGTTTAGTTGTTACCATTTTTTCATCTGTTCTGGAATTATCCACGTTGGTAATCTGCTCCTTTCCCCTTTGTGATAAATGTTCTTTTATTCTGGCAGGTTCATGCTCTCTGCTCTTCGGCACATTGATTCCTCCTTCACGTCAATGACTTCGGATCTTGCTGATTCTGGATCACACTGTTTACATTTACTGTTCCATCTTCTCAAGTTCTTTCAGCATTGCTTTCGCAAAGTTCTCATCCTGTACCGCCAGACTGGCACGAAATTCCTTGCCGCAGAATTTTCCCAGTTCCTCTTTATCCGCGAGGAAATATACCGGTACTTCGTAAAACTCACACATATTACGGAATTTTTTCTTTGTATTTTCGGATGCGTCTGCCGCAACCAGTACCAGAAAACCTTTTCCGCTCTTCACAGATTTCTCTGTGGAGAATTCTCCGCTGGCTATCTTACCTGCTTTTGTGGCAAGCCCCAGCAGTGATAAAACTTTATTGTTGTTTTTCAATATCGTTTAACTCCTTTTTCAGGTCTTCATAGACCTCATCCGGTATTGCGGTCTTCAGTGACCGTTCCAGTCCCCGAGTTTTTACGGCTTTTTCCAGACATTCCTGGGAAAGACATACATACGCACCTCTTCCGTTTTTTCTGCCTGTTGCATCAAGCACGATCTCATTCTCCGGAGTTCTCAGTACACGGATCATTTCTTTCTTACTTTTCATTTCTCTGCAGCCGGTACACTGGCGCAGAGGTGTTTTATTCTTTGTCTTCATAGATTATTCTTCAACAGTAGTTTCTTCTGAAACTTCCTCTGTTTCTTCAGTCTCTGTTTTTTCTGACTCTACAGCACCTTCTTCACTGTACTCCTCTTCGTCGTAGTACTCGTCCTCGTCATCATAGTCATACAGTTCTCCGGACTCTCTTGCCTGAGTCTCACTCTTGATATCGATCTTAAATCCGGTCAGACGAGCCGCAAGACGTGCATTCTGTCCTTCTTTACCAATTGCAAGAGACAACTGATAATCCGGAACGACTACCAGTGCAGTCTTTTCATCCGGATCCGCCATAACAGCGATAACCTTTGCCGGACTCAGTGCATTTTCAATCAGGATTGCCGGGTTTTCATCCCAGTTGATGATGTCGATCTTCTCACCACGCAGTTCCTCTACGATGGAATTGACTCTTGCACCGTTCATACCAACGCATGCACCTACCGGATCTACATCCGGATCATTGCTCCATACAGCAATCTTGGTACGGGAACCTGCTTCTCTGGCAATACTCTTGATCTCAACAGTTCCGTCTTTCACTTCGGCAACTTCAGATTCAAACAGACGTTTTACAAGTCCCGGATGTGTTCTGGACAGAAGGATACGAGGTCCTTTCGGTGTATCTTTGACTTCAAGGATATAAACCTTTATTCTTTCTGTAGGCTCAAATTCCTCACCTTTCACCTGCTCGTTCTCACTCAAGATACCGTCTGCCTTGCCAAGATTTACACTGACATTTTTGCCCATTACACGCTGTACGATACCTGTGACAACTTCTTTTTCCATTCCATAATACTGATCATAAAGGACTTTACGTTCTTCCTCACGGATTTTCTGAAGAATTACGTTCTTTGCATTCTGCGTTGCAATACGGCCGAATTCTTTAGAATGGATCTCAACTTTGATCATATCTCCCAGTTCTGCATTTGTATTGATTTTCTGTGCATCCACCAGGGAAATTTCCAGTGCCGGATCATCTACGAATTCCTTTACTTCACGTTCTGCGTAAACGCTGAAATCACATGTTTCCGGATTGATCGTCACATGCACATTATCTGCTTTACCAAAATGGTTTTTGCAAGCCTGGATCAGGGACTGCTCAATCGCACCCAGTAATGTATCCTTGCTGATGTTTTTTTCTTTTTCCAGGATATCCAGGGCTTCCATTAACTCTTTGTTCATTTTTGTTATTTCCTCCTATTTTATCAAAGCATATCTGAATCGTATTTAAAACTCAATTGCCAGACGGATCAGGGCAATATCCTTTTTGTCAAATGTGCGTAACTGCCCGTCCTCATCGATCGTCACACTGCTTTCATCATATGCATTTAAAATCCCACAGAATTCTTTCTGCTTTTCGATTGGACGATAGGTCCGGATCTCTACCAGTTTACCCATGCTTCTGGCAAAATCCTTCTCCTTTTTCAGTGGTCTGTCAATACCCGGCGAACTGATTTCCATGATATAGCTGTCTTCAATAAAATCGTTCTCATCCAGTTTATCACTGAACGCTCTGCTGACTGCCTCACAATCGTTAACAGTAATTCCACCCGGCTTGTCGATATATCCACGAAGATACCAGTTTCCTGCTTCCTTCACATATTCTACATCTACCAGTTCGAATCCCTGGCCCTCAACGATCGGTGCCAGCAATGCTTCTGCTTTCTGTTCATATTCATCCCGTCTGCTCATATTTCCACCTGCCTTTCGCACATCCGGAGCATCTCGCAAAAAGAGTGGACCGAAGTCCACTCTCTTGTTGTCCGTTATCATGTTAAGTTCATTCTAGCACCTTACTTCCGGAAAAGCAAGGTTTTTTTTATATCCTCGGCTTTATGCCCTTCGTATCCCGCTTTGCAAGCCGCACTTTATTCAGTGCATATTCTTTATCATGATAGGAAATCGTATATTCCTGATGACCTGCCAGAAGGTATGCATGCTCCAGATAATCATCGTCTGCCAGTTTCATGCCCCGCACACCAAGTGCAGTTTTCTTCATTGTCGAAACTTCTTGTGTCAGGAATCGCAGGAAGCAGCCTCCATGGCTCTGGAGCACAATCTGCTCCATCTCGGAAGCACTGCCAATAAAGATCAGTTCATCTTCATCCGCCAGCTTTGTTGACGCGATCGTTCGTTTAGCCACATCAAATTCCGCACCTTCTACCAGTTTGCACATAGAAGTCTTTGTCACAAACAGCAACCTGTCTGAACGCAGTTGTCCTACCGGTGCCACATAAAGCATGCGTTCCTGGGAACTGTCATAATTACTGAGATTGTCCACCGGTGTTCCCTTGTCGCGGAAACGGCCAAGCGGTATATCAACGGCTTTGATCGTATGCATCTTGCCTGTATCTGTAAATATACAGATCTTGTCTGTATTCATACAGTTGAATACATATTTATTTTCATTATGAACAGCTTCTTTGTTTCGCTCATAAGCATTTTTATCTATAAGCTTCATATAACCAAAGCGATCCATCAGGAAGCAGACTTCCATCTCTTCCATCTTCTTCTCTTCATAGACAGCTTCTTCTGCATTTTCAATCGCTGTACGGCGTTTTCTTCCGTATTCTTTCTTGATGGCGTCCATGTCTTTGATGATCACGGCCGCCATGGAATCATAATTGTCCAGGATATCTTTATAAAGAGCAATGTTTTTCATTGTCTCTTCATGCTCAGCCTGCAGTGCTTCAATTTCCAGACCGATCAGTTTATACAGACGCATATCCAGAATGGCATTTGCCTGACGTTCTGTAAAAAGAAGTTTTGTAGCAGCCTTCTCACTGGCTTTTGACTTGAATTTAATTCCCTCTGTAATTCCTTCTACCAGACATTTCTTGACCTGTTCACGATTCTTACTGCCACGGAGGATCTCAATGATCAGGTCGATCACATCACACGCTTTGATCAGACCTTCCTGAACTTCCTGTTTTTCCAGTTCTTTGTCCAGCAGTGTGTGATATTTACGTGTTGTGATCTCAAACACAAAATCAACGTGATATTCAATAATCTGCTTCAGGCTTAATGTTTCCGGTCTGCCGTCAGCAACTGCCAGCATATTTACGCCAAACGTATCTTCCAGACGCGTTTTCTTATACAGCATATTGGTCAGATTTTCCACATCGGTATCTTTCTTAAGTTCCAGTACGATACGGATGCCTTCCTTGGAAGACTGATTGGAGATATCTACGATATCTGTTGTCTTCTTTGTTTCTATAAGAGATGCCACGTCATTCAGGAACTTGCCAATGTTTGCTCCCAGCATGGTATATGGAATCTCCGTAATGACAAGCTGTTTTCTTCCGCCTTTGAGTTTCTCTACTTCTACTTTTCCACGCAGGCGGATTTTGCCGCTCCCTGTCTCATAGATCTTATGGAGATCATCTTTATTGACCACAATACCTCCGGTCGGAAAATCCGGTCCTTTGATATATCGCATCAGTCCTTTGACACTGATCGTGTTATCTTTCATATATGCTTTGACAGCATCGATGACTTCCCCTAGATTGTGTGGTGGAATACTGGTTGCCATGCCGACCGCAATACCATCTGCACCATTTACCAGAATGTTCGGGATGCGCACCGGAAGTACCGATGGTTCTTTTTCCGTCTCATCGAAGTTCGGAACAAAGTCCACTACATTCTTATCAAGATCACTCAAAAATACATCCTGTGTCAGTTTTTCCAGTCGTGCCTCTGTATAACGCATGGCAGCTGCGCCGTCACCCTCGATTGAACCGAAGTTACCATGTCCGTCTACAAGTGTTCTGCCTTTTTTGAAATCCTGTGCCATAACAACAAGTGCGTCATAAATGGAACTGTCACCATGTGGATGATATTTACCCATGGTATCACCGACAATACGTGCACATTTACGATACGGACGGTCATAGCGGATTCCCAGTTCATACATATCATACAACGTTCTTCTCTGTACTGGTTTCAGACCGTCACGCACATCCGGAAGAGCACGGGAAATGATAACACTCATTGCATAATCAATGTATGATTTCTGCATAATTTCCGAATAATCGGTACGAATTACATTTTCCTGTTTTGTTTCCATATCTTATCCCACCTTATACATCAAGTTCTGCATCGGCTGCATGCTCGTAAATAAATGCCTTACGCGGCGGAACTTCACTACCCATCAGAACTTCTGTCACACTGGATGCAAGACGTGCATCTTCTATCTCTACGCGTTTCATTCTTCGAGTCTCAGGATTCAGCGTAGTCTCCCACAGCTGTTCTGCATCCATCTCTCCAAGACCTTTGTATCTCTGCAAAGTAAAGCTTCCCGGTTTATGTGTCTTACGATATTTTTCAAGTGCTTTATCATCATACAGATATTCTTCCGGTCCCTTTTTCGGCATTGCCTTATAGAGTGGCGGCATCGCAATATATACATGGCCTTCATAGATCAGTTCCGGCATAAAACGATAGAACAATGTCAGAAGCAGTGTGGAAATATGCGCACCGTCAACATCGGCATCCGCCATGATCACGATCTTGTCATAGCGAAGTTTGCTTATATCGAAATCATTTCCATATCCTTCAGAAAATCCGCATCCAAATGCATTAATCATAGTCTTGATCTCCGCATTGGCAAGTACTTTGTCAATGGTTGCTTTTTCAACATTCAGAATCTTACCCCTGATTGGAAGGATTGCCTGATAATTACGGTTACGGGCTGTTTTTGCAGAACCGCCTGCGGAATCTCCCTCTACGATAAAGATCTCACACTGTGACGGATCCTTTTTCTCGCAGTTGGCAAGTTTTCCATTGGAATCAAATGAATATTTCTGTTTTGTAAGAAGATTCGTTTTGGCACGTTCCTCTGTCTTACGTATCTTTGCTGCCTTTTCCGCACAGGAAAGAATCGTTTTCAATGTTTCAAGATTACGGTCAAAATACAGGACCAGCTGCTCTCCCAGTACTTTTCCTGTTGCCTTGGCTGCATCCTGGTTATCCAGCTTTGTCTTTGTCTGACCCTCAAAGCGAGGTGCCGGATGCTTGATTGATACGACTGCCGTCATTCCATTACGGATATCCGCACCGGTAAAATTCGGATCTTTATCTTTGAGAATACCGATCTCTCTGGCATACGTGTTCATAACTGTTGTAAATGTTGTCTTAAATCCGGTCAGGTGTGTACCACCTTCTGCATTGTAGATATTATTACAGAATCCAAGAACATTCTCACGGAATTCATTTGTATACTGAAAAGCAACTTCCACCTGAATCCCATCTGCTTCTCCTTTGAGATAAACGGGTTCATGAAGCGCCTCTGTACTGTGATTCATGTCACGGATATAGCCCACAATACCCTCCGGCTCATGGTACTCTTCTTTGACCGGCTCTGTTCCACGCAGATCTTCAAAAATGATCGTCAGCTCCGGATTCAGATAAGCAGTCTCATGAAGACGGCTCTTAACATCTGTAGCAGAAAAACGTGTTTTCTCAAAGATTTCCGGATCCGGCAGGAAATTGATGCAGGTTCCGGTCTCTTTTGTCCTGCCAAGTTTCGGAAGAAGTCCGTTCTCCAGTTCGATCGTAGGAATTCCACGTTCATAGTGGTCATGATGTACATATCCATCACGGCTTACCTTGATATCCAGATAAGTAGAAAGTGCATTCACAACGGAAGATCCGACTCCATGGAGCCCACCGCTTGTTTTATAAGCAGAATTGTCAAATTTACCACCTGCATGAAGTGTCGTAAATACCAGACGTTCCGCAGACATCCCTTTCTCATGCATATCCACCGGAATTCCCCGGCCATTATCTGTTACGGTACAGGAACCATCTTTTTCCAGCACCACATGGATCTGACTGCAGTATCCTGCCAGATGCTCATCCACTGCGTTATCAACAATCTCATAAATCAGATGATTCAGTCCTTTTCGAGAGACACTTCCGATATACATACCAGGACGTTTGCGGACTGCTTCCAGTCCTTCCAGAACAGATATGCTCCCCGCATCATAAGTTTCCTTTTTTGCCATGGCTCTTTTCCTTTCTTTCATATTTCCATCTTCAAACATTTGTTCTATATCATACATGATTTGTCCGTAAAAAGTCAAATACTATTCTTTTATGATTTTCGGGCAAAAAAATAACCCGAACCACCGTTCGAGTCATCTTATTGTATATTTAGAGCAGCCAGTACGGGAATCGAACCCGTGTTTTCGCCGTGAGAGGGCGACGTCTTAACCCCTTGACCAACTGGCCTTGCGTCAACCGACTTGCTTAGTATATATCAGCTTATCGGAAAATGCAAGCCTTTTTTTAATTTTTTTTAAAAATTTCAAAAAAGCAGTTTTTTCGCTTATTTTAGCCCAGGTCTATCTTGAGATCACCCGGCTTGATAATTCCTCTGGCACGAAAAATCTTGCCGATCACCCATGTGATCAGAAGCGGAAGTACAAAGCAGATCAAAATCATGCCAATCCACTCAAACGCTCCTGTCTGGTATCCTTCCGGCATCTGTGTCCATCCGGTAACAACCCCGATTGGTCCTACCAGTCCGGAAGTACCCATTCCGGAAGAAATTGCCGGTCCGTTGTTTCTCATATGGAACACGCAGGTGGCAATCGGCCCTGTAATCGCAGAAGTGATCACCGGTGGCAGCCACAGGACAGGTTTTTTCATAAGATTCGGAACCTGGAGCATGGAAGTTCCAAGTCCCTGTGCCACAAATCCGCCAACTCCATTATCCGGAAAGCTTAGGATTGCAAAGCCAAGCATATGTGCACAACATCCTGCTGTCGCAGCTCCACCTGCAAGTGCCAGACCATTCCAGACTTCCATTGTCACACTGCCGTCAGCAAGTCCTGCAAGCACTGCTCCTCCACTGATTCCTACCGCGGCGCAGATTGCCGCTGAGCTGATTGGAAGTGTCAGCACGATTCCAACAACCACAGAGATAATCATTCCCATCCAGAACGGACGAAGATCTGTTGCCCATCCGATAAATGCTCCAAGTGCATCACAGATATTTTTGCAGACCGGTGCAAGAAGCATCGCAAGAACCACTCCAACGATCACAGTCACTGCCGGCGTCACTATGATATCTATTTTTGTTTCCTTAGATACCAGTTTACCGATCTCACATGTGATCACTGCGACAAAAAACACCGCCAACGGACCACCGGAACCACCAATTGCATTACAGGCAGCTCCGACCGCACACAGCGAATACATAACCAATGGTGGTGCCTGAAGTGCATGCCCAATTGCAAGTGCCATTGCCGCACCGGTCACACTGGTCGCATAACCGCCAATCTCCAGCAGCTTTTCTGACACAAAACTTCCCGGACACACATTCTGTCCGATCGTATTTATGATCGTACCGATCAGAAGTGACGCAAAAAGGCCCAATGCCATAGAGCCCATTGCATCAATGCCATACCTTTTGAAGGATATGATCACGTTCTTTCTTTTCAGAAAGCTTTCTTTTTCGTTATTCATTTTTTCTCTTTCCTCTCATTCATTTCTGATTCGAAAATCATTCTTCCGGATCAGCCACAGGTTCTGCCGGGATAAATACACGAGCATGTTTTTTCTCTTCATGCTTCTGTTTTTTGGCTTTTGCCTGTGCTTCCTTACAGAATTCCATTTGGGAATTCACAATAACCTTTCCTCTCTTGTCCTGTTTTTCATAAGTGCCGTCCGGCTGCAGAATATGCGCCTTTACATTATCACGGAATTCCAGATCCAGTACATGCAGGATTTCTTTCTTAATACGTTCATCTTCTACCGGAAATACAATTTCCACACGGCGGTCAAGATTTCGTGGCATCCAGTCAGCGCTTCCCATATAGATTTCATCAATTCCATTATTTTTGAAATAGAAAATACGGCTGTGTTCCAGAAATTCTCCAACGATCGAACGTACGTGGATATTTTCACTGATACCTGGTATACCGGTTCTCAGGCAGCAGATACCCCGAACAAGCAGATTGATCTGTACTCCACAGGAAGATGCATAATAGAGTGCCGCAATGATTGCAGGATCACACAGAGAATTCATCTTCGCCGTAATCTCCGCTGGTTTACCCTGTTTTGCATGTTCTGCTTCCCGTTCGATCAGCTGCAGAAAACGGTTTTTCATCCAGATTGGTGCAACGATCAGACGATTCCATTTCTTCGGCTCTGAATATCCGGAAAGCATATTAAATACAGCCGTTGCATCTTCTCCAAAACGTTCATCACAGGTAAAAATACCACAGTCTGTATATAGTTTTGCTGTAGAATCATTATAGTTACCGGTTGCCAGATGTACATATCTTCGGATTCCTGTCTCTTCTCTGCGTACCACCAGTGTGATCTTACTGTGCGTCTTTAAGCCAACCAGTCCATAAATAACATGGCATCCTGCCTTTTCCAGCATTTTGGCCCAGACAATATTATTCTCTTCGTCAAATCTTGCTTTCAGTTCCACCAGAACAGAAACCTGTTTTCCATTTTCCGCCGCCTGCGCCAACGCTGCAATGATCGGAGAATGTCCACTAACTCGATACAGAGTCTGTTTGATTGCAAGTACACCCGGATCTTTTGCTGCCTGCCGTACAAAATCCACAACCGGATCAAAGCTCATATATGGATGATGCAGAAATACATCTCCTTCTCGGATCACCTGGAAAATATCTTTATCATTCTGAAATTCCGGAACCGGAGCCGGTGTATATTTCGGACTCTTGTATTCATCAAAGCCCTCCATTCCGTAAACCTTCATCAGCATAGTCAGATCCAGCGGACCCGGAATATTATAAATGTCTGTATCCTTAATCTCAAACTCTTCTTTAAGAATACCCAGAAGACGTTTATCCATCTTTTCTTCCGCTTCCAGGCGAATCACTTCACCCCACTGACGCTTTTTCAGCTGTTTCTGGATCTCAACCAGCAGATCTTCTGCTTCATCCTCGTCAATCGTCAGATCTGCATTTCTCATAATTCTGTATGGATGCGCACAGACTACATCATTACTCAGAAACAGCTTACCAATATTGCGCTCAATGATCTCTTCCAGAAGGATCACGGTTCTCTCACCGTTCTTTTCAGAAGGGATCTCTACGATTCTCGGCAGCACAGACGGTACCTGGACTGTTGCAAATTCCAGTTCTTTGGCATGCTTTTTGTTACTTTTCTTGGCGATCAGCGCACCGATATTCAATGTCTTGTTGCGGATCAGTGGGAATGGTCTGGAAGAATCCATTGCCATCGGTGTCAGCACAGGATATACGTTATCTTCAAAATAGCGATCCACGAATTCTGCCTGTTTCACTGTCAGGTCTTCATGTTCTGCTACAAGATGAAGGCCCACTTTTTCCAGTGCCGGAAGTACAGAACGGTTAAACGTGCTGTATTGCACACGTACAAGCTCATGTGTCTGGCTGCTGATTTCCTTCAGCTGTTCCTCCGAAGACATGCCTGCAATGTCTTTTTTCTTATAGCCTGCATGTACCTGATCTTTCAGTGATGCCACACGCACCATAAAGAATTCATCCAGATTGGAAGATGTAATGCTTAAAAATTTCAGCCGTTCAAATAATGGCAGACTTTTATCACGTGCTTCACTCAGAACACGCTCATCAAATTTCAGCCAGCTCAGTTCACGGTTCACATAGTATTCCGGTTTTTCATATCTGCTAAGATCCATATTTATCCTCCTCCGCTTACGCTCTGCGTTTCCGTTTTAAAACAAGGCGAATTCCAAAGACTTCTTCAAAGAACTTCACTTTATCACGAAGCAAACCAAGCTCCAGTGAAATATCACGGCTGGAATCTATGATCATCTGCAGTTCTCTGTCCTTCAGTACCACTCTCAACGATTCCACCTTCTGATAATGGCTGCGGTCCATGGCATTTGCAAGACGAAGGATCGCAGTCAGTTTCGCAACCAAAAGGTATCTTTCCCGGTCAATTTCCGGCCCGTCATCATAATTTCCATAATAGACAAACTCTGTCGTGTTGTATCTTACCGCACTGGCAATGACTTTACGTTCTTCCGTTGAAAGTCCAATGATCTCGGTTGCCATAATGATCCGATACGAACATTCAGCAACATCTGCCATACTGATGTATTTTCCACAGTCATGAAGCTGTACCGCAATCTGCAGAAGCAGCCGTTCTCTTGCGCCCATACCATGAACTTTTTTCATACTGTCAAAAATTGTAAGCGCAATATCTGTCGTTCCTTTAATATGGTCTTTACCAGTAGAATATCTTTTTGCAATATTTTTGGATGCTACCAGAATGTCATTTTCAAAATTATGCACACTCTTGATAAATTTCTTCTTTTCACCGTAATCATATGCAATTCCATCCAGAAGGGATACACCTGGAACCCACACAGACTCTGCCTGAAAGATTTCCAGAAAATTCTTGCAGATGACCATCGTCGGAATTACCAATGATGCATATTCCGGATCAATATCCATCTCCTGGGCAAGTGCCTGTTCTGTCTTGTAGATTGTCTTTTCGTAGCGCTTGGTAAATTCATCGCTGGTTATGATATGATCTCCCAGCTCTTCACGAAAAATAGTATCTGTCAGGAAATCCCCCATCAGGATCACATTTTTGATATCACGGTCTTTCAGATACAGTCTCTGAAATGCAGTCAGATCATTTCGGATAAATTCCTTGATCAACTGGTCATAATGCGTTGTTGTTTTTTCCAGTTCCTTCAGTCTTTCACGAATACGCATGCTTCCCATCTTAAAGCTCTGCGTTGTTACCAGCGCATCTTTATCAAACAGCGAAACCTGCAGATTACCACCGCCAACATCCAGAATTGCTGTTCCTTTCTGAATGATCTTCTTGAAGCCGGATTCAATAGCAGCTATGGATTTATATCCCAGAAAATGCTGTTCCGCATTACTCAGAATCTCAATCCGGATACCGGTCCGCTGATAGATCTGCTCCTGAACGATCACCGGATTTACGATTTCACGAAAAGCACTTGTGGCACACGCACGATACTCGGATACCCCAAATTCCTGCATCATGTTGCTGAAATCTTTCAGAATGACACATATGTCATCTACCATCTCCGGCTCCAGCCGTCCTCTTGAATATGCACCTTTTCCAATTTCCAAGCGATATCTTACATCATTCAGCTCTCGAAATCCGATTTTCTTTGAAAATTCAAAGATTTTCATGCTGATCTCATATGAGCCAATATCAATCGCAGCAAAAGTTGTTACTGCCATACCCCCAGCTCCTTCCCGTTTGTATTATGCGTTGTTACTACGCTTCCTGTGTTTCTTCCTTTCCAAGAAGATGATCAATAAACTGCTGTGCAGTACGTCCTGTAAGCCCACCATGAGAAATTTCCCATTTGCCAGCCTCCAGAAGAAGCTCATCCTCCGGCATTGTAATTCCGTTACGCTGTGCCAGCGTCTTAACGATAGTATGGAATTCTTTTCTGTCTGGTGCGCCGAAATAGATACGTACTCCGAAACGATATACAAGAGAAAGTTTCTCCTGTACGGTATCAGAGGAATGAATATCATCATCTGCTCCGACTTCCAGTTTATCTCCGGCTCTTTCTCTTACCAGATGGCGACGGTTGCTTGTTGCATAGATCAGGATATTTTCCGGTTTACGTTCCAGTCCGCCTTCGATAACAGCCTTCAGATATTTATATTCTATTTCGAACTCTTCAAAAGAAAGATCGTCCATATAAATGATAAATTTATAATTACGGTCTTTGATCTGTGCGATGATCTGGTTCAGATCTACAAACTGATGTTTATACACTTCTATGATTCGCAGGCCTTCATCATAATATTTATTCAAAATTCCCTTAATACTGGAAGATTTACCGGTTCCCGCATCTCCAAAGAGCAGACAGTTGTTCGCCTTTCTGCCTCTGACAAAGGCTTCTGTATTCTCAACCAGTTTCTGTTTTGGAATCTCATATCCAACCAGATCCTCCAGCTGTACATGTGCAATTCTCGTTACCGGTACGATCACTGCTCTGCCGTTCTGGTCATGATCAATACGGAAAGCCTTGTGAAGTCCGAGCTTACCTACACCAAAATCCTTGTAAAACTGTACCATGTCCGCCATAAATTCATTGGTGTCTTTGGCTACTGCCAGCGTCTTGCTCATATCACAGATTCTGTCACGGATACGTTTGTTGAACATTTTTCCCGTATCCTGCGGTGCCTCATAATTACAGAGAATGTTGCAGCAGGAAGTATGGAATAATTTATCCAGTACTGTCAGGTCAAAATCATACAGTTCTTTAAAAATTGCGAAATCATGAAGTGCCAGCTGATTGATGCTTCCCTCGATCGCACCGCGGATCTCACTTGCCATACTGAATGCATTCTCATGATTTACAAGAAGCAGTGTCAGATAATCATGCCACAGGTTTCCTGTAAATCCATAAGATCCTGCAATTTCGATCAATCCATTTACACATTCATAAAACTCTTCTTCCATTTCGCTTGCATTGACTGCTGATCTCTCACTTGCATCCATCAGTGCAGTCATTTTATCTAAAATATCTCCGTGCTCAAAACCTCTGTAAAGCACACATTCCTTTACTCTTGTCATCCTACTGTTCCTCCTGCTGTCCATAATTGCCAAGCACTCTCATCCGATTGGCTTCCGCTTCTAATCCTCGCAGGGCATTTTTAACTGCCGGTTCTTCCAGATTTCCTTCAAAATCCACAAAAAATCTGTATTCCCACTTTTTACCTGTGATTGGGCGAGATTCAATTTTTGTCATACTCAGTCCATTGTAAATAAAATGAGAAAGCATATTATACAAAGTTCCGCTTTCGTGTGGAAGTTCGAAACAAACACTTACTTTAGCCGCACTTTTCTCATAGACCGGATGCGCACTGACAATGATAAATCTGGTCACGTTCTGGTCATTGTAGCAGATATTCTCTGCCATTACAGAAAGTCCGTAAAGCTCTCCTGCCGCCCGGCTCGCAATTGCTGCCTGTGACCGATTTATCTCTTCATGAACTTTTTTTGCAGCTCCCGCGGTGTTCTCCGTCTTTACGATTTTCCAGTCCGGATGGCTTTCCAGATATTTTTTACACTGTGCCAACGCCTGTGGGTGAGAATAGACTGTTTTAATCTCATCCAGAGAAGTCTCCGGAATTCCAAGCAGAACATGCTCCACTTTCACGCCCTGTTCCCCGACGATATACAACTGATATTCCGTCAGAAGATCGTAAATATCCGTCACAATACCCTCTGTAGAGTTTTCGATCGGCAGTACTGCATAATCTGCTTTTCCCGATGCAACTTCTTCCATAGCATCTCGGAATGTTTTTACATGGTAACTATTGACCGTATCAGAAAAATACGCACGCATGGCAGCATAACTGTAAGCACCTTCTACTCCCTGAAAAACAACATTCACCCCTGTCATAGGAAGTGCATCTACCATCTCATAATCTTTTGTATCGTTTTCAACTCCATTTTTGGTCAGTAACTGATACTGTCTCTTTCTGCTGATCGCCATGATCTGCTGAAAAAGCTCCTGTGCCCCAAGTTCATTGAATTCCCCATGAGCAGATTCTTTCAGGACTTCTATTTTGTCCTGCTCGCGTTTTGGATCCAGAACCTTTTTTCCTGTATGTATCTTGTATTCTGCAACATCTTCGCAGACTTTCATTCTTTTTTCAAAAAGTCGCAAGATTTCTTTGTCTATCACATCAATTTCCTTACGACATTCCAGTAAATCTGTCATGAATTCTTTTCCTCCTGAGTTTTGACAATTGTTGTAATTTCCCCGATAAAAGACAGGGACCCAAAAGAAAGGATGACATCCTCCCGTCCTGCCATTGCAAATATTTTATCTACCGCATCCGGAATGCTGTCCGCGGCCTGCACGTGCGGATTACATTTTTTTACTTCTTCCGCAAGTTCCTGCGCCGGCAGGGCACGTGGATTATCCGGTGTCTCAATCGTAATGATCTGCTCTGCATAGGGGCAGAGTTTCCGAATAATATAAGGATAATCCTTATCACGAAAAACTCCCATGATAAAGAACAGTTTGCGTCCTTTAAAATACTTCCGCACAGAATCCTCCAACATATCTGCCGCAGCCGGATTATGTGCTCCGTCCACAATAAACAAAGGCTCTCTGTGAATGATTGTCAGACGTCCATTCCATTTCGTATCCTTCAGACCTTTTTTTCGCTGTTCAACTGTTGTCGGATATCCGACTCGTCCCAACACCTCAAGTGCCTCCAGTGCAAGTGCTGCATTCTCCGTCTGATAAGATCCTGCCAGTGCCAACTCATAGTTTTCTCCCCGGTACTCCAGCGTCTGTCCCGCAAAATCTTCTTTCACTGCTTTTGCTTCATGCAGGTCTGCCTCTGTCAGATCTGCACCGTTTTCACGGCACACTCGCTCTATTACAGCCATAGTCTCCGGCTGTTGGCCGACCGTTACAACACTGCATCCAGGTTTGATGATTCCTGCCTTCTTTTCTGCAATTTCAGAAAGCGTGTTTCCAAGAAATGCCTGATGATCCATACTGATCGGAACGAGCACTGCAAGAACTGTATTTCGAATGATGTTTGTTGCATCCAGATTTCCACCCATTCCAACTTCCAGAATTACCAGATCACATTTTTCTTCGGCAAAAAATAAAAAAGCCACCGCCGTTTCTATTTCAAATGGGGTGGGATGTGCAAGACCTTCTGTAGTCATTTCTTTAATTGCTGCAGCAACCCTGGTCACATATCCCGCAAATTGTTCTCTGCTCACCGCACTGCCGGCCACTTCCATCTTCTCACGATAAGAATATACGGATGGGGAAATATATCTTCCGACACGATATCCAGCTTCCGAAAGTGTAGTATACAGATAAGCAATTACGGATCCCTTGCCATTGGTTCCTGCTACGTGAACATATTTTAACTGATCCTGGGGATTTCCCAGTCGTTTCATCAGCTCTTTTATATTTGTAAGATCCAGAGCACCGCCCGCATAACGGTCCGCGTCTTTTACATATGCTCTGCTTTGTTGATAGTCCATTTGCTATGTCTCCTGTGTTTCATAAATAATTGTGTATTTATACAAATATAGCATTTACGTATGTTTTTTTCAAGACTGGGAGATACTTATTTACGTATTCTTAACACGTTTTTATCAGGAATCAGGAGTAGCTGCCATGAATCAGAATATCTCAAATTTTTTACTGTGCGGTTCTGCCGGATGGTGCATGGAGATTTTCTGGACCGGTCTTCATTCACTTTTTACCGGTCAGAAGACTCTTACAGGAAAGACTTCTCTTTTGATGTTTCCCATCTACGGCTGTGCCGCTGTTATTGCTCCACTGTCCGTAAAATTATCTTCCTTCCCATTCTTTTACCGTGGAATCCTGTATACTGCCGGATTCTATCTTGTGGAATTCATCAGTGGAAGCTTCCTGAAGCAGTTCGGAATGTGTCCCTGGGATTACAGCGGTGTACCATTGCAATGTCATGGTGTCATCCGTCTGGACTATGCGCCACTGTGGTTTACTGCCGGACTGATTTTCGAAAAAATTCTGACCGTCCATCGCTGATATTTTATTATGAATATGGCAAAATCATCTTGAAAAATCAATTCTACTAGTATATGATTGTGCAAGAGAGAATTTTCGTAACTATTCACAGTACTACGAATTTTCCGTACCACAAGTCAATAAGGGAGGTTTCACATGAGACATTTAATGAGCCCGCTGGATCTTTCTAAAGAAGAGCTTGATGATCTTCTTACTCTGGCCAGCGACATTGAAAAAAATCCAAAAAAATACGCGCATGTCTGCGATGATAAGCGACTTGCCACCTGTTTTTACGAACCAAGTACACGTACACGTTTAAGTTTTGAAGCAGCCATGATGAATCTTGGCGGCAAGGTTTTAGGTTTCTCTTCAGCCGGTTCCAGTTCCGCTGCCAAAGGCGAAAGTGTTGCCGATACAATTCGTGTTGTTTCCTGTTATGCTGATATCTGTGCTATGCGTCATCCAAAAGAAGGTGCTCCGCTCGTAGCTTCTATGGCTTCTTCTATTCCTGTTATCAACGCCGGTGACGGTGGTCATCAGCATCCTACTCAGACCCTCACTGATCTTCTTACTATTCGTTCCCTTAAAGGAAGACTTGACAATCTTACGATCGGTCTGTGCGGCGATCTGAAATTCGGACGTACCGTTCATTCTCTGATTGAAGCTCTGGTACTCCGTTATTCCAATGTAAAATTTGTTCTGATCTCACCGGAAGAGCTTCGTGTACCAAGCTACATCCGCGAAGATATCCTTGAGAAAAACAATGTAGAATTTGAAGAAGTAGAACGTCTGGAGGATGCTCTTCCAAAACTTGACATCCTCTACATGACTCGTGTACAGAAAGAACGTTTCTTCAACGAAGAAGACTATGTCCGTATGAAAGATTTCTACATACTTGACAAACAGAAAATGGAACTTGCTCCAAAGGACATGTATATTCTTCATCCGCTTCCTCGTGTAAACGAAATTGCTGTTGAAGTTGACGATGATCCTCGTGCAGCATATTTTAAACAGGCTCAGTACGGTGTATATGTCCGTATGGCACTGATTCTCAGACTACTGGAGGTAGAAGTATAATGTTAAATGTTGGAGCACTTCACGAAGGTTTCGTACTCGACCACATCAAAGCAGGCAAAGCCATGACCATCTATCATGACCTGAAGCTTGATAAGCTGGACTGCACCGTTGCGATTATCAAAAATGCCAAAAGTAATAAAATGGGCGTTAAAGATATCATCAAAGTAGAATGCCCTATTGAAAACCTCGATCTGGATATCCTTGGTTTTATCGATCACAACATCACAGTCAACATTATCAAAGATGAAAAAATTGTTGAAAAAAGGATTCTGAAACTTCCAAAACAGATCACAAACGTTATCAAATGCAAAAACCCTCGTTGCATTACTTCCATTGAGCAGGGGCTCGATCAGGTATTTATCCTTGCTGACCCGGAAAAAGAAGTTTACAGATGTAAATACTGTGAAGAGAAATACAGAGGAAAACGTAATAAATAAATTACATAAAAAAAGAAACGTCCGCAAAGACGTTTCTTTTTTTATGCAAGCAGACCGATAAGCCGGGTTATGTCGTTGAGTGATCATCTGTCTAGGCCAGCCGTTGCCAGCTGGCTCAAGCGACCCACCTGAAAGCACGACGGGCAGCCGTATTGCTTTCGTTTCGGTCTTGCTTCGAATGGAGTTTACATGTGCCCGTTCTGTTACCACAACGGCGGTAGTCTCTTACACTGCCTTTCCACCCTTACCTTCCATAAAGAAGGCGGTTTATTTCTGTTGCACTGGTCTGGGAGTCACCTCCACCGGACGTTATCCGGCATCCTGCCCTTTGAAGCCCGGACTTTCCTCGTCTGCACCCTTTCGTCTGTACAGCCGCGATCACCTGACCTGCTTGCACGAGTGTTATTCTAACACGAATATATTTTTAAGTAAAGAAAAAAATCATCAAGATTTCTATACATCAAAACAACTTCCGCCGACGAATTCCCTTAACAGTGAATTATGTGGAATATCCTCACTTGGAACAGAAATGAAATAATCCAGAAATTTCAAAAGGCGTTTTGCCTCCAGATACTCCGGTTCGCTCTTATCAATGCCAAATAACAGTGGCTCTGCATATACTTTAAGGCATGCCAGCTCATACACAAGTGCTGAATTAAACATGACATCTGCCTGCTCCTGATATGGAAAGATGTTCGCTCCTTCTCCACGACGTACAGACGGCCATCTGGCAATCGTATCTTTTGCCGAAGTTCCTCTGGTTCTTGCATCACGTACAATCCGTCGGAGCAGCCTGCCGTCCGTAGTCGGAATGCGGTTATGTTCATCAATATTCAGCTGAGTCAGTGCGCTGATATAGATCTTGAATTTACTTTCTGCCGGAAGTGCATAGCTCAGTTTATCATTCAGACCATGAATTCCCTCTATAACCAACACATCCTCCGGACCAAGCTGGAGAAAATCGCCTTTATACTCTCTGTGTCCTGTCTTAAAATTAAACACTGGCAATTCAATACGTTCTCCACGCAAAAGAGCAAGCATATCTTTGTTGAACTGCTCTACATCAATTGCTTCAAGACATTCATAATTTTTTTCTCCATATTCATCCAGCGGAGTCTCTTCTCTGTTCTTGAAATAATTATCAACTCCGATCGGATGCGGCTTCATTCCGTGCGCCAGAAGCTGAATAGACAAACGATGCGAAAAAGAAGTCTTTCCCGATGAAGACGGTCCCGCGATCATAATAAACTTCTTATTGCCTTCCAAGACAATTCTCTGTGCAATATCAGAAATCTTGGCTTCCTGAAGTGCCTCCTGAACCAGAAGAATATTGCTGATACCTTCTTTTGTAATGTGATCATTCAGATCTCCGACATAAGAGATATCCATCTTCTCTGCCCACTCCTGAGATTCTTTCTGCACCTGAAAGATTTTTCCTTCCGGGCGAAACGGTGAAATCACAGACGGATTTTTTCTTGTTGGAAGTTCCAGAACAAAACCTTCATCGTAAAGTTTCAGATCAAAGTATTTTACATACCCTGCATGATCTGCCATATAACCATAAAAATAATCTTCATAGTAACCAATATTATAAATATTCACCTTGGATACCCGACGGAAACGAAACAGTTTTTCTTTGTCATACATTCTATGATGATGAAAAAGTGAAACTGCATCATCTGTATTTACAGAACGTTTTCCAATCGGTGTACACATATCTGCCAGTTCCTGCATCCGTGTTTTTACATTGTCAAGGAAATGCTGATCAAGAACTGCTTTGCCGGCCATGGTAAAATAATAGCCATTTCCGACGGAATAGTGGATCATGACTTTTTCTATATTTTCTTTTCCTGCCACATCATAGATTGCTCTCAGCAGTACCAGACAAACCGTTCTTTTATAGGTTTCGAATCCTATATGATCTTTTGTCGTTACAAATTCCAGTGTACAGTCACCTTTCAGTTTCTTCTGGAGTTCACGTAATTTTCCATCTACCATTACCAGAATGACAGGCGCTTCTGCCACTTCTTCCTGATACTCATCCACGATTTCTCTGTATGTCGTACCAATTGCATATTCATGCTCTTTCCCGTCAATCGTAACTTTAACCATTTCCTGATTCATAAAACAGCCCTCCTGTTACTATCCTGCTACAGTATCATATATGGACTTTTCACTTTCGCACATGTTATCTGAAGTGATGGATATTTTTCTTCCAGAATTTTACGCATTGCCTTCATAAAGATATATTCCGTACCATAATGTCCGGCATCTATGATCGGAAGTCCACTGGCAACGGCATCAATTCCCGTATGATGATCAATATCACCCGTCACATAGACATCCGCTCCTTTGGCAAGGACATCCGAAATCATGCTTTTGCCGCTTCCAGTGCAGATGGCAGCTTTTTCTACCATTGTATCCGGATCTCCGTAAATCCTGACATCATTCAGTGCCAGTGCCTCTTTTACAAATTCTCCGCATTCTTTCAGAGTCATCTTATACGGGAGGCAGCCAACCCGTCCAAATCCCTCTTCACCCTGCTCTGTATGAGCAGTTACCGAGAGGACTTCTCTGTCTGTAAGTTTCAGATAGTCTGCACTGAGTTCTGCCATACCAAGCACGTCGTAATTGGTATGCATCGCATAATACTGAATCCTGTTTCTGATCAGTTTCAGAATTCTGCGCCCTGTAAAAGAATGATTATTTATTTTTTTCTGTCCTTCAAAGATCATCGGATGATGCGTAATGATCATGTCTGCTCCTGCAGAAATTGCTTCATCCAGCGTTTTCTCCGTAAGATCCAGTGCCAAAAGCACATGATGCACCTCCGCTTCATCATCACCGACCAGGAGGCCTACATTGTCCCAGTGTTCTGCCATATCAGCCGGATAACGACCATCAAGCCAGTCTGTCAGTTCCTTTACCTTCATATCTCTGTAAAGCAGCCAAAATCAACCGCTTTTCCTCCTCTACTTCATCCAGGCGTTTCTTTGCGCCCTCTCCTGCTGCATTTTTCAATTGTCCGGAAATTTCTTCTCTGATTCGCAGTTCGCGTTGCAGATACTTATAAAGAACCGGATGCAGACGTTCCAACAGCAGTTTTCCAAACATTTCCTCTTCTCTCGTCCAGATTTCTCCTGGTGTTCTGCCCGAAACTGCTTTCATCATCGGATAATATTTCCCATCTTCCAGAATCATTTCTTCCTGAATAATACAGAATCCATGTTCCATAAGGAAATGACGAAAATGAGGAATATCCGACTGCGGTTGAAGAATCAGTTCCCGAAAGCCCGGCAATGCAGCCTTACCTTCTGTAAGGATTTTCTCCATCAAAGGGCCGCCCATCCCGGCAATAACCAATGTATCACCTTCTCCGGTGCGGACGCCCTGCAGTCCGTCACAGAGTCGCGCCTCTATGTATTTGCTCATCCCATACTGTGCAATATGTTCCTGTGCCCTGGCCAGCGGTCCTTTTCCTACATCGGTCGCGATCGCACCCGGAATCTTATGATTCAGCATAAGGTATACCGGCAGATATCCATGATCACATCCCACATCTACCAGCCGGTTTCCCTCCGTCACCATGTCTGCAATAGCTTTGAGGCGTCTGGACAGCTGTACATGATTCCCTGCCATTAATCCAGATAATCCTTCAGCTTGCGGCTGCGGCTCGGATGGCGGAGTTTACGAAGTGCCTTTGCTTCGATCTGACGAATACGCTCTCTCGTAACGTTGAATTCTTTACCAACTTCTTCCAGTGTACGTGCACGTCCGTCATCCAGGCCAAAACGAAGACGAAGTACCTTCTGTTCTCTTTCTGTCAGTGTTCCCAGTACTTCGATCAGCTGTTCTTTCAGAAGCGTAAATGCAGCTGCATCTGCCGGAACCGGAACATTATCATCCTGAATAAAATCACCAAGATGGCTGTCTTCCTCTTCACCGATCGGAGTTTCCAGTGATACCGGTTCCTGTGAAATCTTAAGGATTTCACGAACACGATCTACCGGCATTTTCATTTCTTCTGCAATTTCTTCCGGAGTAGGTTCGCGTCCTAACTCCTGAAGCAGCTGACGAGAAACTCGAATCAGTTTGTTGATCGTTTCTACCATATGCACCGGAATACGAATGGTACGTGCCTGATCGGCAATCGCACGTGTAATTGCCTGACGAATCCACCAGGTAGCATACGTACTGAATTTGTATCCTTTACGATAATCAAATTTCTCCACTGCTTTGATCAGGCCAAGATTTCCTTCCTGAATGAGGTCAAGGAACAGCATTCCCCTTCCGACATATCTCTTGGCAATACTTACAACCAGACGAAGATTCGCCTCTGCAAGACGTTTCTTTGCCTCTTCATCACCCTGTTCCATACGTTTTGCCAGTTCAATTTCTTCATCTGCTGTCAGAAGACTTACTTTACCGATCTCTTTCAGGTACATACGAACCGGATCTTCAATGCTGACACCTTCCGGCACAGACAGATCGATCTTATCCAGTTCAATTTCTTCCTCATCATCCATTTTTTCGATGTCTGCATCGTCATCCAGAATCAGCTCTTCATCATTTCCTGAAATACGAAGCACATCAACTCCACTGGCTTCCAGAAAATCCAGAACCTTTTCCATCTGTTCAACTTCCAGAGACTGGTCTTTAAAGAAATCGCTGATTTCCTGATATTCCAGTACATTTTTCTTCTTTTTTGCAAGCTCCAGAAGCTCTACCAGTTTCTCGCTGAATTTGCCCATATTCATTTCCATAGGTGCTCATTCCCTCCATATAGTGTTTATATTTTAACCTTATTCAAAAGAAATATGCAGTTCCCGGCGTTTTCGCCCAAGTTCTTCCAATTCTTTTTTTGCTTTGACTATCTGCTGCAATCCTGCCATATCCGTAGGATCCCAGTTACGGTTCCGTTCCGCAAGGCTTTCGGATTTTATCCTGAGAAGTGTATCTGCAAACGCCTGATCCTGTTCCTGTTGATTTTCCAGATGGATCGTCGCATTAAAAAGTGATGCCACTTCCCGCTGTTCTTCACTGTCTGTAAAACTATTCAGAAGTTTCGCAGGATTAACCTGTCCCTCTTCCCTCTGCTGAAACAGCATCTGCGCCACTTCTCTGTATAATGGGACCACAAAGTCCTCCGGTGTCAGATACTGTGCAACTTTATCAAAAACATTCGGATACGTTACCAGCCAGGTCAGCATCAGTTTCTGTGCCTGCTCTGAAGCGGTCTCTTTTTTCTTTTTATTCTGACTGCCACTCTTTGGATGTATCCGATTTTCGGCCGGTGTTCCTTTAAGCGCCAGCGTATTCACCCGCTTACGCAGATCTTCTGTGCTGACACCGTATTGTCCCCGATACTTCTTGACAATCGCTTCTATATAAAGATTTCTTTCCAGTTCATCTTTCAGTTCCAGAAGCATTTCTGCACATCGCTCGAAGAAACGATTCTGCCCCTGTGGTTCCTCCATCGGAAACTCGCTTTCTGCAATACTCACACGAAACATAAAGCTGTCGGATGCCTGGTTCAGCCGTTCTTCAAATGCCTCTGCTCCCATGTTTTTGATAAACTCATCCGGGTCTTTGTAGGGTTTCAGATCAACAACTCTTGAATTCACTCCCGCTTCCCGAAGAATCGGAATTCCACGAAGTGCCGCCCGAATGCCAGCCTCATCACTGTCATACAGAAGCAATACTTCCTGGGTATACCGTTTCAAAAGACTGGCATGGCCTGATGTCAGTGCAGTTCCAAGCGACGCCACCGCATTGGTAAATCCCGCCTGATGCATGGAGATCACATCCATGTATCCCTCACACAGGATCAGATATTTCTTTCTTGTCGTTCTGGCAATATTCAATCCATATAAATTCCGGCTTTTATCAAAAATCTTCGTCTCCGGTGAGTTCAGATATTTGGGCTTGCCGTCTCCCATAACACGGCCGCCAAAACCGATCACACGATTATTGACATCCATGATCGGAAAAATAACCCTGTTCCAGAACTTATCATACATTCCATGCCGTTCATCCACGTTGAACAGTCCCGATTCACGGAGTCTCTCATCACTGTATCCTTTGGATTTGAGGTATTTATACAGGCCGCTGCCAAACTTGTCCGAATAACCAAGCCCAAATTTCCGCATCGTCTCTTCACTCAGTTGACGCCCTGCGAGGTATTCATGTCCCTGCCTGCCGCCTTCTGTACGGAGCTGATAATAATAATACTGCGCCGCCTGCTTATTGATTTCCAGAAGTTCTGCCTTCTGCTCTGCTTTTTCTCTCACTTCTCTGGAATATTCAATCTTTGGAAGTTCTACTCCCGCTCTGTCCGCAAGATGCTTCAACGCTTCTCCGAACGAATAATTTTCATATTCCATAATAAAATTAAATACATTTCCTCCTGCACCACAGCCAAAGCAATAATACATCTGCTTGCCTGGTGTTACAGAAAAAGAAGGAGTTTTCTCATTATGAAAAGGGCACAGTCCAAAATAGGAACTTCCCTTTCTTGTCAGTTTCACGTATTGCGATACTACATCTACAATATCATTTTTCTGTCGGACTTCCTCAATGATATCGTCCGAATAACGCATACCCATCCTCCTCTGTCATTACTGTTCACTCCGTTCACAGTAATCCTCTATCATTTTATCAGTAAACTTCCCATGCTTTTGGTATATAGATCTTTCGAAACTTTGCCATGGAATACTGGTCTGTCATACCGGCCAGATAATCGCAAACCACTTGTGTCTTCGATTCTCCTTTTTTCATCAGCTGCCGGTATTCTGCTGACATCTCATCTGGATTTTCTATATAATATGTATAAAGCTTTTTCAGCATTTTGATTGCTTTTTTTTCTTCTTTTTTTGCCTCCGGATGATCATAGACATTTTGAAACATGATCTTCCTGAGATCCATCATTGCCTCATAAATCTCCGAAGACATTTCAATATGATTCTTCTCCATGCTGCTCTCTATGATATCATGTACAAATGTATTCAAACGTTCTCTCGTTGTATACCCCAGCAGCATTCGAAATGTCACCGGTATATCGTCTTCTGTAATAATGCCGGCTCTTTGCGCATCATCCATATCATGATGGATATAAGCAAGCTTATCCGCCAGGCGAACCACCTGTCCTTCCATCGTAGACGGATTTCCACTGATCCGGTGATTCAGAATCCCATCCCTTACTTCCCATGTAAGATTCAGTCCTTCACCATTCTTCTCCAGCACCTGCACTACACGGATGCTTTGTCGATAATGTGCAAAACCTCCCGGATGGATCTCATCCAGTGCCTTCTCCCCGGCATGTCCGAACGGAGTATGCCCCAGGTCATGCCCCAGTGCGATTGCTTCCACCAGATCTTCATTCAGGCGCAATGCCTTCGCAATCGTCCTTGCAATCTGAGATACCTCAAGCGTATGTGTAAGACGGTTTCTGTAATGGTCTCCCTGTGGTGCAAGAAAAACCTGTGTCTTGTCCTTCATTCTCCGAAATGCCTTACAGTGCAAAATTCTGTCCCGGTCTCTCTGATAGACTGTGCGGACATCACATTCTTCCTCCTGCCGTTCTCTGCCTCTGGAATGACCACTGTGTGCCGCATAAGGACTTAAAAGTTCCAGTTCTCTCTGTTCCATACTTTCTCTGATACTCATAGGCACGCCCTCCACAGAATGACAAAATACCTCTTATTAATTATATTCTGTGTCAAGCAGCAAATTCCTCTTTTTTTCAAAAAAAACATGCAGATAAATTTTTTCGACATTCGCAAACACAATTCGAGATGTGCACATAAAACAAAAAGCCCTGTACGGGCAAAAAGAAAAGCCCTTGAATCATCAAGGGCTCTGCATGCGGAAGATGGGACTTGAACCCACACGAGCGCAATGCTCACAAGATCCTTAGT
>OLQQ01000188.1_pt1 | contig 38227 bp, 35 predicted proteins | sample 1672041 | NCBI WGS metagenome assembly OLQQ01 (sample SAMEA3136639, study PRJEB25190) | human gut metagenome
AAAAGAAAACTGAATATCGAAACTCTTATATCGCATATCTAAATATTCAAAATGTGATTCTCATGTGCTGCTTACTTGTGTTCGGGGTATGGCTATGGACGGAATTACATATCTCAACAAATCTTAACATATTCTGGATTAATGCTCTTCTTTATGGAGCAATAATCCTATCTAGTTTTAAATCACTCAAATTTGAAGGCAATTTCTACAATTGTGGGGACGATTGTAGATTAACAGATAGATTACAAAAAAATGGAAGGGGAAAGAAAAAAATCTATGTATAGAAAAGATTCTGAAGGATGGTTAAAACACGCAGACTTTATAGTCTTAGATATGATCTGTTTGCAATTAGCGTATATTCTGGCATATGCAATTAGCGGATATGGATTTAATCCATATGAAACAATTATTTATCGAAATATGGCAGTTTTCCTTGAACTGGCAGATCTGGTTATGATTTTTGCATATGGCACCATGAAAAGCGTGTTAAAGAGAGGATACTATCGTGATTTTGTAGTTACGTTAAATCATGCGATTATGGTAGGTGCCTTAGCGGTTTTATATTTATTCCTGCTTCAGGAAGGGCAGGACTTTTCAAGATTAACATTGATGCTGACCATAATAATTTATTTAGTAATGACGTATGTTGTCAGAGAACTTTGGAAAAAACTTCTGCGAAAACAGATGAAGGATGGCGGAGAACGTAAACTACTGATTGTAACATCAGAAGATGTGGCTGAACAAGTAGTGTTAAGTATGCAGGAAAACAATTATGCCAGATTCTCATTGGCTGGTGTGGCTGTAATTGATGCGGACTGGACTGGAAGAGAAATTCATGGAGTTCCGGTAGTTGCCAACGAAGAGACTGCAGCAATGTATGTATGTCAGGAATGGATTGATGAAGTTCTGATTGTTGTCTCAGAAGTTCTTCCATATCCGTCAGAGTTAATTGAGCAATTATCAGAGACAGGAGTAACCATTCATCTTAATCTTGCAAAGATTACAAGTGTGCCAGGGAAAAAACAGTTTGTGGAAAAGGTTGGTGATTACACAGTCCTTACGACAAGTATCAATTATGCATCAACCAGACAGTTAATGTTAAAACGCTTAATGGATATTGCGGGTGGATTAGTTGGATGTATTTTTACCGGAATCATTTGTATTTTTGTCGGACCGGCAATTTATATTGCATCACCGGGACCAATTTTCTTTGCTCAGGAACGAGTAGGAAAGAATGGAAAGAAATTTAAAATGTACAAGTTCCGCAGTATGTATATGGATGCCGAAGAACGTAAGGCAGAGCTTATGAAAGATAACAAACTTGGAGATGGAAAGATGTTTAAACTGGACTTTGATCCTCGTGTTATCGGAAATAAGATACTTCCAGATGGGACACATAAGACAGGAATCGGTGATTTTATCAGACGAACAAGTTTAGATGAATTTCCGCAATTCTTTAACGTATTACGAGGCGATATGTCGATTATAGGTACTCGCCCACCCTTGATTTCGGAAACAAATCTGTATGAGCTTCACCATCGTGCGAGGCTGGCAATTAAGCCAGGAATTACTGGCATGTGGCAGGTAAGCGGACGAAGTGATATTACCGATTTTGAAGAAGTAGTTCGTCTTGATAAAGAGTATATCACAAACTGGAACATTGGGCTAGATATAAAAATATTATTGAAGACGATATTAGTTGTATTTAGAAAAGATGGTTCTATGTAAATCCAATAAGCAGCTTGTTTTTATAGAGAGAATAAGCTGCGAAAGGATAGCTGTAGATAAGTTATAAATATAAAAGGAGCTAGTAATATGCAGAATTTAGATTTGAAAAATAAAACAGTTTTTATTACCGGTGTGGCTGGATTTATCGGTTCAAATTTAGCTGAGAGACTATTAAAAGAAATAGAAGGAATAAAAATAGTTGGACTTGATAACATGAATGACTACTATGATGTTCGCTTAAAAGAATATAGATTAGAAAAACTTTCTTCTAGTGAGGCTTTTTCCTTTGTTAAAGGAAATTTGGCAGATAAGGAAGTTGTCAATTCAATTTTTGAGAAATATAAACCAGAATTAGTTGTGAATTTAGGTGCACAAGCAGGCGTTAGGTATTCAATTACCAATCCGGATGCATATATAGAGGGGAATTTAGTTGGTTTCTATAACATATTAGAGGGCTGTAGGCATTATCCAGTAGAACATTTGGTATATGCATCAAGTTCGTCTGTATACGGAAGTAATAAAAAAGTTCCATACAGTACAGAAGATAAAGTAGACAATCCTGTATCGTTATATGCTGCAACGAAAAAAAGCAATGAATTAATGGCTCACGCATATTCAAAGCTCTACAATATTCCATCAACTGGTTTACGTTTCTTTACTGTTTATGGACCGGCAGGGAGACCAGATATGGCATACTTTGGATTTACAAATAAATTGTTAAAAGGTGAAACTATTAAGATCTTTAATTATGGAAACTGTAAAAGAGATTTTACGTATGTTGATGACATTGTTGAGGGTGTTGTTCGAGTAATGCAAGGGGCACCAGAGAAGAAAAATGGGGAGGATGGCTTACCAATTCCTCCATATGCAGTTTACAACATTGGAAATAACCATCCAGAGAATTTATTAGATTTTGTAGAAATTCTTCAGGAAGAGCTTATAAGAGCAAAAGTCTTACCAGAAGATTACGATTTTGAAGCACATAAAGAACTTGTCCCTATGCAACCAGGAGATGTTCCTGTGACATATGCCGATACAGAAGCATTAGAAAGGGATTATGGTTTTAAACCATCAACAACTTTACGTGAGGGATTACGAAAATTTGCTGAGTGGTATAAAGAATTTTATATGTAAATCAAGATGTAGTTATTTAATAAAGAAGGGAAGAAAAATGAGAGATTTTAATTCATTAAAAATTGCGGTGGCAGGAACAGGATATGTAGGTTTATCCATTGCGACTTTGCTTTCTCAGCATCACGAGGTTCATGCTGTAGATATTGTTCCAGAAAAAGTTAATTTAATTAATAATAAAAAATCACCAATACAAGATGATTACATTGAAAAATATTTAGCTGAGAAGAATCTAAATTTAACAGCAACACTGGATGCCAAAGAAGCTTACAGTGATGCAGATTTTGTTGTAATTGCAGCACCAACAAATTATGACAGCAAAAAGAACTTTTTTGATACTTCCGCAGTAGAGGCAGTTATCAAATTAGTTATCGAATATAATCCAGAAGCAATTATGGTTATTAAATCCACAATCCCAGTTGGATATACAACAAGTGTTAGAGAAAAGTTTCACTGCGATAATATTATCTTTAGCCCTGAGTTTTTAAGAGAAAGTAAGGCATTATACGATAATCTATATCCAAGTCGTATTATCGTTGGAACAGATATTAATAATGCACGTTTAGTAAAGGCTGCACATACATTTGCAGAACTTCTTCAAGAAGGTGCAATTAAAGAAGATATAGATACATTGTTCATGGGATTCACAGAAGCAGAAGCAGTTAAATTATTTGCAAATACATACCTTGCACTTCGTGTTTCTTATTTCAATGAATTAGATACTTACGCAGAAATGAAAGGGTTAAATACTCAACAGATTATCAACGGTGTATGTCTTGATCCACGTATTGGAACACATTATAACAATCCATCCTTTGGCTATGGTGGATACTGTTTACCAAAGGATACGAAGCAGTTACTTGCCAACTATGCAGATGTTCCAGAAAATCTTATTGAAGCAATTGTTGAGTCAAATAGAACAAGGAAAGATTTTATCGCAGATCGTGTGTTAGAAATCGCTGGAGCATATGAAGCAAATGACGATTGGGATGAAAGTAAGGAAAAAGATGTTGTAGTTGGCGTATATCGACTTACCATGAAGAGTAATAGTGATAACTTCCGTCAGAGTTCTATTCAGGGTGTTATGAAAAGAATTAAAGCCAAAGGAGCAACTGTTATTGTCTATGAACCAACATTAAAAGATGGTGAAAAGTTCTTTGGAAGTAAAGTTGTTAATGATTTAGAAGAGTTTAAAAAACAAAGTCAGGCTATTATTGCAAACCGTTATGATAGTTGTTTGGATGATGTAAAGAATAAGGTTTATACAAGAGATATTTTTCAGAGAGATTAGAGAGGGAAAGAAATGATTATTACAAAAACACCTTTTAGAATGTCCTTTTTTGGTGGAGGAACCGATATGCCATCTTTTTTTCGGGAAAATGGAGGTTCCGTGTTATCAACAACATTTGATAAATATTGTTATGTAAATGTACGCCATTTACCACGCTTTTTTGATTATTCAACGGAACTTTCTTATTCAAAAACAGAAAGAGTAACTAATATAGAAGATATTCAGCATCCGGCAATCAAAAATGCAATGAAGTTTTTGGATATGCATGAAATTCGTTTAACATATGAGGCTGATTTACCTGCTCGTTCTGGCTTGGGAACAAGTAGTTCTTTTGCAGTAGGTATGTTAAATGCTTTTTATGCTTTGAAAGGAAAATATGCTGATAAGAAAAAACTGGCAGATGAAGCAATTTATTTGGAAAGAGAGCTTTGTCAGGAAGCTGGTGGTTGGCAAGACCAGATAGCAGCATCATTTGGAGGTTTTAATCGTATTAACTTTACAGATGAAGGCTATGATGTGCTTCCGTTAATCATTTCGCCAGAAAGAAAAAAACAACTTAATCAGAATTTGATGATGTTTTTTACTGGTTTTACACGTTTTTCATCAGATGTTCAGAAAGCAAATGCAGCAGGAAAAGTAGACAAGACAGCACAGCTTAAAGAAATGCTTTCTTTAGTAGATGATGCGGAAAAGGTATTAACAGATAAAACAGTCGATTTAGATGAATTTGGTCGAATGTTAGATCATACATGGAAATTAAAAAGACAAACTGGAAATGCAGTTTCTACAAGCAATATAGATATTCTGTATGAAAAAGGAATCAAAGCTGGTGCATTAGGAGGAAAATTACTTGGTGCAGGCGGAGGTGGTTTCTTAGTATTTTATGTACAACCAGAAAAACAAGCAGAAGTTAGAGAAGCAATGAAAGAATTGATGTATATTCCATTTTCTTTTGAAGATGGAGGAACAAGGGTTATTCATTACACTCCAGAATCATATGAACCATTAGTGTAAGGAGAAATAAAACATGAAAGTTGTAATTATGGCGGGTGGAAAGGGAACAAGAATTTCTTCAGTTGCCAGTGATATTCCAAAACCTATGATTAAAATTGAAGGTAAACCTGTTTTAGAACATGAAATTGAATGTTTAAGAGATCAAGGATTTAAAGATATTATTCTCACTGTGAGCCATTTGGGTAATATAATAATGGATTATTTTGGTGATGGAAGTGGTATTTCACCAGTAACAGGTAAAAGTTTTGGAGTGAATATTGAATACTATTTTGAAAAAGAGCCATTAGGAAATGCAGGAGCTTTATTCAAGATTAAAGATAAGCTGACAGAAGATTTTCTACTTTTAAATGCAGATGCTATGTTTGATGTGGACTTTAATCGTTTTGTTGAATTCCATAAATCCCATGGTGGACTGGTTACTTTATTTACTCATCCTAATAGTCATCCATATGATAGTGGACTGATTATAGCAAATGAAAATGGTATTGTACAGAAGTGGCTGGCAAAAGAAGATGAAAGACCATTGTATTATAAAAATAGAGTAAACGCTGGTCTTCATGTGATGTCACCGGAAATTTTGAAACAAAATATTGATACTCCTAAAATTGATTTAGATAGACAGCTTTTAAAACCTTTATCTGGAACAGGCAAAATGTTTTGCTATGACAGCCCAGAATATGTAAAAGATATGGGAACACCAGATAGATACTATGCAGTATGTGAAGATTTTAAAGCCGGACATGTACAGGGAAAAAATTTAAAGAATAAGCAGAAAGCAATTTTCCTTGATAGAGATGGGACAATTAACAAATATGTTGGATTTTTAAGAAATATTAATGAATTTGAATTGATTGATGGAGTATCCAAGGCAATCAAAAAAATGAACGAATCTGGATATTTAACAATTGTTGTAACAAACCAGCCAGTAATTGCTCGTGGTGAAGTGAGTTTTGATGAATTAGATGAAATTCATAATAAGATGGAAACTTTATTGGGCAAAGATGGAGCATATATAGATGGTCTTTATTATTGTCCACATCATCCGCATAAAGGATATGAAGGAGAAAGACCTGAATTAAAAATAGAGTGTGAATGTAGAAAACCGAAGCCAGGAATGCTTATGAATGCAGCAAAAGATTTTAATGTAGATTTAGAGAAATCTTGGATGATAGGTGACGGTGAAAATGATGTTTTGGCAGGAAAAAATGCTGGATGTAAAACGGTATTAATTGGCAATCAGGATTATCAACAGGATTATACAGTCTCATCATTAAAAGAGTTTGTGGATAGAATGTTGTAATTGGTAAAAAAGGAGTTTTAGAGCAATGAAAAAACTAGAAGAAAGATTACAGAAACATATTGATTTATTAGTAGAAAGATACCCTGCATTAAAAAGTATTGAACAGTCTATTATTGATGCGTATTTAGTCATGGAAGAATGCTATGAAAATGGTGGAAAATTGTTAATTGCAGGAAATGGTGGTTCAGCAGCAGACTCAGAGCATATAGCTGGTGAATTGATGAAAAGATTTAAAACTCCTCGTCCGGTTAAAAAAGAATTTGCAGATAAACTTATTGCGATTGATCCAGAGAGAGGAACTCAACTTGCAAATAATCTGGAATGTTCATTAATGGCGATTCCATTAGTGGCACATGAAGCGTTAACTACAGCATATATTAATGATGTTGATGGTCTAGGTGTATTTGCACAGCAGTTATTTGGATTTGGAAAAGAAGGAGATGTATTCTTAGGAATTTCCACCTCTGGAAATAGTAAAAATGTGTTGCCTGCTACTGTAGTTGCACGTGCTTTGGGTATTAAGGTTATCGGTCTTACTGGAGCAAAAGGAGGAGAATTAGCTGAAGTAGCGGATGTTGCTGTCAAGGCTCCAGAAACAGAAACATATATGGTTCAGGAGTTGCATTTACCAATTTATCATTGTTGGTGTTTAATGCTTGAAGATAAATTTTTTGGAAAAAATTAAAGGAATAAAAATGAAAAAACAGAGATTACTTAATACATATGTTAATAATCTAAGCATGAGTGAGACTATTGATGAAATAGAGAAAATGATTGCTTGCGAAAAAAAAAGTTATATTGTTGCAATTAATGTTGATGTTGTTATGAAAATAGAATATGATTCTTATTTGAAAAAAATTACTGACAATGCTGATATGGTGTTGGTAGATGGAAAACCTTTGATATGGGTTTCAAAAATACATAAGAATCCTGTAAAAGCAAAAATTTCAGGATCAGATTTGGTTCCATTATTATGTGCAGAAGCCGCACATAATGGATATTCTATGTTTATTATTGGTGGAAAAGAAGGAATAGCAGAAAAAGCAAAAATACGACTGGAAGAACAATATCCAACTATAAATATTGTTGGAACCTATGCTCCTCCATTTGGTTTTGAGAATAATCCAAAAGAATTAGATAAAATTAACAATATGATTTCTGAAAAGAAACCTGATTTATTAATTGCATGTTTTGGGTGTCCTAAACAGGAAAAATGGATTTATGAAAATTATCAAAAATATGATGCAAAGGTTTCGATTTGTGCAGGAGCAACAGTTGATTTTTTGGCTGGAAATGTTAATAGGGCACCTAAGTGGATGAGTGAACATGGATTAGAGTGGTTTTATCGTTTCTTGCAGGAACCAAAGCGAATGTTTAAAAGATATTTTATAGATGATGTAAAGATTTTAAAATTGATATGGAAGTATAGGTGATTATGGATATTTTAATGTATGCTCCACTAGGAAATAATATTCCGAAGGAAAGGATTGGTGGAGCGGAGATAGGATGTCTCCGTTCTATTGATATGATTAAAGAAAGTGGAATAAATATAAGTATTATAGAAAAACCAACAACATATTATGGAATAAAAAAATTTATTAAAGAATTTAGAGTTGCTTATAAGCAAATAAAAAGTGAATTGACTAGTAATAAAAACAGTATATTTTATTTGGTTGGTTTTTATGATCGACAAATCTATTTTGAAGCTTTATTGTGTTGGCTGGCAAAAAGAACCAAACATGAAATAATTTATGAACCTAAAAATGGTGCTATGGTATATAAATATAAAAATGGAAGTGAAATTTATAAGAAATTATCCAAATTTATATTTAAAAATGCAAGGATTATTTTTTGTCAGGGAATAGAATACAAAGAATTTTTAAATGAAATAGGATTTAAAAATGCAATATATCATCCTAATTATATAAAGAAAGAAAATAGTTTGTTAATTAATAGAAAAGATAATGAATTATTTAAGTTTGTGTATTTAGGTAGAGTAACAAAAAGTAAAAATATAGAATTCGTAATTGATGTTTTTGAAAAAGTTCATTCAAAGATTCCAGGTTCAGTTTTGTATATAATTGGAGGATGGGATGAAGATTATAAAATAGAATTAGAAAATAGGATAAAGAATGCCAATATAGAAAATGAGGTATACTTCACAGGGAGATTAGATTTTAGAGGAATTGCGGAAGAATTGAATACAAGTCATTTCTTTTTATTTCCATCGCAGAATAAATTTGAGGGTCATTCTAATGCATTGACTGAGGCAATGGCATTTGGATTAGTTCCAATTACAAGTAACTATGGATTTAATAAAACTGTTGTAGGCTATAAGGAATTAGTGATAGAAGACTTTGTAGTTGAAAAATATGCTGAAACAGCAATCAACATAATTACACAGGGACTGTGGGATGAATATTCAAAGAAAATGATGAAGCGTGTTGAAGATAATTTTTCTGAAGAAGTAGTAAGAGAAAATTATATAAGATCATTGAAACAATTGCTTTATAATTCTGAGAAATCAATGAAATAGGAGATATAAAAAATGAATAAAAAGATAGGTGTTTGCTGTGTTTTTAATCATCGAAATTATGGAAGTATGCTCCAAACATTAGCAACAGTAGAAAAATTGGAGTCTATGGGATATGATTATGAAATAATACATTATACTAAGAAACTAACATTAGATTTGTTATTAAGATCATTAGATAGAATACCAGAAGAAATAAGGACAAGAGTTCGTCGCAAGAACAAGAATAAAAAAATGGATACTTATCCAGAAATTAAAGATTCAATAAAAATAAGAAATAGTTATTTTGATAATTTTAGAAAATCTAGATTTACAAAAGTATCTAAGCCATATAATACTTTTAAAGAACTTCAGAACGCAGCGAAAAATTATAGCGCAGTTTTGGTTGGAAGCGATCAATTATGGGTTCCTAAGGGATATTCCACGGGTTTTTTTAATTTACTTTTTGTTCCGGAAAATGTTCCCAAATTAGCATATGCTACAAGTTTTGGAGTAAGTGAGATTCCTAAAAATAAGAGAAAAGCTGCAAAATATTTTTTGAATAGAATGGATTATATAAGTGTAAGAGAACTTAGAGCATCTGAAATGATAAAAGAATTAACTGGGAGAGAGGTTCCGACAGTAGTTGATCCTACTATTCTTTTTACCGGAGAAGAGTGGAAAGAGATTATTACTGAAAAAAAAGTTGTTGAAAATGAAAAATACATTTTTTGTTACTTTTTGGGAAATAATCCAGAACAACGTTTAGAGGTGGAAAAACTTAAGAAGGCAACAGGATATAAGATTGTTTTTATTCCTCATTTAGATGAGTTTATTGAATCTGATATTAAGTTTGGTGATAAACAATTATATAATGTTGGACCAGAGGAATTTGTAAATTTGATTAGAAATGCTGAATATGTATGCACGGATTCTTTTCATGGAAGTGTTTTTTCTATATTAAATCATAAAAAATTTGTGACTTTTAATAGGTTTAAAACAACTGATAGAAATTCTCGAAACTCTCGTATTGATAGTTTATTGCAACAAACAAACTTGAGTGAAAGACGATACGATGGAAATTTGGTGGAACAGATTGTAAAAGATATTGATTATGATAAAGTCGAGAGTCGCCTAACAAAAATGAGAGAAAAATCAGAAGATTATTTGGAGATGGCATTAAAGAGCATTGTTGAGTAATGGGGAGAAACTTCTATGTTGCAGTTAAATGATAAAAAGAATTGTTGTGGATGTACAGCGTGTTATACTATATGCCCCAAATCAGCTATTCAAATGAAAAAGGATGAAGAAGGTTTTTTTTATCCAGTAATTTCTTTAGAACAATGTGTTAATTGTGGATTATGCGAAAAGATATGTCCGATGATAAATGATAAGGCTAATACTTCTGATGAAAAAGGTACCATACAAATTGGAATTCAAAATAGAAATTTAAAGAAGCGTATGGAAAGTACTGCTGGGGGGGCTTTTTCATTAATTGCTGAGTATGTATTAGAAAATCACGGGTATGTTTACGGTGCAGGTTGGGATAATGGTGTTGTTATTCATAAGGAAACACGTAATACTGAAGAATTAAAAGAACTAAGAGGTTCAAAGTATGTACAAAGTAATTTAAATAATACCTTTTATAAGATTAAAGAAAAGCTAAAATCTGGAGAACTAGTATTGTTTGTGGGAACTCCTTGTCAGGTAAATGCATTAAAAAGAGTTGTAGGAAATCATGAAAAGTTAATCTGTATTGATTTACTGTGTCTTGGAGTATCATCTCCTGGAATATTTGCTTCATGGATTGATTATTTACAAGGCAAATATAAAGCAAGTATACAAAATGTAGAGTTTCGAAACAAACGATTTGGATATGCAACGACAAATGTAAGAATCAATTTTGAAAATGGACAAAAAATAGAACAAAAATATGATTCGAAATCATATAGTCAAACCTTTTTTAAAGGTTACAATGTTAGACCTTCATGTTATGAATGTAAATTTAGGACGATTCCTAGAGTAAGTGATTTTACGATTGGTGATTTTGTGGACATAGGTGAGTATTCCAAAGATTTAGATGATGATAAGGGAACTACTTTAATGTTTCTACATACGGAAAAGGCGAAAAATCTATTAAATAATATTGTAAGCGATTTTACCATGATACATGTAGCAAGTGGTTTATCATGTATAGTAGGGGGGAAAGCAAAACAAATACAAGTACCAAAAGATAGAAATCAATTTTTTGAAGATTATAAATCAATGGAATGGATAGATTTTATACAGAAGTATGTACCAAATACGTGGAAAAGTAAATTGGCAAATGTTGGACGTTTAGTTGTAGGATGTCTTCCATTTAAACATAAACTGTTTAAATTGATCAGAAAGAAGAAAAGTGCTTCTTTTAGAAAAAATATTGAAAGTGTAAATAGAGATACATAGGATGTTAGGAGAAGAAAATGAGAAAACCGATTAAAGTTTTGCAGGTAGCTCCATTAGGAGCTGGCGGAGTAACTAGTTTAATTTTAAATATTGCAGAAAAAATAGATAATGAAAAAGTACAGTTTGATTATCTTACTTTCTATGATAGAAAGGAATTTAATGAAGATCGTGCTAAGGCTTTGGGTGGAAAAAAATATGTTGTTCCAATTGATCATTATAAAAATCCATTAATAAGATCATTGTTTAAGTTCTTTTATGCAATAAAAGTTATTCGTTCTTCAGAAGCTGACATTATTCATATAAATGGCTCTAAACCATATGATGTGTTAGTAGGGGTATCAGCAAAATTGGCAGGTGTCAATACAGTTTTTTTTCATTCTCATAATTCTTCTATGGATAATGGAAGTGGGATAAAAAAGAATATAATGAATCTATTTAAAAAGTTAATTCCCATTGTTTCAGATTATAATTTAGCCTGTTCAGATTTGGCTGCACAGTTTATGTTTCCGCCTCAAATACTAAAAGAAAAAAATTTTACAGTAATAAAAAATGCAATAGATGTTGAAAAATATAGATTTTCTGAAGAAGTACGCTTAGAATACAGAAAAAAACTTAAAATGGAAAATAAATTGATTATTGGACATATTGGAAGATTTATGCCTCAAAAAAATCATAAATTTTTGATAGATATATTTGCTGAAATTTATAAAAAACGATCCGATGCAGTACTTGTATTAATAGGAAATGGAGAATTATTAGATGAAATAAAAGAGTATGTTGAAAAAAAACAATTAAAAAATGCAGTTTGTTTTTATGGAACAACAAATGAAGTACCACAAATTTTGCAGGCATTTGATTGTTTTCTACTTCCGTCTTTTTATGAAGGACTTCCAGTGGTTGGGGTAGAAGTTCAGGCATCTGGTTTACCATTTGTATTAACTGACACGATTACAAAAGAAGTTGATTTTTCTGATTTAGTAAATTACTTATCCCTTGAGGATGAACCGGAGAAGTGGGCTGATTGTGTTATCAAATGTTCAGAGTTAAAAAGAAACCGATCAAAATATCCAGATATAGTTAAAGAGGCAGGTTTTGATATTTCTGAAGAAACTAAAAAATTAACCAGTTTATACGAGAAGTATGCAAAAAGGTAAGTATGAAGGGACAGTAAAAAAGATATGAAAAATAATGTTATGTATATTTCACGTAGATTTGAGACAAATATATGTGCTACGATGCATTTGAAGGCATTGCAGGAATTGTATAAAGAAAATTTGTATATTGTTGATTTAAGAACAGAAGGGATAAAGAAGATAAGTGATAGACGAATTAATTTAGGAGTTATGTCTAAGAAAGAAAAAGTTCTTCGAACCCTTCAATTAAATACATGGTATTTGACAAATGAAAGAATAAATACAATTTGCAATATTATAGAAAGAAAAAATATAAAAAAGATATTTATTGATGAATCAGCATTTGGAAAATTAGTATATAAAATTAAAAAGAAATTTCCAGATGTATTAGTTATTACTTTTTATCATGATATTGGGAAGATGCTATATCCACAGTGGTTAAAAAATAAAGGTATAAGATATTTGCCGGATTATATTGGAAGCATGTATGGAGAAAAATTAAATCAGATGTATTCTGATTGTAATCTTGTTTTGAATCAACGAGATTATAAGGTGTTTGAAAAAGCATATCATAAAAAACCAGAAGGGTTACTTCCAGCTGCTGTAGCAGAACCAGATTTTTCGTTAACTAAAGCGATTGAGTTTGATTTTTCTAAAAAAGAAGAGGCTGATAGATATATTTTATTTGTAGGATCCAAATACTATCCTAATATTGTTGGACTGAGTTGGTTTGTGAAAAATGTTTTTGCAAATTTACCAGATAAGTTTAAGTTGATTGTAATTGGCCGGGGAATGGAATGTGTTAGAGAGGATTATAAAGATAATAATAGAATTTTTATTGTTGGTGGAGTGGAATTCTTAGCTCCATTTTATAACAATGCAGATATTGTGATTGCCCCATTATTTGATGGTGGAGGTATGAAACAAAAAACTGCGGAAGCATTAGCTTATGGAAAAACCTTTGTTGGTACAAAAGAAAGCTTATATGGATATGAGGATGCTTTACAGGTAAATCATGCTGGTGAAAAAGTTGTGTTTAGCGAGGATAATGCAGAAGGGCAAGTTAAAATATTTGAGTTGATAGATGAAAAAAATTTATATGGTTCTTATCAGGAGCTGACAAAGTTATTTGAGGATAATTACTCAAAACAGGCAATAAAGAAAAGAATATTAGAAATAATGAAATGAGAGATATATGATGAATAAAAAAGTACGAATATTACAGACTATAAATTTATTTCGATTGATACCTATTTGGATAATTATAAATATGCAATCTGTGGATAGAAGAAAATTGATTTTTGAAGAAATAGAGCATTGGAATAAATGTGTACAATTAAATCTTAAAGGTAAATTTAATATTTTTTCAGTTTTGATACTTAAGTTAAAAGAATATCGTTCATTGTTATATTATAGATGTGGGGGGGGGCAAAATCCTAATAAAAATATTTTTTCCACCTATGGAATCGTTATATATTAATACAAGAGAGATTGGACCTAGATTTTTTATACAGCATGGATTTGCTACGAATATTTCTGCTAAAAGCATAGGAAGTGATTGTTGGGTTAATCAACAGGTTACGATTGGTTATACATTTGATAAAGAACCACCTGTTATTGGAAATGGAGTAAGAATATCTGCTGGTGCAAAAGTGCTTGGGAATATTAAAGTTGATAATAATGTTATCGTTGCGGCAAATGCTGTTGTAATAAAAAATGTTGAAAAAAATATGATTGTTGGTGGTGTTCCAGCAAAGATAATAGGAACTAATGTAAATTACAAATTGTGGAGTGAAAACAATGATTAAGAATAAAAATGACTATATAGAATATGTGAAAGCAGATAGGATGGCATTAAATAATCCTAATTGGAAATCAATTGTTTGGAGATATTTAAAAACTATGAGAAAGGCAGAATTTTATACAAACTGTCGGGGGGGGGTGGATTGCTAAATTATATAGATTTAAATTGAAATTACTTAGTGAAAAATCTGGAATTTGTATACCGATAAATACATTTGGAAAGGGCTTAGGGCTTTTTCATTATGGAACAATTATTGTAAATGCAACAGCAAAATTCGGAGATTATTGTGTGATTCAAACATGTACGGTTATATCAAAGAATGTTTCTGGTGGAGATTATGTCTACATTGCACCAGGGGTAAAAATCAATGATAATATTCAGATTGGAAATAATATTATTTTGGGACAAAATGCTGTTGTAACAAAGAATATTACTGAAGACGGCACCACTTGGGCTGGAATCCCCGCAAAAAAAATATCAAATAAGGGATTTTATGATGACGATAAATATCAGCATAAAAAATGATTATATATTTAAGAAGTAAATGGATGATTGAAAGGATATGAAAACATGAAGATAAAAGTGAGCAGTATAGTTAAGGTGGTAATAGGCATTTTTGTATTTATGCATTTAGGCATTTTGTTAATTCCACTATCTGGAACTTCAATGTTTTCTACGTCTTATATCACTAAAGACAGAATGCTTTTATTTTTGATTATGTTGTTGTTTTGCGTTTTTATGGGAAGCTTATATGGAAATAAAGTTTCACGTAAATATATTTATTTTGAGTTGAGTATTTTAACTGTGTGTTGCATCAGAGGAATGGTTGGTGCAATGAATAGTAATAGCAGAATAATAGATAGCTTAAGTTTGATATGGCCATATCTGTATCCATGGTTAGCATTACCGGTGTTAAATTTGCTTTGCGAAGAAAAATACAAAATAGAGAATTTGGCAAAATTTATAGTAATATCAACGACTATAGATACATTATTAAAAGCTTTTATGTCATTTTATCAGTCAATTTCAGGGACTATTTTGTGGAGTAATTTAGTACATGGTGAAATGGGATATAGAAATGGAATATACAGAATCAATCCATCAGCATTAAATATTTTAGTTGTGCCGTTATCATTTTGGCTTATATCAAGAGTAGATAAAAAAAGAGAAAAAGTAGTCTATATGATTGCTATTGTGGTAGATGTTTTATATGCATACATTGTGTGGCAAGCACGATCAGCACTTTTGTACAAAACTATAATTATAATATTGATGATATTTATGTATAAAACTAATGATAGAAAGAAAATTATTAAAGGGTTTTTCTTATTAATAGGAATTATTATTTTTGTTAATTTACCTATTTTTGCTGACTTTGTCAGTTCATTTAGTGCGAGTGACTCTACATATGGAGGCTCCACAACTGCAAGATTAAATGCAATTGCTTATTTTATGGGTAGATATGTACAGCATCCGGTTTTAGGAATAGGTTGTTTACAAACAATAGATAGATATGCTATTGGTGGTGGAATGTTAGAGGATATGGGATTTTTATATGGTCTCGTGCAGTTAGGAATTCCTATGATAATTTTTTATTTAGTTACCTTTGCTCGTGGAATATATGTTTCAGTTAAATTAAAAAGTAAATCAAATAATGATGGTGTACTATGCCTTGCGTTGACAGTGTTATTTATTATGTTTGGTATTAATATGGATACTTTTTATGCTTTTGCAATTGCAGTTCCATTTTATTTGGCATTTGTCGAATTTTTAAATTGGAAGGAAAAATATAAATAATCATCATAAGATACTAGATAATTATTATGATTTTGAAATGGAGAAATAAATAATGAAAAAAAAGTTATTATCAATATTAAATAGCTATCATAAGTTGCCTTACAAAATATCAAAAATATTAAAAATAGATTTGGATAATTTTGTCAATAGAGAAATGCAAATTAATTGTGAAGTAGCGGAAAAATTTACTAATAAATATGTTACATATAGACTAAGACCTAAAAGAGAATTAGAAATTCCAATTATAAATATAGCACAAAATTCTAATAAAACAGCTATTGTATTACAAGGACCACTTATGTTAGTAGATGATTTTACTTTTGAATCTGCATTATTTTATAAGAGATGTTATCCTGATGCAATCATAATTGTGTCCACTTGGGATGATGCAGATAAAAAAGTAGTAAAAAATCTGGAGAGGGAAGGGATTCTAGTTGTAACAAGTCAGCTTCCGGTATCATCTGGACATTTAAATATAAACTATCAAGTTGCAAGTACATTAGCAGGCATAAAAAAGGCCAGGGAAGTAGGTGCAAAATATGTTTGCAAAACTAGAACAGATCAAAGAATATACCATCCAAATGCTCTAAATTACTTATATAGTTTACTGAATACTTTCCCTGTTAATAATAAAGATTTTCAATATGAGCAAAAAGAACGATTTGTAACTGTATGTATGCCATATGGAGATATGTTTTATCCCTATTGCGTGTCAGATTTTTTGTATTTTGGATTTATAGATGATATGGAGAAGTTGTTTTTGATTCCACAAGATAATCGAGAAAAAGGAACTGGTGGAAAAGGAATGTCACGTAAAAGTATTGCTCAAGAACTTATTGCACCAGAAATCCAACTGATTCGTTCATATATTGATTCAATGGGAGGAAATAGTAAATGTACAATTGAGGCATATTGGCAGTTTATGAGAAATCATATTGTTAGCATTAATAGAAATGAAATAGGTTTATTTTGGCCTAAATATGAGAATCGTTATTCTGAGAATCGTCATTTTGGATATTTTTATCAAAAAGAAAAAAAAGATGCGTGGAACTGCTATAATTTTGATTTTGTTCATTGGTTATCTTTATATAATGGCATAATTAAATATGATTCTAAATATGAGAAGTATGCTGATTATATTTTATAAGGAAGAAGGGGAAATATAAATGGAGTCACTAAAGAAAGATATTATAATACCAGCAGCAAAAATTGTACCAGAAGAATTGCAGAAAATAGGAAAACTTCCGGGAATTATATATCCAATAAACCAAAAGATAGTTTTTGATTATTTATATGAACAATATAAAAGTTGTGCATCAAGAATTAATATTATATGCTTTGAAAAAGCTGATAAAGTGCAACGAAGATTAAGAAAATATCAGAGTGAAAAAATTCAGATAAAGATACTTCCTGAATTAGATGATCTGGGACATACTATATATTATGGAATAAAGGATACAGAAAATTCTATAGTAATAAATTTTTCAGATACAATTGTAATGGATAATATTACAGAAATTGAGGGAGATGCATTTTATTATCAGGAAGACTATATGTCTGAAACATGGACGTATTTTGATGAAGAAAATGGAAAAATTACAAATATTTATGATAAAAAATCAGTTAATGAAGATATAAAGAAGAAACTATTTGTAGGAGTTTTTCAGATAAGTAACAGTACGTTTTTTAAAGAGTGTCTTGAAAATGCATTTGCTCAGGAAAATATATTTGTTAGTTCGTTTTATCAAGCATTAAAGTTATATACACAAAAATATCCAATGAAATCTATAAAAACAGAGAATTGGTTTGATATTGGTCATGAGGATAAGTATTATAATTCAAAATTAGAAGTAAGGGCAAGAGAATTTAATCATATTACAATAGATAAAAATAGAGGTATTTTACGAAAATCAAGTGATGATAAAGATAAATTTATAGGAGAAATTAAATGGTATTTGAAATTACCTAGTGATGTAGAGTATGTTAGACCAAGAATTTTTGATTATTCTACAGATTATGATAATCCATATGTTTCAATGGAGTATTATGCATATCATACAGTTCATGAACTATTCTTATATGGAGATATTACAGCACAGCAGTGGGTGGACATTTTTGAACGTATAAGATTTGTTTGCGATGATTTTAAAAGATATACCGTAAAAGATAAAAATATTACCCAGGCATTGGAAGATATGTATTTAACTAAGACTGTGCAAAGATTTGAAAAAATGAAAAAAGATAAAAGATTTATGCATTTTTTTGATAAATCCATAGTTATTAATGGCATCAAGTACTATTCGCTAGATAAAATAGTAACAATACTTAAAGATGTTATTCCAAGTTTATTATATGATGTTGATACTTTCAATATTATACATGGTGATTTATGTTTTGCAAATATCATGGTTGATAGTAACTTTTCATTCATTAAAGTCATTGACCCTAGAGGAAAATTTGGCGTATATGATATATATGGAGATGAGAGATATGAATTTGCAAAATTATTTCATAGTGTTGATGGAAAATATGATTTTATAATTAAAGATTTGTTTGATGTGAGTTTTGACTTGGAACATAACAAAATAGATTATATGATTCAAGATAGAAAAAGAGATTATGATTTATATAAAATCTTTATAGAGACTTTTAAAAAAGAGATTGGAAATGACTTAAAAAAGATTGAATTGATAGAGGCACTTCTGTTTTTAAGTATGATTCCATTGCACGGAGAAAGCATAGAGCATCAGATGGTTATGTTAGGAACTGGCTTGGATATTTTAGACAGAGTTATAAATATAAAAGCATAGAAAAATGAATATTTCCAGAATTCCCCGAGTTTTAGACGGATGATTATGGAAAATATTTTAGAAGTAAGTTTCTGAAAATATATTTTATTATACGAGGAGAAATAAAAAATGTTTAGTGATTATTCATTTGTTTTTGATATTGATGGAACTTTATGTCCAATAAAGAAAAAGGAAGAGAAATATGAAGATTTGGTTCCTTTTAAAAATATGATTGATAGATTGAAGTATTATAAGGATAATGGTGCCAAAATTATTTTATTTACTTCACGCAATATGAATTCATATAATGGAAATCTTGGAATGATAAATAAAAATACGGCCAAAATTTTATTGGAATGGTTAGATAAATGGAATATTCCGTATGATGAAATTATTTATGGAAAGCCATGGCCGGGACATAAAGGATTTTATGTGGATGATCGGACAATAAGACCAGATGAATTTTTAAATTATGATGTGAATGAATTAAATGAAATCTGTAATAATTCAAAAAAACAATCAAAATAGTAGAAAGATGAGGGAACATATATGAAAAAAAAGATGACAATTATAATAACGATGGCAGGATTAGGTTCTAGATTTCGCAAGGCAGGATACAATTGTCCTAAGTATATGATTGAAGCAAAGGGAAAAACATTATTTGATTGGTCTATGGATAGTCTGCTTGGATATAATGAATATACTGACAAATATGTATTTGTAGTAAGAAAGGAAGATAATGCCAAGGACTTTATTTGTAAGCATTGTAATCTTTACAATATTAAAAATATCGAAGTTGTAGAAATTGATTATATGACAGATGGGCAGGCGACAACGTGTATGTTAGCATTGGATTATTGTAATTTTAATAATCCAATTTTGATATATAATATTGATACATATGTTGAGCCGTATGAAATGAAGTATGAGGACATAAAGGGTGAAGGACATATCCCATGTTTTCATGCAAACGGAAATCATTGGAGCTTTGTGAAAATAAATAATGAAGGCAATGCTATTGAGGTACGGGAAAAAGAAAGAATATCTAACAATTGTACATTGGGGGCCTATTATTTTTCTTCAGCAGAACTTTATAAGGAACTTTATGAAGAATATTATTCTGATGATAGAAATATGGAAAAAAATGAAAAATATATTGCTCCATTATATAATTTTATGATACAAAAAGGAATGGCTGTAACTATTAGTATAGTGAATGAAAACAAAGTTCATGTACTTGGAACACCAGAAGAGCTTCAAATATTTTTACAGGAGAAGGAATAATAGATGACGAACTTTTTAGAGATGTTGATAAATAAATATAAGAAGATGTCAGCCCCTGTAAAAGCAGCCTTTTGGTTTACTGTTTGCAATTTTTTGCAACGTGGGATTAGTATGATAACTACGCCGATATTTACTAGATTGCTTTCTACAAAAGATTATGGCTTGTATAGTACATATCTTTCTTGGGAAACAGTATTACTTATGCTAGTTACATTAAGTTTATACAAGGCAATTATGAACTTATATGTGAAATACGAAAACCAAGAGGTGATTTTAGCTAATATATGTGGATTGGAGCTTATTTTATCCTTACTATGGGCAGTAGTAGGATATGTTTTTAGAAAAGAAATAGGTCAATTATTAGGTTTATCAACAGTTTTGGTTGGATGTCTTTTTATTACTTTCATATTCCAATCAGTTTTCCAGTGCTGGTCTTTATATAAGCGTTATGTATATGACTATAAAACATTAATATCGGTAACTTTGCTTTCAACAGTGGGTTCTGCTGTATTAGGTGTTATAGCAGTTTGCTTTGTTGATGCTACAGCCGAAGCGAGAGCCGTATCAAACACTATTATTGTTGCATTTATAGGCCTAATACTATATATCTCAGTTTTTAGAAAAGGAAAAGCATTTTATGATAGAAAAGTATGGGGATTTGCTCTCGGCTTCTGTATACCGTTGATGCCACATTATTTATCAGAATTTGTTTTGCAAAGCTCTGATAAAATAATGATAAATTATCTTTGTGGTTCAAGTGATGTTGCTATTTATAGTGTGGCGTATTCAGCAGGGAGCCTAATTAATTTAGTTACAAATGCAGTTAACTCAACCTTTGCTCCATATCAATATCAAAAAATAAAATCTAAAGAATATGAATTATTGTCAAAAAGAGCAAATCAGGTATTGCTTTTTGTAGGTATAATGCTTGCTGGCATAATGTTTTTTAGTAGAGAAATTGTTATGGTGTTCGGTGGAATGAAATATCTTGAGAGTGTAGATGTTATTATTCCTATTTGTATAGGTGTGTATTTTAATTATATGTTTCAATTGTTTGCTAGAGTACAGGAATATTATGAACGAAAGTTAACAGTGGTTATTCCATCCATATTATGTGCTATTCTAAATTTATTGTTGAATTATATTTTTATTAAATTATGTGGGTACCAAGCTGCAGCCTATACAACATTTTTTTGTTATGCTTTATTTTGCTTAATTCATTATCATTTTTATAGAAAAGTATGTAAAGAACTATTGAATGGAGAACAGTTGTATGATGTAAAGGGGATTCTTATAATTTCTATAGGAATAATATTAATAGGAGCTATAATAATGATGATTAATCATGTGTTATGGATTAAATACATGGCTACAATAGTTATTTTTGTGTTAATGATTGTAAAAAGAAAGTGGATTGTAAGTAATATTAAGATGATAATACAGAAATAAATTAAATTGAAAAATTAGGATGTTTATGAAGGGAGAAAAATATTTTATGATAAATAATGAACTGAAAATAAGTGGGGGGGGGAAAAACGAACATTATGAAGTAATATCCTTTGTCAGGGGATTTTCGATTTTTACAATTGTATTAATGCATTTGCTCCAAGGATATATAAAATCTTGTCCATCTATAGTAGCAAAGGCAGCAGCTATTGGAGGAACTGGTGTACATGTTTTTTTCTTTTGTTCTGGATTTGGATTGTATCTTTCATATCTTAGAAAACCAATTGGCTTTGTAGATTTTATGAAAAAGAGACTGTTAAAAATATATGTCCCATACATTATTATTATATTAATTTCAGCGTTTGTGCCATTTATGTTTAATGGAAATCGTATTCAAGCATTTTTAAGTCATCTTTTTCTTTATAAGATGTTTATACCGGAGTATGAATCTAGTTTCGGAAATCAATTTTGGTTTATTTCAACATTAATCCAGCTATATATAGTGTTCATTCCATTGTGTAAGGTTAAAAAAAAATTAGGGAAAAAATTTTTTTTAATTACGTTTAGTATTAGTGTTGCATGGTGGATTTTTACAGGAATCACAGGTCTGTGCAATGAACGAATTTGGGGAAGTTTTTTTCTACAGTATTTATGGGAATTTGCTTTGGGAATGATGATCGCACAAAGACTAGAAGAGGGTGAAAGTATTGAATATAATCGTAAGAGTTTATTTTTAATAGCTGTAATTGGGATTACAATAGCAGCAATTGCATCATTGAAAGGTGGTGTTCTAAATACTTTTAATGACCTTTTTGCCATGTCTGGATATTTATCGTTGAGTTTATTTATTTATTTGTTTGAATATAATTGGATAAGAAAGCTGTTTTTGTTCATATCTAGCATATCTTATGAATTATATCTTGTACATGTGCTTGTTTTCAAAATTATTTTTACTATAATTCCTACATCAGGAAAAGTAGAATACCTGATAGCTGTATTTGCATTTGTATTAGCTGTTATGATTGCTTATATTTATAGTATATTCATAAATAAAATAATGAAAAACAAAAAGAAAATAATATGTGGTTGAAAAGGCGGGGTGATGCGAATATACAGTACATTAAAACCACCTTTACAATTAAGAATAAAAAATATTAAGAAAGTATGAAATATGAAAACAACATTAGTTATTATGGCTGCCGGTATCGGTTCCCGATTCGGTGGCGGGATTAAACAACTTGCTCCAGTTGGTTTAAATGGAGAAATTATCATGGATTATTCTATCCATGATGCGATAGAAGCAGGCTTCAGCAAAATAGTTTTTATTATCCGTAAGGATATTAAGGATGCATTTAAAGAAGCAATCGGTGACCGCATCGAAAAGATTTGCAACAATCTTGATGTGGAGATCGCCTACGCATACCAGGAATTAAGCGAACTTCCAGAAGGTGTGGAGCTTCCAGCAGGCCGTACCAAACCTTGGGGAACAGGACAGGCTGTTCTTGCTTGTAAAGAAGTTCTTCATGAGCCATTTGCAGTTATCAATGCAGATGACTACTATGGAAAGGAAGCATTTGTTAAGCTTCATGATTTCCTTGTAGGCTATACACCAGAAAAAGCCAATCAGTTTTGTATGGCAGGTTTCATTTTAAAGAATACGTTAAGTGAGAATGGTGCCGTTACCAGAGGTATCTGCGAGACAAATGAGGAAGGCTATCTCACAGCAGTACATGAAACTTCCAATATTGTTAAGACTCCAGAGGGTGCAGCAGTAGACAACGATGGACAGCTCACTTCAATTAATGCGGAATCCTATGCATCCATGAATATGTGGGGACTTACACCGGAGTTTATGCAGACTTTAGAGGATGGATTTAAAGAGTTCTTTGTCAACATGGGAGACAAAGATATTCTGAAAGCAGAATATTTATTGCCAATCTACATAGACGAACTTCTTCAGACGGGCAGAGTTTCCGTAAAAGTGTTAGATACGAATGACAAATGGTTCGGAGTAACCTATAAAGAAGATAAAGGCTATGTAGTGAGATCATTTGCTAAATTGATAGAAGATGGTGTATATCAGAAAGGTTTGTTTGAAGATTTGAAATAAATAATAAAGGAGAACGATGGGAAGTAAGATAATCGAAATATTTAATAAAATAGCATATAATGTATTATCGGCACTGTACCAGCCTTTTTGGGCTGCCGTTCTCCTTGCATTTCTTGCAATGTTCTTATATCTTTATGCGAAAGAACATGAATGGAAGAAGAACGATTTTGTTAGAAATATGTTTGCAACATGGTGGAGAGCATTTAGAGGTTCTTCAAATTTTCGCCGGACATTCTTATTAGCTTTTTATACAGCAATGATATTACTCCGAACAGTTTTAAATCGTGAGATATGGTTTGATCCGCTTGGAAAGCTTTTTGGAGGATGGGGACTATATGAAGATGAACAGTTTACAACAGAATCTATAGAGAATTTCATGTTATTTGTTCCATTTTCTGTTTTACTATTATGGGCATTTCAAAAAGAATTACTTGATGAATCTGAGAATATTAGATTTGGAAAAACGGTTTGGGAAGCCACAAAAGTTGTAGCAGTATTTTCTTTTCTGATAGAATTTACTCAGCTATTATTTCATCTTGGAACATTTCAAATATCAGATCTGACCTATAATACACTTGGTGGAGCAGTGGGCGGTGTCATCTATTATTTGGGATATTCCAGAAAGCGAAAGAAATAAAATAAGAAACAGAGGACAGCTATCGAAGCATTAGTCTGGAGCAGGGAATCCTCTGTTTTAGGTGCAAGATGATTGGATTCACATGGAAATAGGAGTTATAAAATGGCAGGAAGACCAAAAAAGAAACCAGAATATAATCCAGAACTTCAATTTAATAATTTTCTTCAAGAGTTAAGAGATGCCTATGAAGAAGCAGATTCATTAAGATCACTGGCAGATGAGTTAAATATTAGTCTGCTTAAACTTCGTAAGTTACTTATTACTGCAGATGTATTCACATCAGATATATGTACAGAAATTAATGATCTGTATCAGTCAGGAAAAAAGATTCCGGAGATTATGAAACTCACAGGTCTTTCCAGAGCTTCGGTTCATTCCTATTTGCCCTACACAAAGGGGATTTATAATGCAGCAGAGATAAGTTTAAATGCGGAGCGATGCCGGACATATAAGATTCGACAGGAACAGGTTCGGCTTCTACAGGAAATACCATCAGAAGAAAATCTGTGGCAGGCTGTTATTGCATTTCAGGATTATCCATTTAAAACGGCAACAGGATTACCATTCCGGTATAAATTAAAGGTTGGTAAAAACAGAGAGTATAACAGAGAGCTGCTGATAGACCGGAGAGAGAAAAGTAAGAGTCTTGCCTGGAGTAGTGTGGTGCTGGCATTTGAAAATAGTAAGAGGATTTCAGAAGAAGTGAAGAAACCGAAGGCACTTGGAGATATTAGAGGAGTTTCATATATTTATCCGATACTATGGCGATTTGGGTTGATCAGAGTTCCGGAAACAATAGAGAAGAAAATGGGAAAGCAGAGATAAATCCCTGCTTCATTGCTTGCAAGTGATTAGATTAACATGGATATATTAAAGAGTTTCTCGTAAAATAGAAAATGCATCAATGATTCCTTGTTTGTAGGCAATCCGTATATATTCTATAGATGAAATGTTTTCAGCAGTGATAGCGGCATCAACAGTGTCCCATTGTTGAGGAGTTAGATTAAGATCCCGTATTTTTTCATTGGCTTTATTGCATTTTTTCTGAGCTTTTTGATATTTTTTATCTTGTCTGAGTGCGGCAGGCAATCCTGTTTCCATGCGAAAAGAGGCAAGCTGATCCAGAATACTTTCTGATAATGTCAGACTGTTTTTAGGATTATGAATGAAATATTCTGTGAGTGCTTTATAGAGATTCTTTTTTAGTTTCTGTTCTTTTTTGCTCATTAGATAAATTCCTCCTTAAAATTGTGCAAGTAAATAACGGTATAACGTTAATTTATCATCAGTTTACGGAAATGTCAACGGTACACCGTTAATGAACAAAGGGGAAATCCTTTATACTGAATATATATTGTGATTTAAGGAGAATTTGCATGACGTATTCAGATGCCATAATAAAGAGATTGACTGATCTGTGTGTTGAGAGAGGGATAACGACAAATAAACTTGCTACATTGTCAGGGATTACGCAATCAACGCTTAATAGTATGATGAGAGGAGAAACAAAGAATCCAAAGCTGAAGACTTTGCGTAAGATTGCTATGGGATTTAATATGACCGTTTCTGAGTTGCTGGATTTTCCAGAAATGAACGAAATGGAATTTGAGGATGAATGAACGAAAATATGTTCGGAAAAATTAAAAAACGTATTGACTTACGAAAATTTGTTCGGTATAATTATTTCTATCAGAAACGCAACGTTTCCGATAGAAAGGTAAGGTGAAAAGATGCGGCATAAAAGCGAAGAATTGATGAAGCAGATTATGGATTATGCAGAACAGTTTCAGTTGCTGAATCATCGTTCACCTTATACCAGCGAAATCGCAGATGCGCTCGGTATAGTCAAGAGTACAGTATACAAGTACCTTGTTGCTATGAATGACAGAGGAATGTTAAGCTACCGCAATGGGGAGATTGTTACTGAGAGAACGAATAAAATATCTCTACTTACAAAGCCAGCGGCAGTACTTGGGTCAGTATCCTGTGGTATGCCGCAGCTTGAGGAAGAGTATATTGAGGAATATGTTTCTCTTCCTGTTTCATTATTTGGAGAAGGTGAGTTCTTTATCTTGCGGGCAAGTGGAGATTCTATGATCGGAGCAGGTATCAACAGTGGAGATATGATTGTGATTCGGAAGCAGAATACAGCTTCGGATGGAGACATTGTTGTAGCACTTGTAGATAATGAATCCACATTAAAGCGGTTTTTCCTTGATACAGAAAGAAGGTGTGTACGGTTGCATCCGGAGAATCCAAAGTATCCGGATATTTATACACAGAATTGTACTGTTCAGGGTGTTGCTGTTCATGTGATCAAGTCATTGGAGTAGATGATATGGACAGTAGCAGGTGTAGGTTGCGATGAGATTGTCAGAGCCAATCCCAGGGGAAGATCATATAGCAGGTGGCATGGCTTCGGTGCTACGGAATCGCCTGCTATTAACTCATCAACGGTTTTCATTTCCCTTATCCGTTTGAGTGATAGTTTGTGTAGATATTACTTGGAGGATTATTGATGAGCAAAGAACCATTATTTGTTACATGCCCGGTATGCGGCAAAGTGAACCAGAAAAGCCTTTTTACCTATTCAGAGGTGCGTTGCCAGAGATGTCATAGAGAGCTGACAGCATTTGCAGATTTGGGTGTAGTTGTTGGCATTGATATGAATAAGAAACGGTCGAAGGAAGAAGTTGATCGCTTAGAGATGTATATGTCACATCTGGTAGGAGTTCTCCGGGATACGGAAGAATGAGAAGAGTAAAGTATAGTGATACAATTTAATATGCAGGAATGAGAATATCTGTGAATCTGTAATATTAGACAGCAGGAATCTTCACATACAGCACGGATATTCAAGAGTTTGCTGAACGTGTTGGAGATGGCACAGAAACATCAGGAACCCGGCAAAACATATGCAAGAAGTTTATGGAGATAGTATACCTATATATTATCAACATAGCGAGTAAGCATAGTGTTTTGTCGGGTTTTCTTTTTTTAAGTAGTGATTAAATCATTTAAACACTAGACAAAAAATAACAAGTATGTTAATCTATTTCTAACTACCACATAACTTCAAATAACTTTATTTTTTCGGTAGTTAATGACTTATTAATTCCAAAATTTTATAGCAGGAGGGATATAACAATGCGACAATGAAATTAAGGATTAGATTAATTTTTATGGACGTATTTTAAGATTTTTGGAAATATTTTTATTCAGTTGAGATTTGTGAGGGGTATCAAACTCCGTATATGTAATAGATATAACCCTAAAGCAAATAATTAGAAAAATTTAGTCAAAGAAATGGATTAAAAAATTGGTACAGCATCTAATAAATCGCTGCACTAAGATGGCAACAATTTATTAGGTGCTGTACCAAAAATATGATTGTAAGGATGATTAGTGTGATATTACGCTAGAAGTCTGCCCATTTTTAGATTAAATCTAATTATTTGCTTTGGGGTTATTTTTTATTTACAAAGGAGGTGAATGGTATTGCCACAAGTCTCAAAATCTGAAAACTTACAGGAAGTCGGAAGGAAGATCAGACATTACAGAGAAAAGAAAAAGATGTCTCAGCTTGAACTTGCTGAGGCAATAGGTGTAACACAGAATACCATTTACCTAATAGAAACAGCTCAATCAGAAATGAAATTGGAAAAGCTGTTTCGTATAGCCGAAGTACTGGATGTTACACCAAACAAATTATTGCCGGGTGAGGCAAAGACAGCATCTAATAAATTTTTTGAATTTGAACATATGATGAAACAATTAAGTGAGGCAGATCAAGAACTTATTTTTAATATGGTAATGCCCTGTATGAAGCGGCTTTTACCAAATACATAGTGATATAAGTAATCTTTTTTATAGAGATTATTTATATCACTTTTTTTATGTCAACATTGTAGATTGTGAAATAATAAAAAATTACATTATGGGCTGTGAAGAGTTTCGGACAGATGTTTGATAGAATTTTATTACATCAAATGAAGGAGGAAAAGCTCATGACTCAGGAAGAATTAGAGTTTCGCCGCAGGTGTCCCTACGATGCCTTTGGTGATTATTCAGATGTATTAAAGGAAATTCGTCAGAAAGAAAAGGAGAACAAGACGGATACCGTATCAGTAGTAAATAGAAGTAAATAATGCTGGTTGAATCTTAGCACTGTGATTGTGCAGCAGATTTTTCCATACAGAAGGCAGCAGGCTGGAGCTTCGGTTCCGCTAATAAAAAAAATTAGCGGAATCGGGGTCTATTTAGCTTAGCTGCCTTTCTTTTTGTCACCGGTTCTTGCGGGAAAGGTGGCAATTATGCTGACATTAAGAACACTGAAAGAACTGATCGACACACCAAAGAGAGGAGAGAAACTTCCTACACCGAAGCAGCTTCGTACAGGGGAATCACCGATAGTTGCTCATAAAACAACAGGAGCAGGTGTGAATGAGGTACATATTATCGTGTATCAGTCCGGATATGCGGTTTATGGTATCGGAAACAGAGCAACGGTATTCCCGGTAAATATGGAACTTGGTTATGGTTATTCTTCTGTGACAGAAAAAAAGAGAAAGGAAGATGAGAAGTATAATACCTGGAATCCAGAGACAGGACTTCGTGAGAAGAAATATTTCTGTGAATTAGAAGAAAGTTTTTTTGAAAAGGAAGAATGGTATCTGCGTCTGATGCTGATTGGCGAGGACCGGCTGGCACATAATCTGGCTACCCGTGATCGGGGACGCTGCATTTCATTTAATGGCATTTCTGAGGATTTTGAAGGAATGGAAGATGAATTGATGGATGTAGAAGAACGTGTGAACCGTCAGCAGATTGCAGAAGAGATGATGAGTGTACTTAGTGATAAGCAGAAAAAAGTAGTTCAGGAATTTTACTGGAATCAGAAAACACATAAACAGATTGCAAAGGAAAATGGAACTGGACGTACTGCGGTGACAAATATGCTGCAGAATGCTCTCAATATAATCGAAGAAAAATTCAATGAATATGGAGAACTGAAATAGTCTCTCCAGAGAAAAAATATAGTTTTTTAAAAAATTTCAAATCTATGTGACATTTTGCCCTCTGCCGCCTGTGATTAGTGGAAAGAGGGCAAAGTCATTCAAGATAACATTTCTAAATGATTTAATCCCAATCCACCGTACCTTGATAACTGAATAAAAGGTCAGAAGAGGATGAAAGCTCAGCTACGCATTTTGCGGCCAGTGGAAGTTCTCTTCTGATCGGAAATGCTCAATCCTTATTTTTGTTATGCCCGGTTCGCCGGGCGATGACAGTAGACCATGCGTCGGAGCCTTTGTTTTTGCAGGTTCCGGCGTATGACTGTGCTGTCATCAGTAATGATTTTGGCACAAATAATTTAAAACGGGGTGATGCCTATGATTTGATTGTATCAGACAGGTGAAAGCCTGTAAATCGGTAACAGAAAAAATAAAGCAAAGTGAGGTATTGAGAATGAAAGGGACATTGAAAAGAGTAATGTCTGGAGTATTATCTGTTATTACGATTGCAAGTGCTGTGGCACAGCCAATGACTGCTTATGCAGCAGAACCGGAAAAGGCAGCTTCTTCTTTTGAAGCACAGTATCCAGAACTGGAAGCGGTGAAAGATAAGCTGGCGGAGGATGAGATTTTAACTGCCAATGATTACAGCATTGATTATGGTTCTGATTTTGACATTAAGGTGGATTTTTCCGGTATTGAAGGAATCAATGATGCCAAAGTGAAAGTAGAGCTGTATGAAGCGAAGAATGAGGCAGGAGATGATTTTGACACATACCAGGCAGATACTTATAAAGCAGTTTATAAGGTAGAGCCGGTCAGTGGAAATCCTTCTTATCGTATCAGCCGAAATGTAACCGTAAAAGAGCCGGAAATGGAACAGCTGACAGAACCAAATACTTCTGAAAATACCGTTGGTGAAGGAAATGCTGGCGAGACAGAAGATTCTGGTAATGCGGAAGAAGATGCCGATGCAGAAGGGCAGACGGAAATAGTAACAGATCTGACAGAAGAGGAGGAAGTCACAACAGATGAAGAGTCTGGATTAACTGTCTCTGAAGTAATGGATCAGGCAGAGGATAGTGGTATTGACCTTTATTCAATGGAGGAAGGGGAAGAGGTTACTTTTATGGCAAGGGAAGCATCAACCCGAAGTACCAAGAAAGTAACAGTAACCAGAGGAGCGTGCTATCAGTATTCGGATTATGGGTATGGAAGCTATCTGACGTATAAGTACACCGTGAAGTTTGGAAATGTTTCTGCAACCGCTTATTGTATCCAGCCGGAGAAATCCAGTCCTGGAACCGGAACATACGATATTACAAAGCTGAGTGATGGAAAAAAGCTGGCTAAGGTTTGTTATTATGGAACGAAGGCCGCAGGTGATGAAGGATTCTTTACAGAAGAGAACGGTTATGGCAATTTAAGTGCTGGTGCCAGATTTATCCTGGTTCATCTTGCTGCGTCATATGCAAATGGAGGAGATTCCGCTTTTTCCGGAGCAAGCAGCAAAGCAAAAACACTTGCTATGAAACTGTATAACTACTGTATTTCACAGCCAGAGATCCCGGATGTTGATATGAGTTTTTCAGATGCAAATGTAACTGCTTATGTAGATGGCAACAGTCAGAGAACAAAGGAGATTACATTTAAGGCAGACAAACTACAGAGTATCACGATGAAACTTCCAAGTGGCGTGAAGCTTCATAATGTAACAACCGGAAAGACAAGTAAAGCTGGGGAAGCCGTAGAGATTAGTGGTGGAACGAAGTTTTATTTATCAGCACCATTGACACAGGTACAGGATGTTGCAGGAAGCTGGTCAGCTACGATGAAAGGAAGTGTAACAAAAGACTATTCTGCTTATAAGATCAGTACAGGGTCAGGTTCACAGGACTTAGCACTGGTTTTTGGCGAAGGTGTGGATGATGAGAAATATGTGGACTTTAAAGTAACCTGGGTACAGTACGCAAGCGTTAAGGTGATTAAGAAAGATGCCAAGGCGAATGCGAAGCTGGCCGGAGCAGTGTTTGGCTTATATAGCGATGCAAACTGTACGAAGCTGATCACAAAGTTACCGGCAACAGATGCAAATGGTGAAGCATCCGTACAGATTGTTAAGACACAGGACACCGTATATCTCAAAGAGATTACAGCTCCAAGCGGATACCGTATCAATGCAACCGCTTACAATGTGAAACTGGAAGTCAGCAAGACCACAACTGTTACAGTTCCAGATGAAGAACAGCTGGGACAGCTTACCGTTTATAAAGAAGGTGAGGTACTTGTTGGTGCTGACGTGACAGAGAACGGTACAACATTTAAGTATGAGAAACGCAGACAGAAAGGTGCGGTTTACGATGTGTATGCCGGAGCAGATATTAAAACTGCCTATGGTACAAAAGTTTACAGCAAGGGCGATCTGGTAAAAGAAAATCTGACAACAGATACGAATGGAGCCATCGTTCTTAAAAATCTGCATCTTGGTCCATATGTTGTAAAGGAAAAGCAGGCTCCGACAGGATTTTATAATGCCGGAGAGGAGAAGAAAGTGACTCTTTCTTATGCCGGACAGAATGTGGATGTTGTTTTCTCTGAGACAACCTTTACGAACGACAGACAGAAAGCAGAAGTGATTGTTACAAAACAGGATGAAGATACAGAAAATCCTCTGGATGGAGGAATCTTTGGACTTTATGCTGCAAGTGATATTACCAATGCAGATGGTGCAGTTGTTGTGAAGAAAGGTACGCTGATCCAGAAAGTGACAACAGGAGCAGACGGTACAGCAAAGTTTACAGCAGATCTGCCACTTGGATTTTCTTATGATGTGAAGGAAGTGCAGGCTCCGGAAGGTTATGTGAGAAATACAGAAGATGTTTATACGTTTGCTCTCTCATATACAAATGATAAAGAGGCAAAACAGACATTTCAGCATACATTCAAAAATGAGCGTGTGACAGCTAAGATTTCTTTGCAGAAGCAGGATAAAGAAACCAAAAAGGCAGTTCCACAGGGCGATGCCACTTTGGAAAAAGCAGTGTACGGACTTTATGCCCGTGAGGACATTGTGTATCCAGACGGTGCGACTGGTGTGGTCTATAAAGCAGGAGAACAGGTTGCCACTCTTACGACAGATAAGAATGGACAGGCTTCTGTGGATGGATTATATCTTGGCAATTACTATGTAAAAGAGATCACTCCTCCAACCGGTTATCTGGTCGATGAGGAAGAACATGATCTGGTCTGCAATTACGAGGGTGACCTTGTAGCAGAGGTAAAACGTGACTGTCTGTCTCTGGAGCAGGTGATGAAACAGCCATTCCAGATCATTAAAGCAGCGAATAATGGAAAGACTGATGCAGACTTACTGAAAGGGGCAGGATTTACCGCTTATCTGGTATCTTCCCTGAAAGTAAATGAAGATGGCAGCTATGATTTTGATTCTGCCAAACCAGTAGTGATTGGAGAAAACGGTGCTACAGAAATCTTTACAGACGAGAAAGGTTATGCCTGCAGTATTGCAATCCCTTATGGAACGTATATTGTCCGTGAGACAACAACTCCGCATAACTATACTCCGGTAGATGATTTTATTGTACAGATTACAGAGAACCATCCAAGCACTCCGCAGGTGTGGAGAGTGATGCTGGATAAAGAGTTTGAAGCGAAGCTGAAAATCATCAAACAGGATGACGAGACAAAGAAAGCAGTGCTTCAGAAGAATACAGAGTTCAAGATTTTCAACATGGACACTGAGAAATATGTGGAGCAGGTAACGACTTATCCGACTACGGTAAAACATAAATCCTATTTTACAGATGAGCAGGGATATTTGATCCTTCCGCAGAATCTTAAAATCGGGCATTACCGCATTGAGGAAGTAAACGCACCTTATGGATATACTCTGAATGAGAATTACTATGAGGTGAATGTAGATTCCAATACAGCATATCAGATGGACGGAACTTCTGGTGATGTTATCATTGAGATCGCATATGAAAACCATCCGGTCAAAGGGGAACTGAACATCGTAAAACAGGGTGAGGTTCTGAATGGATTTAAGGACGATTTCACTTACCAGAAAGAAAATCTGGAAGGTGCAGTTTTTGAAGTATATGCAGCTGAGGATATTTACACAGCGGATTTCCAGAAAGATGACCAGGGCAACCGTATTCTGGAATATGCTTCTGGAGCATTGGTAGGAACAGTTACAACCGATAAAGACGGAAAAGCACAGATTGCTGATCTTCCTCTTGGAACGTATAAGGTTGTCGAAAAGACAGCACCAGGGGGCTTTGTGTTAAACGAAGAGGCACAGACTGTTACTTTCTCTTACAAAGATCAGAAAACACCAGTGATCGAGCAGACAGCAGCTTTTGAGAATGACCGTCAGAAAGTAGAGGTATCCGTGATAAAACAGGATGCTGAGAATGAGACGGTTGTAGCAGGTGCAGAATTTGGACTTTATGCAAAGGAAGATATTCTTGCTCATGGAGAAGTAGTTGTGAAAGCAGACACTCTGCTTGGAAAAGCAGTCAGCAATGAAGATGGAAAGGCAGTGTTTGAACTTGATCTTCCATTCGGAAGCTATTATATCAAAGAGCTTGCAGCTCCTGCCGGTTATGTATCTTCATTTGAGACACTGGAAGTAACTGCGAAATATCAGGGACAGGATGTGAAAGTGGTAAAACTGGAATCTGTATTTAAGAACCAGCCAACAAAAGTAACATTCAAGAAGTCAGATATTACTACAGGAGTAGAACTTTCCGGTGCCACTCTTACAGTGCTTGATAAAGATGGAAATGTGGTGGATACATGGAAATCTGTAAAAGGGGAAGAACATCTGATTGAACGGCTGACTGCCGGGGAGACTTATACACTTCGTGAAGAAATGGCTCCTTATGGTTATCTGATGGCAGAAGAGATCACATTTACTGTGGAGGATACTGCAGAAATTCAGAAGGTGGAAATGAAAGATGACGTACCGACCGGAACACTGATCATCAATAAAAAAGGTGAGTTCCTGGACAAAGTATCTGCACTGGATTCCGTTGGTGGCTGGCTCAAGCATCTGTTTGAATATTTCTCTGGTTCCTTGAAAGAGGTTACTTTTGAAGTTTATGCCTTAGAGGATATTAAAGCGGCTGATGGTGAGAGTGAGGATTATTACAAAAAGGATGCACTGGTAGCAACCATTACAACGGATGAGACTGGTGTGGCAAAACTGACCGATCTTCCTCTTGGCAAATATTATGTCAAAGAGAAGGAGACAGCAAACGGTTATGTCCTTGACGGGGAAACCCGTGAGGTTGACCTGACTTACCGTGATCAGAATACTGCGGAAGTTACTTACTCTGCGGACTGGCAGAATAAACGTCAGAAGGCAGAAGTGAAAGTGCTGAAAAAAGCGAAAGATTCTGACCGTGTACTGGAAGGAGCTGTATTTGCTCTGTGTAATAAGGATGATATTGTCAATGCAAAAGGTGATGTGATCCTGAAAGCGGATACGGTGATTGAAGAACAGGCTACAGATAAAGACGGAAAACTGACCTTTACTGCGGATCTTCCTCTTGGTCATACCTATTATGTGAAGGAAACTTCACCAGCACCGGGATTTGCGACTACAGATCAGGTACAGGAGTTTACTTTTGAATATGGCGGAGCTGAAAAAGAGACTCTTTCCTATGAGTTTACTTTTGAAGATGAGACAACAACCGTAGAATTTACCAAGACATCTCTGACGGATGGAAAAGAGATTGAGGGAGCAAAACTGAAAGTGACCGATGAAAGTGGAAATACCGTAGATGAATGGACTTCCGGAAAAGAGCCACATATCATTAAAGAACTGACAGTTGGTAAGAAGTATACCATGACAGAGACACTTCCAGCGGATGGCTATGTTACAGCAGAGAGCATTACCTTTACGGTTGAAGATACCAGTGAGGTACAGAAGGTAGAAATGAAGGATGATGTGACAAAGGTGCAGATTTCCAAGACCGATATTTCTGGTAAGGAACTGCCGGGAGCGAAGCTGACAATCCTTGATAAAGATGGAAAGACAGTGGAGAGCTGGACATCTGAGGAAAAACCACACTATATTGAAATGCTTCCGATTGGAGAATATACACTTCGGGAAGAGACTGCACCGGATGGATACCTGGTAGCAGAAGATGTGAAGTTTACAGTAAAAGATACAGGAGAGATCCAGAAAGTAGTGATGAAGGACGAAGTGAAACCAACGGAAACACCAACAGAGACTCCGGCGGAAACACCAGAAACAACATCAACACCGGAAACAAAAGATACTGAGACAACAAAGACATCTACTTCACCGAAGACAGGAGATAACACACCAATCCTTTTCTGGATCCTGCTTGCAGGAGTTGGAATGGCAGGAGTTGGAGGTACTGTGATTCTCCGCAAAAAGAAGAAAAAATAAGAAATCCTAAGATTTCTTAAAGAGGAAGAGGGCATTTATGGACAAGTGTTTCATAGATGCCCTTTTTGCCAATACTGATAAAAAAGTGAAGGGAGAAGAAATGGGATGAAAACAGTATTGATCGTTGCAGGGATTATCGTATTCCTGGTATATGGGTTTGTTTTATACTGCTGCATAAAAGTTGGAAAGGAATCCGATGAACAGTATAACAAGCTGAGAGAAGGAAAGGAGCAGGAAGATGACAGAAGTAGGGTATGCAAGTGATAAGCCTTCGGACTGTGCGTATTGTTACTTCTTTAGTGCCGGGAGAAAGAAATGCAAAAGGAAAGAATGTTTTTATCGTATTTCTTCTCCACCACTTCGCAGGAAGGTAACTCACTGGGAGCCATGTGAAGGCTGTCCTTATGGAAAACATACTCCCTGTCTGGGTTACTGCATTGTGAAGGCTATGAAAGAAGTGAAGGAGCATCGGAACACAGGATAATACATATGAATTTCCGTATCATTACGGTGAAGAAGCGGAATCCTATTCTTTTTACCGTGTGCCTAAAGTCCTTTTTACCAATACGCAGTTTAAGAGCCTTTCCTGTGAAGCGAAATTGCTTTATGGACTTTTGCTTGACCGTATGCAGCTATCTATAAAGAACCGGTGGCTGGATGAAGAGGGAAAGGTATATATCTATTTTTCCCAGGAGCAGATCTCCGGCATGATGGGATGTGGCTTGAAAAAGGTAGGGAATCTGTTAGCAGAGCTGGACAGTCGGAAAGGAATTGGATTGATTACGAGGATACGGCAGGGGTTAGGCAGACCAGATAGGATTTATGTACGCAAATGTACGCAACAGGATATGTATAAAAGGAATATCCAGACACGTCGAAATGACATTTCTGGATATGCCAAAATGACAGGTACAGATATGTCAGAAATGCCGGGTAATGATACTGAGGATAATAAGACTGAAATAAGTGACACTGATAGGAGTGATACTGAGTATCTTTCTTTCTATTCCGAAGAAAGTGAAGAAATGCACAGGAAACGAATGGAAAGAGAAGTATATCACCAGATGATTCTGACTAACATTGGGTATGAATATCTGGTTGATGTGTATAACCGGGATATGCTGAACGAGATTGTGGAACTGATTGTGGATACTGTCTGTTCCGAACAGGAAATGATACGGATTGGTGGGGACAGAAAGCCAAAGGATGTGGTTAAAAGTCAGTTTTTGAAACTAAATTCTGAACACATCCGGTTTGTCCTGAAATGTTTGAAGGAGAATACCAGTAAGGTGATCAATATCCGGCAGTATTTACTGACAGTTTTATATAACGCACCACTTACGATCAGTAATTATTATTCCGCACTGGTACAGCATGATATGTATGGTGACAGTGAAGAATAAGGAAAGGAGGAGTGAGATAAGTGCAGGATGAAGTAAACGAAAAAACCGTATCGCTTTGTATCCGATGTGGGAAGGTCACTGCAAATCTGTTAAAGGCAGCAATGAAAAAAGCTCTTGCTAAGATGGAACAGGAGAAACAAAAGCTGCAGAGGCAGAAACAGCCTAAGCAGGATAAAGAGGATAAAACCTATAAGGGAAAGCAGAGTATGGATAAGCTGATGAAGCAGAATGTACAGCTTTCCAATATTGAGATCACGGATGGAAACATCAAATCGTTTGAGCGTGTGGCAAAAAAGTACAGCATTGATTTCAGCCTGAAAAAAGATGTGAACGCTGATCCGCCAAGATATTATGTGTTTTTTAAAGCCAGAGATGCAGATGTAATGACTGCGGCTTTTAAAGAATATACAGGACAATCTCTGAACAAGGATAAAAAGCCATCTGTAAGGAAAAAGCTTCAGCAGGCGATTTCCAAGTCGCTTAAAAAGCACAGAGAACTGGAGAAAACAAAAGGAAAGGAGAAAGAGCCGTCATTATGAGCAGATTACAGAAGTTGCTTGGTGTAGGAAAAGGATACCTGGAGAGATTACCGCCGGTAGATGTACATAAGCTGCTTCGGCTCATTCTGCTGAATCTTCCGTATATCATGATTTTTTATGTGGGAAATAAGCTGGCATGGTTGTATCAATACTGTGCAGGTAATTCCATGATAGAAAGACTGATAGTGTTAGTCCTGAATTTCCAGCTGGCATTTAGCAGGATTCTTCCAAGTATGCATAAAAGTGAATTGCTGGTTGGATTGACCGGAGCCGTGGGAGTGAAGCTCATGGTTTATCTGAAAGGGAAAAATGCCAAAAAGTTTCGGCAGGGAGTGGAGTATGGTTCGGCTAGATGGGGGACAGCAAAAGACATTGCACCCTTTATCGACCCAATATTTGAGAACAAT
>OLQQ01000190.1_pt1 | contig 37826 bp, 31 predicted proteins | sample 1672041 | NCBI WGS metagenome assembly OLQQ01 (sample SAMEA3136639, study PRJEB25190) | human gut metagenome
GGCGAAATCTCCCACAAATTGTGACGCACATCTTGCAGAAAGCCTTTTTCAAACATGCGCTAGGATTGCAGAATTCCGGCAGCGCGAAGATTTGCCAGAAGTGTATTTAGCTGTGTCACAGCATCCTCTGTACCAGTAGCATCTGCCACTGCCGCTGCCGGAGTTGGCGCTGGGCCAGTAGGACCAATCGGGCCGTCTGCTCCGACAGGACCGGTTGGGCCTGTCGCTCCGGCTGGACCGGTTGGGCCTGTTGCTCCGGCTGAACCGGTTGGGCCTGTTGCTCCGGCTGGACCGGTTGGGCCTGTCGCTCCGGCGGGGCCGGTTGGGCCGGTTGAGCCTGTCGCTCCGGCGGGGCCGGTTGGACCTGTTGAGCCTGTCGCTCCGGCGGGGCCGGCTTCTCCGGCAGGCCCCATAACGCCTGGCATACCAGGCTCTCCCTGCGGGCCCATAGGACCTGCAGGGCCTACTGCTCCCTGGCATCCTCTTGGTCCCATAGGACCAGTCACACCGGGACACCCTCTTGGACCAATAGGTCCCATAGGACCGGTTGCACCACGAGGCCCTGTGGCTCCCTGTCCCGAACAACTGCAATCGCAGCCGCAGCGATTATTGTTTCCAAAACAGGATGTACAGGTGATATCACCAGAAGCTTCCTTTTCAGAAGAATTTTTCTGATTATGACGATCAAAAAACATACACATTCTCCCATAACAGCTTAGATATTCACTATCAATATATGAAATACTAACAATACAGGTGAATTTTCCCTCTCACTCCATACCCCAAACATCCCAGAAATACTTCTCATTTCCAATAACTGCCTGATGCAGAGGCTTCAATACTCTTGCCTTTTTATGAAATTCAAACGCCTCCCTGTGCCTTCCCGCTTTATCCAGACATACACACATCTGTATCGCAGGTATAAAATCATGACTGTCTGCAATATAAAAACCGCCGTTTTTCTTTTTCCGTGGCGCAAGAAGAGCCTGCTGATACCAGTATGCTGCCGTCACATACTCCCTTTTTTCCATAAACAATCTTCCTATCTCACAACAGATCTCCGCTCTCGGAACATCCATCGTAAAGCTGTAAAAAAGTATATCTAAAGCAGCTGCATTCTCTCCCATTGCCTGATAACAGCAGGAAAGAACCAGACAGCTGTTCAGTTTATTCTCTATCCAGCCATCTGGTTCTTCCAGAAATTTTTTTAAAATTAAAATTGCATACTCATATTGCTTATGATAAAAAAGCTCCCGCCCATAATAAAAGAAATGTCTCGGTTCCATTTTTTCACCGGAATCAATCATCTGCTCATATATATGCAGATTGCGAAAAGACTCTCCAGCCTTTATTTTTCGATGCTCAATCACCACATCCGAATATAAAATATTCCCCGCAGGAACAACCGTTTCGTGGACGCGCCCCTGCCATCTGAAATTCCGGGAAGTCTTCATAATACGCTCTCTGTAATAAGAAAACGTAACATGCTCCCATTCATCAAATCCCACTGCATAATCCATCATAACCACATCCGTATCTGAATCCATGCTCTCTTTCAACCTGAGCAGCTTCTCCTGATTTTCCGGCGTAATGACATCATCTGCATCCAGCCACATCCAATAATCCGTATCTGCTTTTTCCGTAATAAAATTGCGGGCAGCAGAGAAATCATCTTTCCATAAAAAATCATAAACCTCATCGGTAAACTCCCTGGCAATCTCCTTCGTTTTATCCACCGATCCGGTATCGCAAATATAGATTTTGTCCACAAGCTTGCTCATCGGCGTGAGGATTCTGCGAAGTACAGCCTCCTCATTTTTTACGATCATACACAGGCCAATTGATATCATGCCAAATATCCTTTTTTCAATAGCCTATGCAGGACAAATTACTTTTATTCCCATTTGCCGCTTCCGGATATCCGCATTTTTTCCAGCAATAACGCTTTCCTTACGGATTACCTGTCATTTGTGTCAGTGACAAAGTCTCCAAAATCTGGGAAAATAAAAATACAAAACATTCCACATAGAAAAGAGGTGCTGAATATGAGAAAAAAAATATGGAAAATACTACCTCTTGTGACCGGACTTGTGCTTCTGACTGCCAGTAGCGCTCTCACCGTTCATGGAGAAAGTGACAACACCATTGACGTAACCCTGTTCAAGCTTAACCTTCCAGATGACTGGAGCTATGATCCGAATGATATCAGCGATTATGAATACACCTGCTCCGTCAGCGTATTCGAAGGTGTTGACAAGGACACTTCACAAAATGATTTCACCATTAAAGCAAATGAAGAATCAAGCTACTCTTTCCGCAAATATCTGCAGACCTCCGATATCGATCTTCATGACTATGCAGACGGCACTATTGAAAAAACAACCATTGGCGATGTGGATTATATACGAACCACAGACAATTTTGACAGAATTTACTACATTTATCGTCACGAGCCATCCGGTGTGACCTACAAAGTTATCATTTCCGGAGAAGAAAATGATTCTGTCAAAAACGTTTTTAACAATCTGGAACTGAAATTAGAGGACACCGGCAATGTGGAAGCACCTTACCCCTGGGATGGAACTCCATTCACACCGGCTCCGCAGAGTATAGCTGTTGGAGATTATACCGTCACTCCGGAGTATATTCCATTTAGTGTTTCCCAGAACGGATTTGAGATCATGCGTCACCAGTTTGCAATATCTGGAGACCGGATGTATCATCAGCTGAATAATACTCTGGAAACTTACGAATATACTGGAAGCACCCTGAATCTTCTTTCTTCTGATACAATGGACGAGCAGGGAATGGATCTTTTTACAGACACGGACGGAAAACTTTATATTTCCCGTAACGGTGGAAAAGGAATCGTTATGAAAGACGGGCAGACCATATTGGAGACCGGCACAAGCGGTTACCTGTCTGTACACCCATCCGGTGCCTGGGGCATTACCAGCTACCTTGGCTATGATACGGAAAAAGTAACCTTCCAGGACGGCAGCGTGCTTACAGAGCCCTGGATCTTAACCTCCATGAATGATGACGAGGCACGAACCGGTATTTTTAAATTTGTCAGCCTGGTTGAGATCAGCAATGATCATATTATGGTATACGGACGTCTTGCAGGAGATGACACCCCATCGAAAATAGCAGTTTATGATCTGGAGAGCAACCAGCAGCTGCTTCTTGGCGGTGACCAGCAGGAGGATCCTGCTTATTTCGGAAGTCTCACGGGAATAGCTGAGACAGCGAATGGCTATATTGCAGCAGATGGAAATATGCGAGAATTCTACTTCTGGTCAAAGGACGGAACTCTCCTCGCCGAAGTAGACTGCTACGATATGTTTGGAACCAGATACCCCTGGATTGAAGATATGAAAGTTGCAGAGGATGGTTCTGTGATGGTTCTTATGACACAGGACCGTGCCGACGACTCTGCAAGCGAATTAATGGTATTCCGACTTACAGGTTTCTGATACATTCCCCTCACGAAAGGGCAGGTTGTGGAGAACATCCACACCTGCCCTTTTAAGTTATTTTCATTCGGCACTGTTCTGGCAAAATCAATCTTTTTCGTACTTCTCAATCAGGCACTGGTGTTCCTTACTTTTTTTATCATAATTGATTCCAACAAGAAGAATATCACCTGTGTAATTCAGGATCGAAGAAGGATACTTTTTTGTCTTAATTTGTGTTAATGCAGTCTGCGCATTCTGGTTCCACTTCAATTCCACAAGCAATGCCGGATAATCATTTTTGTACTCTGGCTTTGGGATAAATACAAAGTCAGCAAATCCCCGTCCTGTAGGAAATTCACGGATTGGCTTAAAATAGTATTGCATTGCGCTTAAGTAGGCAATTGTAAGCACACTGCTCAAGGAATTCTCATTATTATACTGAATTACTGACACATGCTCGTTATGGATTTTTTCAATCTCTTCTGCAACCGCCACACCATCCATATCCAATGTAGCATCCAGCAGATTTTCCGAATTCAGCTGCAATATCAGCATTTCATTCCACTTTTTACTCTCAACAGCAGTCGTCAACTCCTGCCGTATCTCCTCATTTGGTACAAAAGCAGTCTTCCTGATCTCATTATAACCAAGGTATCCTAAATGGATCATATAAGTCAATACATCATCTTTACTTTTAATATCTTCCGTATCATTTTGAAAAGCTGCCACATTCACCTTGACTTCGGCTCCGGAAAGCATCTCAATAACAGCTGTTTTCAGCCCATCATAGTTCATGTTAATCAACGGCACAATCACATCATAGGATGCTGTTTCTGACCAGTAACTCCTGTATTCCCCCCTTAGCATTACGCTGACAACGGCTCTGGGATTATAAACCTGGTAATCCTTCAGAAGATAGCCATCGTACCATCGCTTCACTTCAGCAAAGTCCTGCTGATATTTTTCTGACAGCTTTTTCACTTCAGCTTCTGTAAAACCAATATACGGAGCCAGATTACTTGCGCTCAGCATTGTAAACTCATCAAAATTATTTAATGCCGACTGAGTTTTTTCCTTTTTAATTGGAAGAATACCAGTAAGATATGCAAGTTGAATATATTTTGTTGGTTCTGTTCCTTTGAACATTGCCCTGAGAAAATTAATATACTCTTCCTGTACCCTTTTATTAACGTCCTTGTCACGAATAAGGACATCCCATTCATCAATGATGACAATAAATTTTTTTCCAGTTGCACCATTAATACGAGACAACACTTCTGGCAAAGATTCCGTCTTCTCTTTCAATACACCTGGATAGTATTCCGCAAGCTCCGCAATCGTCTTTTCCGAAATATAAGAAACCACCCTTTCAGGTCCACCAGCTGGCTCTATACACCATTGGATATCAAGATGTATTACATCATATTGGTTCAAGTGCTTCTTAAAATCTGCACTTTTACTAATTTCCAATCCGGCGAACATTTCTTCTGAATTACAGCCTCTGCTGTAATAAGCTGTAAGCATATTCGCTGTAATAGATTTTCCAAACCTTCTCGGACGGCTATTGCAAATATAGGCCTGCAATGTATTCAAAACTTTATTCGTATACTTAATAAGTCCGCTTTTATCAACATATATCTCGGAATTCAATGCTACCTGAAAAGCCAAATTATCTGGATTCACTAATATTCCCATCACACACACTCCCTATATAAAAAAGCTTCCACAGTATCACTATTTTCTACCAATAATGATATCATGAAAACTTTTTGGTCTCAATAATTTTGTGAAAAACAGCGTTTACAAATCAATTGTCCATAGATATTGCTACGAAGCGTGTTCCGTTTCCTTACTTAAGAACTCACCTACTTTCCAATACATTTTGATAAGTTCCTCATTTACTTTTTTTAATGCATTTTGTCTAGATTCCTCAATTATATGGATTAATCCAGCTGCCGACATCAAATCATTATCCATACAAATATTCCACCTTTCGAATTGTGACACCAGTGGTGTCACAATGTCATTTTTACCATTTTAGCGAGAAATTATAAACTTTTTTAAATCACTATATTTAATTATATCAAGATTCTCCACTCCTCTCAATTACTTTTTCCGGTAGTTTTTCCTTTTTCATCATCGCTATCTTCTCATGAATATTGGTGTTATACAGTCTGTAAAGGTCTGTATCCTTGCTAATCTGATTATCAAATGGAATCGCCACAGAGCCACACTTGATAAGCCCCATTCCCGAAGCGGTATTGGTTACGAATCGAAGCTGTGCCTCTGATACTCCGATAACCTCTGCCATCTTGGAACTGTCTGTATTCGCCTGCTTTAAAAGTGCCACGAACTCTGAGTTTGCAAGCATTGTGCTTTGACCACTTCCTTTCAAGGCATGAAAAAAGCACTCTAACCTGTGGCTAAAGTGCTGTGTAAGTTTGTTATTAAGTTGTTTGTGAAACGGACAAGCTGGAATCTGATGCTGTCTACCTCTTATCCAATACATTTTTTAATTTCAAAATATCTTTTCTGATTTTTTCAATGACTATCTTAAATTCCTCATCACTTTTTCCTGTTGGATCTTCAAGTCCCCAGTTATCATCAAACGGTCTTCCTATAAATGGACATCCCACATTACACCCCATTGATATTGCAATATCCGGATTTGGAATATCACTAACCAGCTTACTGAACTGCCCATCTGCTTCCATATCTATATTATATAATTCCTTCATAATACGGACAGCATCTTGGTTAATCTGTGGTTTTGTTTCTGTACCCGCCGAATAACTTTGAAACACATCTGATGCCAGATGTCTTCCAAAAGCCTCAGCAATCTGACTTCGGCAGGAATTATGGACACAAATAAATGCCACTTTTACATTACTCATGAAATGGACACCTCTCCTTTATACACTGCTCATTAAAATCTGTGAATCCACATTGCATTTGTTCGTATTGCAATGTTACTCCATAATGAGCATTCACATAATCATTTGCAATTCTTACAAGCATAAGCATTACCGTAACTTCTGTTAAGACACCCACAGTAGTAGCAAGTGCAGCCTCTATTGTATTAAAAGGCACTGCTACATTGGACACACCCAACAGAAATTTCACAATCGGTCCAAATGCAAAAAGAATGATAATATCATTCGTTGCAACCTGAACGACAGTATATACCGGATTCCCTTGCGTCAGACTGCTCCATACAAATACCATTGCTGTGCATGGTGCTGCACCAAGCAATACTGCCCCAGCCAGATATTCTGTAGCAAGTTCAACCGGAATAAATGCCCTGAATAACACAAAGAAGAACAAGCATGCAATTCCATACATTGTAAATGGTTTGATCAGCCAATTAACGATCCAAGTCACAAATAATCCTTTCGGATTTTTGCTGATATACTTGACACTTTTGAAGTCATTTCTGAAGATAACTCCTCAAAGTCTTTTTTATATCGTCATCGCATTTCAAGTCTTCCCATTCAAATACACTTGCATCAATTCCAGGAAATGTGCTTATCACTCCATCGTCTTCACACTGCTCGGAAAAGGATCGGATTACAAGACTCCCATCTATATACGCACTTATAAATGTTTTTCTGTCCTTTGTCACTGCACATTCCAGCGGTTCCGTCTGATTATTCCGAACAACTTCTACTGCTTTCCATTCGCCCCGCTCTTTCCCATATACCATTTTATTGATTAATTCCCATAACAAAATGTCACCATTTGTTGCCAGTCCAGCCAAAATAATCCGATTTGCTGTAAAAAACTGTAATTTTTTTATAGATCTTCCACGAGTAGGCAATCGCCACTGGCACTGTCCCGTTTTCACAATTCGAACCCGTACTACCTTCTGTCCATCCAAAATATCTCTGCGAGTTTTGTCATTCCGATTGGCCCGATATCTTTCCTGCGAGTAACTTGCTGCAAATCGATTATCAGCACCGCACATTGCAATGGCTGTAACTTTTCCCATATGGCCGGGGCAAAAATTTAGTCTTTGTAATTTTTCATCCCATGTGTATGCATTTCCATTTTCCAACAAGATGATTGCGTTTCCATTTTGTGCAGACTCTATCTTGTCTGCTTTTTGCCTTCCAAGTCTTTTTAGTAACCTTTGAGAAACAAATCGAGTTCCACCATGCTGCGTCTCCGGACCCACTCTTCCATCATCAATATTCACTTTTCTGTATGTTCCATTTGAAAATTGGCACTCTAAGATATGCTCATTTCCTGGAAAACTAACATTACTTACCCGGTATTTAAAATACAATGTATGAAGATATTTGCGTTTTACAACGTCCCATACTTGAACGATTTTACCGCCGGATCCTAATGCTGCAATTGTTCCGTCCGGAGTAAATGACACAGTGGATATTTGTGTATCGCTCAATGACAATTCTCCAACACACTCCTGCGTCTGTACATCCCAAATTTGCAGAAAACCACTCTCATACCCAATTCCTAAGTATCTACCGTCCTCAGATTGTTTCACACATGATCCTAACAAATCCGATTCACTCAGCCTCTTTTTAAGCGCCTTCACCTTCACCTTCATTTCTTCTGTAATGGAATCAACGTAAACCACTTCATCAAAGCTACAATTTTCTATAATATCATAAGCAATCGTTGGCCATTTAACTGTCTTTCCATCATATTTTACAATTAGAAAATCATCTGTATTATAGCCAATAGCCGCTGATTCAAGGCATCCCAGTTCTCCCACGATCATTTGACTCTGAGTTGATAAATTGACAACTGATACAATTCCATTTTTAGAAATTGCGGCCATTGTCCTTCCATCGTGAGAAAAGTTTATATCTATAATGCAATCATGATGCTTATCATTAATAAAAGTCTGCCGATCAACCCATGCATTATTTATCTTAATTTTTCCTGTGAATTTACTTTTTAAATGATCAGCTAAAGGAATCCCCCGTAAATCAATTCCGGACAGATCACGCTCTCCAGTTTCTTCACTTAACCAACAATTTACAATATTGGCAACAAAATTATCCGCAGCAGGCCTTTCCTTTTCTCTATATCCGGAAAGATATTGGTTTGCAATTCCATTTTCTCCCCACAGCGGTTCTTCATGCATATAGCGAAGATAACTCACAACACCACGATGAATTTTTTCTTCATGCCACTGTCTTTCTGTTCTAATATTATTTCTAAGGCAAGCGTACAAATATACTGCTGAAAGATAATCGCGGAAAACCTGATGTGAAAATGAAACTCTTCCGGAGCCAGCTTTTAAAAGACATAGTTCTGTTACTATAAGATTGTACGCTTTATCTTCTGAAATTTCTGCACTCTGAATACGAAATTTTCTTCTTATCTTTCGTATTACAGCTACATCACAGCTTCCACCTATCCATGCATTTGTCTCCGCAACTGCATTACTCAACGCACGCTCAAAATCATCCTCTCCCCAAATTGTAGTATTTTTCCGTTCCAGTTCATATCCAAGCTTTGGAAGAACTCTCTTAATTATTAAATAGCCAGCAACCACATCATCCCCACTGACCATTTCCCTATCTAACAAAATTGCAATTTGTGATAAGTAATAATCATGAATCAGATCAACAACATTCGTTATTGGCATTTTCCAGTCTAAATAATCCAGATCTTGATGCTTACTTACAACCGGACAGGTACATGCATACAAAAGTGCCATCATTGGGTTTCGAAGAAGAATCCTTATATTCTTATGCGCCACAATATTATTCCACTCGTTTTCATCAAAAAGGCCATGATATTGTTCTTCTCTAAGATCACAGGTATGAATCATCCAAAAATGACTAAGTCCATAATCTCTCAAAAAATCAAGCCGTGAAGATATTACAATCTGAATTCCCTGTTGCTGTGATAATTTCTTAATTTCCGCAACATATCTCTGTGCACCAGAGCCTGTTAGTTCGTTAAATCCATCAATAAATAATGTGACATCTGGATGCAAATGTCTGGAACATGTTAATGAAACAAAACGGCTCTTAGAGCGCTCATCTATTTCCTTATATATACACTTCAAGACATAATCTAATATTCTTTCGTTTCCAAATCCCTCGCGCGCCTGTAGTGAAACATATACTGCCATTTTTCCATCCTCAAGCAATCTTCTGCACTCTTGATACATCATAGTACTCTTGCCCATTCCGCCGTCGCCAAGAATCAGTGCATTACAGGATACTTCCGGATGTTCATTTTTGTAAGTCCATAATTCCCTCATAAGCATCGTCAACGGAGTTTCTGTATTATTATTTATATATGTCCGGCCATTCCATTCCAAATCTGCAAAAAGCAGGTTGTTCACTTTGACACCATCAAAAAGATTTCCATCCTGGGAAAGCTGATAACAGGCTTCACGAGCATTAAAAAGCTCTGGTGATACATTCTTTTCTCTTTTAATTCCCGGAAGCCTTAATGCGAAAGGGTAAATTTGATCATTTTCCGATCCAGTTCGTGCAAAGGGATACAATGCCCAGCCTTTTTTCTCATACCAGGCATGAACTTCAAGAATCCCTTCTCCTGTATCTAAATCAAGTTCTCCAGTAAGGAAACAAGATCTTGCCCCATATTGAAGTGCAAGGTTTCCACTTTGGCATTCCCAGAACTTTTCACGCTGCTTGCGAATCAGATTTTCATGTTCATGACCTGCCAACCATAGCTGCACATCTGTACTTTCCAACAATTTTTCAACCTCGTTTCGCTCCTGCTGTGTCAAAAAATCAAACGAATAATGTGTAAGAAGAATTGTTGGCTTGTTTGGAACACATTCGTCTAATGCATCTAACAGTGCACCTGATCCAATTACGAAGTCACGATTTCTTCCCTGACCGTAAGTCAAAGTTGAATCCACATGTAGAATATTAAACTGCTCTGTCTTAACCACAAAATGCGGTTTTGTGTACATCTCTGCACGTTCTGTTCCAAGCAGTTTTCTGATAAAATTTATGAAATCAGTTTCCCCTTCTTTTAGGATTCTAATATCAGATTCTGAAATATTTCCCTCAGCCGGAGTGTAATATGAACTATTCCAATCAGTTAATCTATCTATAATCTCTTTTCTTTCGGAATTTGTAACTTTAACGTCATGATTTCCTGGAACTATAAATAACCGTGTCAAAGGCACCATTCCAGCTTTACATATCGATTTTAAATACTCCACACAGGCATCTGTATAGCAGCCATTCCACTCTTTAATATCACCTGTGCAAAACGCATAGTCAAAATTTCGATTCAATCCAGCAATATATTCTGGCAATTCACGCCTCATAAGACGTGTTTCTGTTGCTTTATCATTTCCCAAGTGCAAATCAGAAAAATGAATCCATCTAACTCTCCCCACTATACATTCTCCTTCATCTGTATTTATAGATAGATTGTATTATAAATCGCCGATATTTACCAGCATAATCTTTACTTGACTTTGTAATCCATTTAATTTATTATACTCGTAAGAAAGTAACTTACGAGTATAATTATAGGAGGGTAAGCAGATGAGTCAATTCTATTGCCGTGAGGATGAGCTCGACTTAATCCAAGATTACGCATCGGTTTTCGGAAAAAGTAGCAACTCCCATTATTATATCTTCTCAAAAGGCGGATTTACGGATGGGCTTCTTCAGGCACAGAAGCATGGAGAAGTTCATCTGTAACGCTGGAAGACCTCTACAAATAAACGATCCATTCAACCCTGCTGGTGAAAACTGGCAGGGTATTCATTAAGTAAAACACATCTGCCTTATTGCTCACGCTATTTTTTCAAATCCACATTTCCAAGTTGTATTCCTCACCAGTAATTTGCTTCGCATACTCTGCTCCAATTACAATTCCTACTGACAATGCTTCACAACCGCCAATATAACTCTCATTCCAATAAGCAAAAATCTCCTTCATTTCTGGAACTAAAGTTTCGATAAGAAGTTTTGCTTCTGCATCTGGCATAATATTATCTTCAAACATTTTAATCAACATATTATAGTATTTATGCTTAGGTCCTATTTTTTTCTCCAATTCAGTTTTATCCATTACCGCTATTTGAATCTTCTCAGAATCATTTCGACATACGTCAAACAATTCAGGATATAATATATTTAAATATACACCATCTTCTGTTTTGGGTATATCTGTCTTTTTCATGCCTTTCATAAACAAGCCAGCATATAGCCTTTCTAGAGTGGTAACTAATCCTATACTGAAAGGTGACTGCAGAATACAGCCAGTAAAACTCAAATGTTGAAATTCAGATCTTTTTCGGCTAATTCCATGAGAAAAAATTTCTATCATTGTCTCTCTCAAAAAATTTGAAAAGTCAACATGATTATTTATATTCCTAGGACTTTTATGTTCCGCAACAAATAGCAGCGCTAATGTCGTCATCTGTGAAGGCACTAGTTTTGGAATGACCTGTATGGCTTCTCCTAATGCAATCTGAAGTAAACTTCTTGAATGTTCGTGAACTCGTTTTACCAAAATGTCTGATAAAAGTTCTTTTAATTCATCTGTTCCAACTTTTATGTAAGCTTTCTGTGCTTCCAAATAATCCAATTGCATTGCAGGCGTTTTGAATTCACTTAAAGCCAGATCAGCATTTATATTCATTGCACTTAATTTTTCTTCAAAGCGATTTAACAGTTCCTCACTTCTTTTTTTACTTTCCTCCAATGCCTCCGCATGATACTTTTTCAATTCTTCTTTGACTATATCCAAACAAACTGCTTTCGTGTCACTATACCCCAATCCCTGAAACTCAATTATTACGCCAGAATTGGCGCCAACTTCAATACCTGAATTACTACCAGTGTTATTTACGTTTACTGAAAAATTATTTTCTTGTTTCACCAACATTCACTCCTGTAACAACGCCATTATTATTACCACTATTTTCTACGTTAAGTTTTCCATGTAATTGAAAATTTTTATCTCCATTTATTTGATTATTTAACTTCTTGATTTCATTTTTTGCACGTAATGCTGTAACAGCTGAAATAACTGCTGCAATTGTACTAATGGTCGTCAAAATTATATTTAACATTTCCATAATTATCTCTCCTCATTCATTAACTAACTTTATACAACTTGCTAGTTCTGGTACTCTTCTATCACACATTCATGTTTCTTCGTCTTCTTATCATAATTAATCCCAACCAGCAAAATCTCCCCAGTATATTCTGCAATAGACTCCGGATATTTTTTCTCGTAAATCCGTTGAAGAGCCGTTTTCGCATTCTTATTCCATTTCAATTCTACTACGAGCGCTGGATAATCGGCTTTGTATTCTGGTTTCGGTATATACACAAAATCAGCAAAGCCACGACCAGTAGGAAACTCTCGGACAGGTTTGAAATAATACTGCATAGAACTTAAGTATGCAATCGTAAGTACACTGCTTAGGGAATTTTCGTCATTGTACTGGATTCCAGATGCATACTGAGTGTGAATCTTTTCTATACTTTCTACAATGGCTTCTTCATCCATATCCAGGGTTGCCTCCAAAAGACTGGCAGAGTTCTTCCAAAATGCTGTCATTTCACTCCATTTTTTGTTCTCTACAGCAAGAGTAAGTTCCTGCCGAATTTCTTCATTAGGAACAAATGCAGACCTTCGATTCTGATCGTATCCCAGATAGCCAAGATGGATCATATACGTAAGAACCTCATCGCGGTTCTGTATATTTACCGTATCATTTTTAAAAGTTGCCGTATTCACTTTCACTTCATCGCCTGATAACATTTCGATAACAGCAGACTTCAAGCCATCGAAACCCATATTGATCAACGGCACGATTGTCTCGTAAGAAGCAGTCTCTGACCAGTAGCTCTTAAATTCGCCATTTAGCATAACTCCCACAACCGCCCGTGGATTATATATTTGATGCTCATTTAGGAGATAACCATCATACCACCTTTTGACCTTTTCGTAATTCTGATGATATTTTTTTGCAAGCATCTTCACTTCACTTTCTGTGAAACCGACATAAGGCGCCATATTGCCTGCACTAAGCATAGTAAACTCATCAAAATTATTTAGTGCTGACTGGGTTTTCATTTTTTTGATTGGAAGGATACCTGTCAGATATGCGAGAGCAATATATTTAGTTGGCTCAGTACCTTTAAACAGTCCCCTCAGGAAATTAATATAATTTTCCTGTACAGCCTGATTCTGCGCTTCATCTCGAATCAAAACATCCCATTCATCAATAATAATGACAAATTTCTGTCCTGTTTGATTTTTAACTCTTGAAAGCGCATCAGACAAAGAACCCTCTTGGAGAACCAAACACTCTGGATAAATTTCGCGCAACTCGTCCAGTACGCTTTTTGTAATAAACTGTACCACTTTGTTCTTATCTTCACAATTTGCCAGAAACCACTGGATATCAATGTGAATTACATCATATTTGTTAAGATACTTTTTGAAATCCTGTGTTTTTCCTATTGAAAGATCGGAAAACATCATCTCAGAATCTGCACCTTTGCTGTAATATGCTGCAAGCATATTCGCCGCATAGGATTTCCCAAATCTCCTGGGGCGGCTGTTGCAAATATACGCATCTGTAGTCTCCAGAACGCGATTCATATATTCGATCATACCAGTTTTGTCCACATAAATTCTGGAATTCAAAGCAGCCTGAAAAGCACTGTTGTCCGGATTCACAAATCTTCCCATCTATCACACACTCCCTATACAAAAAAAGCTTCCACAGTATCACTATTTTCTACCAATAATGATATCATGAAAACTTTTTGGTCTCAATAATTTTATGCGTGTTTATGAATTCTTACTTGTAAAGGTCTTCCAGCGTTATCAGCCGAACTTCACCTCGCTCTTGTGCCTGAAGAAGTCCATCTGTGAATCCGCCTTTCGAGAAAATATAGTAGTGATAGTTGTTACCTTTTCCGAAAACTGAGGCATAATCCCGAATCAAGTCGAGTTCGTCCACGCCAATTTTCTCATTTCTATACTTACACGAACCAATGATATAGTCCTTACCCTCAACAGGAGTTCCGACAATATCAATCTTATAAACTTCCGAAAATAAATCCCCTAAAGGTAGAAACACACTCCAAATAACTGATTAAATTTGCCATTCTTACCTTTCAGCGGGATCACTCAGTCCTATTTTTCCTAGTCCTCCGGTGCATCTTCCGATGTAATAAAGGCCAGAATTTCATCATAAGAACGACTGCTGTTTTCCATGTTCTTTTTCTCCTTCATTTTCTTACTGGTTCTGCAAAACATTTCCGATCTCTTTCGCCTGATACCGCACATTTCCTTCATTTAAACCGAAGGCATCCAGTATTATTTTCTGGGTTGCTGTGACAGCGTGATCCAGACGATAAACGCCATCAAGCTGACGTATCATTACAATTTTTTCCAGTTCCTTTAAGGCAGCCGGAACCGTCAGATAGTTCGGTTTTTTCAGCATTTTTTCACTTTTTTCTTTCAGTGCTGTATAGATCCTGCTGCGCAGGATCAGGGCAATAAACTGGATAAATACCTTTGACGACAGTGCTTCATCACTATGCACCCGCATACTTTTATTTCCAAGATAAGACTTATCACTGCAGAACAGTTTTTCTGAAGCATCCCTGCTTTTATAAAGCTCTATTGCTTCCCTCGCCGTCATATTATCCGAGGAAACAATGGCAAAATATCCAGCCAGGGACAGTTCCTTTTCCACTGCGGAAGTGTTCTCTTCTGCAAGCTTCAGTGTCTTCCCATCCTTTTCATAATTCAGGTGAAAATACTTCCCGATTTCTGGTCCGAAAGGCTCACATTCTTTTCCAACACAGCTGTCCAGATATTTTTTCAGACGGCGTATCCTCTGCTTGATCTCCTGCTTTTCACTGTAAGCTTTTCCGTCACTGTAATAAATATGAAAGTTCCTTTTTTTCGTGTCTCCCTCGCATAAAAAACGCTTCACTGTCGTACCGTATACATCATACCGGTCAACATATTTCCCCCGGCTGTTCTCAAAACCACCCTGGTTTTCCTCTATGATTCCACGGATAAAGTCCTTCATTCCCTTCACCATAATTAGAAAACTGTAGCCATTCTGATCCATATATGCCAGGTTTTTCTTACTAAAATAGCCTCTGTCAAGGATAAATCCAATGTTCCTGTAACCGTATCCCTGAGCCTTATCGATCATGCAGATCAGCTGGGAAACATCATTCAGACTGCCTGAATACAGTTCGTAAAAAAGAGGGGTCCTGTTCGCAGAATCACAGGCAACTGAGTAATTAAAAATGGGCAGCCCCGCATCTGCTTTGGCATTCCCGTATTCCACAAGGTCTATATCACCGACCTGGCAGTTTTTATTTGTGGAATCATAAGAGAGATAAATCTTCTGCCGTTTATTCTTTGATTTATTCCAGCTGTTCAGGAATCCAACCGACTGTTCCGGCTTTAATCCATGCAGAAAATCGGATACTTTTGAGTCTGTATATATCTTCATATCAGGTGTAAAAAGGGCGTGTTCATACGCATAATCCGGATAGTACTGTCCTGCATTATTCTCTTCAATAATGCTGTAGCAGGCCAGGTCCAGCAAAAAGCCGGTGTCTTTTTCATCCATATATTCGTCTAAAATTTCTTTTAATTTACAGTCCTGGATGAGTTTATGAAGTACCACATACGTACCGATATTTAAATACGGACTCCGGTCTGAACGGTCTATTTCTTCCGGGATTTCTGCATCTGGAAAGTACTTTAAAAAGTTTTCGTTCGGCGTCATCCTGGTCGGATCTTCCGGATCCACGCGTCCAATAGACGCCCGTTTTGGATATGTATACTGCTTCACCGGATCATAAATCCGATCATATTCATACTCTATATAAGTGTGTCCGCCACGGTTTTTTCTCACCAGTTTCCCCGGCACAACAGGAATGTCAACTTTATATTTTAGGAACATAGGAATCCCTCCATCCGAATAAGAAACATTTTATAATTATAGGGCATAAATACCCTATAATTATTTTACCATAAAATCCGGTCATTTGCAAGCAAATTTGCCTGCAAATGCCGGATTTTCAATATTTTTTTATTCCTTATTAGCCTTAAAATTTGTTTAGGGGAGATTTTTTCAGAAGTTCACATTCCATTAGTTTCTTTTGCCATTCAGACAATTCTGGCTCTCTAAGTGTCAACTGATAATAATTTTTCCTCTCTCGTTCAACAAATTTTACACCAAGCACTTCAGCATAAAACACGTCCTGATTGCTATAATCATAAACGCTCTTTCCATCTGGAAGTTCACTACTATGAATACTCCCATAAAAATTTCTATAATCCAAGAGTTTTACTTTTAAATAATTTCCTGTATTATCTGGAGCAATAACCGAACAGCGAACACGTTTTCCTATTATCCCCGCTTCCTCGTGCTCCTCCCGAGTATCATTTATTATCTGGACGCTTCTATTTAAGGCTCTGAGCCCGTCATAACTAAATCCTAAAATAAACTTTACTTTTTTATTTACATCTTCAGGTGTTGACTGACTATTTTGTCCAGAAGGCGAAAAGAATACTTCCATATTATATGCTCTAATTTGCGCACTTCTATCAGACTTGTATTTTATGATTCTTCCTTCTAAATAATCAGCCTGCTTTTCAATTACTTCCAGTGATTTTTTATGATATTTACCATTCATTTGTTCATATGAATTCAGCAATCTATTGATTCCTTTTCCAATTCCAAGCCATTCATATATTACTCTATTATTCGGCATATGCGCTGTTTTTACTTTTAGTTCTTCTTGTAGTTCAGGAATAACAGCCTCTGCCCTAGAAGAGCCCTCAATAGCCTTAATACACATAAGAACAAAATAATAATAATATGCTTCTAAATTATCACCAATTTGTTTCCATGTAGCTAGTTTTTGCAAAGCATCATCAAGTACAATATCTGCATTTTCATCGTCTATTTTTCTCAATGCATTGAACCAAATTCGAATATTAGCCCCATTATTCGGTTCTTGAACGATATTTTGTTCCATCAAATTTAAAATTTCTTTGATTTCTTCTTTATTAATATTCTGCAAACAGTCTTTCTCTTTTGCCCTGGCAATAAACCTTCTGACAACTGGTTTTTGCATCTCCTCAGCCTTATCCAAATATGATTTCCACATGTCAACAGTTGCTTCTATTCCGTAAATCATATCTTGGAGAGACTCCACACATCTCGTCTGTAACCGCACTTTATAAAACTCTGTATCTTCTTCAACTTGAATTGTTCTAAATCCTTCTAAAAGAGTTAATGCTCTATCATAATATGTCATCATCCAAGATTCCTTATACTGAGTTACAAATGCTTCTGTTGACTTATTATATAATTCTTTACCAAAATCTACCACGGCTATGCACATTTCAATATCAGAAATGTATCCAGCAATTTTATTATTTGTGCTCCTCACCTTTTCAAATTGTTCACTTGCAAGTGACAAATAATTTTTAATATCTATCAGCTTTTCTTTTAAGAGTTTAGATTCATCAAACTGTTTACATTCCTTCGCTTCTTCATATAATTTTTGCTCTACAAACTTACGAATGCTCATACCGTATATATGATATAGTAAGGTATCATATTCCCCGCGTTGCTCTGCCATATTTACAGCTTGCCTTGCCTCACTAATACCTTTCTCATAATTTTTTTCTATATGAGAATAATATCTGGATAAATGTGCTCTAAAGTGAGGTTCATCCGAATACACTTCAACGAGTTCTTTGAAAACAAGTCCAATACAATTATATTTTGCATTATCATCCACATTCTCAGGAATCAAATCTTTAATGTATTCTATTACAGGAGCAAACCTGCTTTTTACCATACTCTCTGTATCTCTTAATATCAATAGATTTTTTAATACATCAATAGTAGAGTCTAAATCATACATAATATTCATTTTAGAATATTTAATAAACTCTCTTAGTAATTGAGACAAATTATCTGCCTTAACTAACCGATTTCCATCCCCATGTATTCTATTCTCTATTATTGATTCAGCAAACCGTGGATGTCTCATTTTCACATAAGTGTTATGACCTTTATTATCAAAAACAATAAGATTATCATTTGCCGCATTATTAAATATTTCATTTTCACTCATATAAGTATTCAAAAAACTTATGTCCAAGGATCTATTAGCAAACCAATCTACTAAAGATATATATTCCAGTTTAGTCCTATCTTCACTTGATGAATCAATAATAAAATGGTTTATATACTGATCAACTCCTTTAAAATTCTCCTCAAATGTATACATCGACATAAAGAAAGGATATCTTTCTTTTGGATAGTGTAATAATTTTAAAACTTCTGTTTTTCTTTTTTCTTGCAAGTATGGTTTTAATTTTTCATACATTTCATTAAATTCGTCATCAGTTAAATACCTCAAATCATCATCTGATGACATATTTTTTCCCTTAATTCGGCTAACATAAAGAAAAACATGCGGAACCGCATTTGCCATAAGTTCCCCATTAAAGCGTTGCAATTCATCATCGCTTATAACAGAACTCTCAACAACAATCAAAACTGACATTCCAACTTTTTTATAAAAATTTATTGCCTGTGTAGGTGTAATCTTTTCATTGTAAGACGTTAAAACTAATACTGGCATCTCTTTACTTAAATCATATGCCAAACATCTTGAAAAGGTAGTCCCTCCTGCTCCTGGATCATGATACAATCTTATAATTTTACTAGTCGTTTCGTTACAAGCGTTTTGAATATCTCTTCTATATTTTCGATATTGTGTGATTCGATTAATCGCAAATCCATTCTGTGCTCCATACCAACTAAGATTTCTACCACCCTGATAATATATTTCACTACTTTTAGCATTTTCTGTATCTTCAACATCTGCTATTCCTAAAAATGGAATTTCAAAGCAAGAAAAAGCTTCTAAATCAATATCAACTTTCCCATCCCTTCCGGGCACCTGAAATCCCTGACGAGTACTATTTCTGTGGAAAAGAGAAGCAAAATTATTAATCCCCTGCGAAAATTCATACTCTGATAATGGAAACATATCTAATATTTCTTTATAATCCTCTTTAATACCCTCAAACTGCACTTCTGCAGACAGCAAATACAATCTCAGTGCATCCTCATAAATAGCGTCTAGTGCTGTAAGTACTTTATCAATCCTTTTGGCTGGGCCATTCAAAATAACTACTTTTAAAGGTTTCGAAAATGCTTCCCTATAATCGCAAAGTATATCATTAATTATTGACCCATATTTTTGATTCCAGCGCCTATCCGTGGCAACCAAAGATTCTGGAACATCACTTAATCCATTTGCAAAAAACCAATATGGTTTTTTTGTAGCATTATTGAATATTGTATTCCTTGGATTAGTTACATCAAATGAATTGGGCTGAGCTTCGTATTCAGTCACATAGGATTTATACAGTCCATCATTCTGTGTTTCTTCATCGAAGTCAATTATCAATGACCAATTAATGTATATAAGACGTTTTCTCACCGAATCATTCAAATTTGTTTTCCCACAAATTAAGCAATAATTATATTTGGTAGTATCATCCCAAAAATCACAAGCCTCCTGTAAATTCATATATTCTGGAGATTGAATTATATTAATTGGTGGATTATCATCAATATACGTTAAAATAAATTTTCGTATTTCCGCATAAGATTCCTTAAAATAGTTTACATTCACATCATTACCAATGTGCTTATTCTCATTGTATATTGGCCTCGTATTTCGTTTAATCAATTCAAAATCAATATCAGTATCTTGCATTTTGGGCACTGCGTAAGTACTCATCTGATTCATCAAATACCTTACATCAACCATCGCCCCATTATTCTGGCGTCCATTTTCTATGATAGCTGTCAAACTTCTATACTCTGGCCACCTTATGTCGTTTGAATCATATAACTCCTTATATTTTCTATTTAAGTAACATTTCAAGCCTAATTCATATGATTGCTGAAGCTTGTTTCCAGCTATATTTAGTTCTTTTTGCGCTTCGCTGGAATTTCCATCTATTAACTCTGTATACTTCTTGTAATGAGATTGACTCTCGTTAAATAATGAGATAATAACATTTTTATCTTTATAATTATAATTACGCAACCTATTTGCCATATAGCTTCCCCCATATAATTTATCAAACACTTATATCTTCGTAAATCCTCAATAACCAACACGCGTTCATCTTATCATATTTCTGAGATAATCGCTCCAACAACATTTCTAACATGACTTCGCACAATTCACTCGATTTGCGAGATTCGCTAGAATGCCTCTAATGTCAAAATGTAGGTAAACGGTATTTCTAGCGAAATATATGCATCTGTTTCCGAAGACTTTCTCAACAAACTCATCAAGGCATACCGAATCCCCTGTTCCCATCCATGTTTTTTCATGTGCTGTGCACAGCTTTCAGAGACCTTTTCCGTTCCATGAAAAGATTTCTAAAGCACTTTTATCGATGATGTTCTTCTTTCAGTCTTTTTTCTTCGTCTTTCCACGCATTTTCTAACTACTGAAGATATTGCTTTGTAGAATCAGACGTTGCTAATTTACGCATTCTCCCCACTTCAAACAAATCGTCCCATTTAATGGGGTCTGACCCCAATGTCCATTCGTTTTAGTGCATTTGCCACTAAGTTTCTTGTAGCTTGTGCCCCCCCTATCTCCCAACACATTTTTGTCAAAGACCACAGCAACATCAATGTCATAATCCCCATCCTCATTCTGAACGACAGTTGACATTGCCACGCTCCCCTGTACGCAAGTCTCGGCAATAGTATATGATGTATTATTTTCGATGTTATATTCTTTTAAACCATCCTTGAGGCGCTGAACATTAAGATCCTTTTTGTTATGTAAGTTATTCTGTTCATCCTGTGACAGAACAACATATGATGTATAAAAAGTATTGAACTTTGATGACAGATCATACATTATTTTCTTTTCCTCCTCGCCTCGTTTTTACATTCTTGCGCACAGGGACAGGTCTTCAGAGGAAGCTTTTCCATACCTCTACGCTTGAAAATCCGCCTTTTCCTCTTCCACAGAGTTGCTTCTTCACATCTCAGCCGATCATAATAGATCGTTGCCTGCGGCTCACCCCGTAGCGGTGTGCAAATTTTGAGCAGCTACCGTGTGAATATAATCCACACGGCCTTTTATCCAATTATACTACTGACTCACATATTTCTCCAGTTATTTCTCACCTTTTTCCTTTGCCGACTTTTCCAAATTTTCCATGTATTTTTTAGCATCCTTCATAAAACTCACTGCAATCATCACGATTACCGCACCAATTGGAAATGCAGCAACGATACTCACCGACTGCAGATTGTTCATGGAGCTTTCTGCAAACAGTAGAGCAATTGGAAGCAGAATCAACAAAATACACCACATCAACTGAATGCCCTTATTCGGTTGTTCATTATCCCCCAACCTGTGATAACTATAGCAAGATGCTGTCAGTGCAATCGAATCAAAGGAAGTCGCATAAAAGGCAATCATTGTCAACAGTACAACCACCATGATAACATGTGCACACGGCATTGTTTTAATGATGGATACAATCATTCCATACAGATCTCCGCTCTCCAGATACTGTGCAATAAAGTCAGCCTTTCCAGTGACCTGCATTCCCATAGAATAGTTACCAAGTACGATAAAACTCGTCAACGTAGAGCCAACACCAAATACATAGCCACCAAGGATTGTCTGACGTACTGTTCTGCCACGAGAAATGCTGCCGATAAAGAACGGAGCAGCCACACACCAGACCATCCAATATGCCCAATAATAAATCGTCCAGTTCTGCGGGAAATTCGATGTACGGAGCGGATCAGTGAATGTAGACAGATCAACAAAGTTCTGAATCATCCGTCCTAGGGAAGAAAAACCAGTTTCAATAATGTACCGTGTTTCTCCACCAAACAGCAGTACAAAGGCAATCAGGCCAAAGAACATATAGATACAAATATTTGCCAGCTTGCTGATTCCCTTAAATCCATGTAGCAAGGAGTATGTATATACAGCACAGGTAATCAGAAGAATAATAATGTTGATTACAGTACGGCTAACAGCAACATGGAACAGCTCACTAATAATGGTTGCCATCAGCGGTGTTGCCACGCTAAATGTGGTAGCAGTACCAGCAAGGAGTGCAAATACAGCTAACAGGTCAATAATGCGACCTGCCCAGCCATCGGTATGCTTTCCAAGAATCGGACGGCAAGCCTCTGAATACTTCTGACGGTTTCTTTTTCTTACATGAAGCATAAAACCAAATGCAACAGCCAGTACCAGATAAAATCCCCATGGAATAAAACTCCAATGGAACAGCGGATATACGCCAGCCCAATCCTGAATGCTACCCATTTCTGCCAGATGTGGGTCAGTTGCATACAACACCCATTCCGAGAACGAATAGAACAAGATATCCGCTGCAAGACCGCAGGTGAACATCATTGAGCCCCACGCAAAGAAAGAATACTTCGGCTTCTCATTCAGCTCGCCAAGGACGATGTTACCGTACTTAGAACCAGCGATATACAGAGAAAGAATAAAAATTCCCAATCCAATTACTAAGTAATAGGTTCCAAAGGTATCACCGAAGAAAAAACGGATCTTGCTCAGTACCGCATTCGATTGCTCCGGTGCAAAAAAGAATAGAACACATAATGCGATTACGATTGCCAAAGGCACCAGTGTTATCATCCAGTCAATTTTCCCATGTTCTTTTTTCGTATTCATTTACTTTTCCTCCGCATATTTTTTGTAGCTGGCATCCAGAGCAATTAGTTCACTCAGATTATCCACCTCTATAATATCGTCCTTATTCATAGGACTGATACCCAATTGATACTCCTCCAGATAACAGAACATCACCACATCATCCCAGTAGATTTGCCGGTTCTTCTTTTGTTCAAATTCAATTTCGAGATGTCGTTTCAGTTTTTTTCCATCCTCTGCAGTCCAGCGAGAAATACTGTACAGCTGCCATCCCCCTTTTCCCCCTGTCCGACTACATGCCGTAACAATGCCATTCTCGACAGTCTGAAGCCACTCATCCGTTTCAACATCTGTCCAAACACTGTTATAACCAGAGCGTTCAAATTCCGGTGCTAAAATTTCTGAATTATAAATGATCTGATCACCATCCAGAATAATTGCATTCTCAATATGCTCTCGCGCCACATAAAGTGAAGAGATATTGTTGCAAGTATCATAGTATGGATTTTCAATCAGCTTAACACCAGGATACTCCTTTTCAAGTATCGCAAACTGTTCTTTCAGATAGCCGACAACAATATAAATCTCATAGATTCCGTTTTTATGCAGACCATCAATGACTGTGTCAATCATTCTCGTCCCATTCACTTTGATTAGCGGTTTCGGTGTTGTTAACGTTATCGGATGCATTCGATTTCCTAATCCCGCAGCCATAATGATGGCTCGTTCTACTTTTTGCATTTACTCTTCCTCCCCTTGTTTCTTCAGTTCTTCTTTAACAATTCGGTAGTAGTCTTTTGCATATCGGAACTGCCGAAGCGAATACTCACCAAACTCTACACCGAGATTTCTCTTGTACTCACACCAGTTACTCCACAGCAGACCACAAGCAGCAATGTAACAATAAATCTTGATTCTGGTCTCATCACTACAGCCTTCTGTAAAATAGGCTGCAATCAAGCGATCAATCTGACGTTTATTATAAAGAGAATATATACAGAACATCGCAACATCCACATGAGGATCTTGCATTCCCGCATACTCCCAATCAATCAGTCGAATTTCTTCTTTTCCATCTTTCTCCACAAACAGGAAATTATCTGGCACGGCATCGATATGGGTCAGAACTTTTTCTCCAGCATGTGCATCAATATAAGGCTTTAGTGACAGAACATTTGCTTTTGTTTTTTCATAGTCCTTATAAATAGAAGGTGTCCCCTCCCATAGCGTTTCATAGAACTCCATCTGTCCGAAAATATCAAACTCGTGGTTTACTTTCAATTTCAAGTCATGGAACGCATGTAGCCGCTTCATACACTTTTTAACATCTTCATAATTCAAAGGATCACATACTCTCGCGCCTTCCAAGAATTCCGTGATTTTATAGCCATTTTCCGGGTTGATATATGCAATATCATCGCAAATGTGTTTCCCGTCAATGGCCTGATAAACTGCTGCCTCCTGACGACGATTAATAAGCTGGTCGGTTCCCTCTCCCGGAATACGCATGATATATTTCTTTTCTTTGCAGGTAAACAAGAAAGACCGATTTGTCATGCCTTTTTTCAAAACGGTAATATCTGTAACTGCTTCAGGCTTTGCTTCTAGGGTTTCGCAAATCACCTGAATTGCATCTGTTTTAAGCTGATTAGAATCACTATCAATTTCTCGTAATTGCTCATAGGTATTAATTTCTACGACATCCGCTGAATGAACCACACGCGCCACAACAATCATCCGATCCTTGTTATAAAGTGCTTCTTCCCAGAAGGCTCCATCATACTGCTGATTTTCGCAAAGTTCATCAATGCGTTCTGCAACTGTGTCTGCATCCTCTTTCACCAGATAGCAGATACCAATCATTGCATTTCCGCCAGAACTTTCCGGCACAGTTACCAGTTCCATCTTACGGTTAACTCTAACATTGCTCTCGTTGTCCACAAGATCACTGATCATATACCAAGAGTACAGTTCATGGCGATGGAATGGATTTCTGTCACACCAAATATCACAAGGAATAATGTAAGCATTCTCCAAGTGTTCTTTTACAAGTTTGACCGAATGTAGATTGTTCTTTGTAGCGTAATCAGCATTTACTACAAGTTCTACACCATACTCATCAATCAAATACTCGTATTTTTCTTTCATGAAGCCTACGACTACATAGATTTCTTTAATCCCCACTTCATGAAGCTGCTTGATAATACGCTCGATTAACGGCTCACCATTGACTTCCAGAAGACCTTTGGGCATTTCTGTATTGATGGGAACCATACGCATTCCAAATCCTGCTGCCAAAATAATAGCTCGCTGTGGGGTTTTCTGTTTGAATTCTGTTATTGCTTTTACTGTTGGTCGAATCGAGTCGTCCAGATAATCAGCCTTGATAAGTTCTTTAAGTGAACGATTAACTACTCCTAAAGAGTGACCAGATACTTCGGCTAATATGCGCTGATTTATAAAAGGTTCAATTAGCAATGCGTTCAAAATATCACTTTCTTGTTTGTTCATGTACTTTCCTCTCTTTCTTATCGTGAACGCTCTTGTTGTCAAAAACCTGTTTCTTTCATAATGGGTCCGGTTTTCAATGTAATAAACGATTTTCTTATAATATATAGACTAATCTCTTAAAGAAAAGTACTACGTCATTTAATGTATTAATACAGCCATTCGACTATGTTATCAAATAATTATCGTTTTAAAAACCAAGATACTTTTATATCAAGAAACAGGTCATTCAATTTCACAGAAATTTTACAGCACTGCTTATCTAAACATTATTGCTAACGCACCCAGTGCTTCCAACTGTGCTACAATTAATTTCAACTATCGTTTTAGGCATCACTGTCACTTTCCTTCTCTAACCGCCATTTAACACTGTCCATAATAGGCATTCGGTCCATGTTTTCTCATATAATGCTTATCAAGAATATATGTTTCCATTTCAGCCTTCGGATTTAGTGCTAGCGTCTTTAAATCCATCTCTGCTACTTTTTCCAGCACAACAGCATTGTATACTGCATTTTCCGGACTTTTCCCCCATGCAAATGGTCCATGATTTTTTACAACAATTCCAGGAATCGCCATTGGATCATATCCACCATTATCTATTGTTTCAATAATCACTTTACCTGTATTTGCCTCGTAATCTTCCATAACCTCTTGTTTTGTCAATTCACGAGTGCATGGAATATCACCATAGAAATAATCTGCATGAGTCGTTCCCAACGCAGGAATTGCAATACCTGCTTGGGCAAAGGCCACAGCATTTACAGAATGCGTATGGACTATTCCTTTTATACTTTTGAATTTTCTATATAATGCCAAGTGTGTTTTGGTATCAGATGATGGATTCCATTTTCCCTCCACTCTTAAGCCACTTTCAATGTCAACTACAACCATATCATCTGGACTCATTTTATCGTATTCAACACCAGATGGCTTAATCACCATATATTTTCCATCGCTGGATATCCCACTAACATTTCCCCATGTATAGATAACTGCACCTCGTTTTACCAATTCAAGATTGACATCACACACACTAATTTTTAAATCTTCTAACATTTTAATCACTCATCCTTCAAATACGCCAATGTTTCTGTAAGCCCATCTCTAAGCGTAAATTTTCCATTCCATCCAAGTTTTTGCAATTTTGTATTATCCAAAATGCAATTTTTTGAACGCGAAAAACCTTTTTCTTCTATCTCGTCTGGCAAATCAAATACCACCGTTGTCCCTGCTATTTCTGCACACATTTTTGCAACTTCAGCAATAGATGCCACTGATTTTTCATTTGAGATGTTATAAATTTCACCATTCTTACCAGCAGACAAAATTTTAAATATTGCGCTTGCAGCATCAACAACATAACAATATGTTCTTCTTTGGTCACCCTTACTTTTTAGGATTATATTTTCACCATTTAACGCATTTCGTATAAACTGTGCATGGGCCTTACTATCCGCTTTCATCATAGTTGGGCCATATACGCTTGGCAATCTCGCAATAACTGCATTGATTCCAAATTCTTCAACATAGCTTCTAACCAGAAGTTCACAGCATCTTTTACTTTCAGGATAACCATTTCTGAGAATTGTCTGATCTATCATTCCGCTCATATTTTCAGAATAAATGTCTTGTCCATTCAATTCTCCATAAACTTCAAACGACGAAGTCAGAATCATTTTGGTGATTTCTTTGTGACTCACGCAATAGTCTAAAATATTTTTATTCCCGATAATATTGGTGAGTATTGTTTCAACAGGTTGCGTAGCATAGGACTTAGGATCTGCATTGCTCGCCCCATGAATAATATAATCATACTTAATTTCTTTATCCAAGGGATTCATAATATCCTGAACAATCGGTATAACCGCCGTCCCAAATCTCTTTTCAAGTTTTTCTCTGCTTCTACTAAGTGCATATATTTTTATCCCGGTACCAAATTCTTTATTTGCCACCAGCAAAGTATCTATAATGCACGATCCAATTAGCCCGGTTGCCCCAGTCACCAGAATTGATACATTTCTTAAGTCAATTGCTTTAGCTGTTTCTCTTATACTCTCTTCATACATTAGTGCATCCACTCGTCTTTCTTAGCCATCAATAGTGCTTTGAAGATTTCAATGTCCTCAGATGTTGTAAGTTTTAGATTTTTCTCAGACCCCTGCGACATATAAAGTTTTCTTCCAAGTTCAATGTACATCGTACAAGATGCAACAGAATTTGTAATTCCCTTATCAAGTGCTTCCTTATGTGCGTCACAAATATCCTTAAAAAAAAAGGCTTGCGGCGTCTGTGTAATTTTAAGATTATCTCTTGGAACCTGCTCCACCGTAGAAAGTGCATCATATGTTTTAAGCATCGCCGCCGTACATGGCACAACAGTGATTGCATTCCCATACTGTCGGCAGACTCTTATATTGTCCGTAATAACATCTGCACTAACCATCGGTCTGATTGCATCATGAATTAAAACCACATCATCATCATTTTTATATCTTTCCGCAATATCGTATAATCCATTTCTAATTGAATCTTGACCATTTTTTCCGCCAGAAACAACATTCTCCAATTTTGAAATGCCAAACTGCTTGGCATATGCTCTTAAAACATCATGCCAGCCATCCAAACACACTACCTCGATTGCATCAATCTGAGGATGCTTTTGGAAAGCTTCCAATGTATAAATTATGACCGGTTTATCATGAACATTAATAAATTGTTTGGGTATATCTTGTCCCATTCGAGCACCAACACCACCAGCAATAATCAGCGCAATATTCTTCATAATTGTTCTCCTTTATACATCCAAATCTGTAGTTTTTGCATGAAATTTCTTTCTAATGCTTTCTGATCCCGGAAGTTTTCTAATAAAATTTGCCACTCTAAATCTAGCAATTGACTTCATACCCAGCATATGAGCCTTCACTGGGTTCATCCCATTTTTTATCGAAATTTCAACGCCTTCAGGAACAGTTTGTTTTACATAAGTACGTTGGTTAACACCGCCCAATCTCATCATCGCCAAATCTTCATTTAAATATTGAAATTTAGCACCTGCCACATACATTCTTAGCAGCAGGTCACGATCCATTTGGCACTTATATTTCAAATCAAATGTTCCATATTTATCATATGCAGATTTTTTCACAAAAGTTGCGGGATGAACAACTGCCATCCTTTTTCTCATAACTTCTAGCGAATCAGCTGGTTTGCAACGATAGTTTACTTCTCTCCCCCCAAACATAATTGCGTTTCCATAAATGACATCTGTTTCCGGTTTAATGTTCTTTGCAATTATATTTAGCGAATTATCTGTTAGCATATCGTCCGAATTGATTATTCCAATCAATTCACCTGATGCAATCTTAATTCCCTTATTAAATGCATCGCTAATACCTTTATCTGGTTCGCTAATCCACTTCGTTACAATGTTCGAATATTTTTTTACTATATCCAAAGTAGCATCTTTTGAACCGCCATCCACAATAATATACTCAAGATCCTTATAATTCTGTCGTGCTACACTTTGAATCGTATCTTCTAATGTTTTTTCACTGTTATATGTAATCGTTATTATTGAAATTTTCATTTTTCACTCCGTTATTTCCAGTATGCTGTAAAATGGTGATGTGAAACCTGCTTTTCTTTAGGGGGAAGTTTCATATAATCGCCATACATATTTGAAAGAACATGTTTATAATTTTTCGGCACACTATACGTTTTCCCTTCAAATTCAAGTTCTGCTGTTTCTGCAAAATCCTCACATGGAAAAACTTCTTTCATTCCATAAGTGAAAACTGATATGTCTGCAATTCTATTACAGGTAGCGTCATCATTATAAGATACTGCCAATTTTGTTATTTTTCTTATAATATGTTGCATTGAAATCGGCTTCAATAAAAAAGAACTCACCTTTAAAATCCAATTTTTCACGGCTGATCTTCTATCACTAACCGGAACCGATTTCAAAATAAGCATTTTGCGATATATATCTATCCTATGATTTAACTTCTTTAATTTCTTATCATCCGACGGCAGATTATCCATCGGAAAAATATCAACAAACACACCAATCGGCATGGCACAATTATTTTCTTCTTCAATAACTGTCGCTGTATCAATCACTTTTCCACTTGCGAGATAATAGTTTTTCTCTGTTTCTGCTGAAATAGCTTTTAACGTGTCCCGTCTCTGCTGATTAAATTCTGAAAAGAAACGATTATAATCTTTTCTCTTCATGCAAATGTCAACATCATCATCCCATGGTATGTATCCTTTATGCCTAACTGCACCAATTAGCGTTCCAGAAAACAAGAAATATTGTATTCCGTTTTTTTTGCAAAAATCATCTATCGAATCCAATATTTTCAATTGAATCATCTTTAATTCTTCTACGCTTATGTCTTTTTTCATTCGCCACTCCTCTTTTTCATTAATTCTCTATATGTGGTTGACCGTCAAAAGAGTACACCTTTCCTTCAAAACTATTTTCAATTTTTTAATACTGTGTTGGTTTTCGGGAGATGGCAGAGCCTTTTTCCTTGTCCTCCTATTATTTTATATCTTATTGTCAGCTGATGGGTTCTAGTATTATCCAAATGCCCTGGATAGCTATTAATATAACTGTATTCTTTTGGGAACAAAGCTGCTAAGAAATGCAATTTTCCATGTTTCTAATCTTTTTATCTCCATAAATCCCCTCCTTCTCATCTCTTATCTCACCTCAAAGTTCTGTTCATTAACATTATCAATTTATCTTTAATTTCGACCTATTCTCATTTTTTGCTTGTAAATTCCAGCACCTTTTCTCTATATTTATATAATATAGAAACAATGATAATAGCGAAAACAAAAATAAGCAAAGTCCTTAGCCATAAAAACAGATATGATATCGAGCTTAAAAATGCGAAAAATAAAACCACACCTGCTGGTCCCCATATTAAAAGTGTCTTAAATGGACACGGTCTCTTTTCTTCTCTCGATATACGCCTTACAAGCAGATAATGTATTATTGCATATAAAACATAGCACACAAGTGTTGTATATCCGGCGGCAGCCATACCGAACCTTTTAATAAAGATACTGTTTAAAATGATATTAAAAATCGCAATAATACACGAGGAAGCCATAATTGATTTCGTTTTTTCATAATAAAATGTTACAGTACTAACAAGGCTGTATAGCATTATAAAATACACACTCATACAAACCGGCGGTACCACCCAAACAGCTTCTTTATATTCGCTACCACCTAGCACATATATGCATTCAGGAGCAAATAATGTAAAGAAGAAACATACACAAGCCGTTCCAATCAAAATCTGGCTTGCAAGTTTACCAACTTCTTCTTCTTTGTGTGCGCTGATTTTTTGATAGGCCCATGGAGCAAACGAACTATCAATTGCAGTTGTAACAATATTGAGAACCATCGCTATTTGATATGCAACAGTGTACATTGCAGTCTGAGCACTGCCACAGATACTATTTATCATTAATCTATCTGCCTGATTTAAAATTTGTTGAGATAAATAATGAGGAATTAACGGCAAATTATAATTCAAAGCATATCTCCACGCACTTGGCCAAAAAAGTTTCTTCCCCCTATAAATAATTTTACAATATATAACCAAGTAGACAAGAACATGCACCAACACGGTTGTACATATTCTTGCATATGATTTGTGCTGTGGAAATAGAAAAACCGCAAATACGCTACCAACCGTACTTAAAAATGTAGATAGAAGCGTATAAACAACTACATTTTTATATTCAAATTCAAATTTATTTCTAATGGTCCACAGGGACATTGCTTCTGAAAAAATCATGTCTATAAAGAGCATAACTGTCAAGTCGCTGCTCATACCAAGTAGGCCTGAAATTTTTTTGCTAAAAAGCAGATATACTCCAAGCCAAAATAACAACATCAAGGTTGTGAGAACTAGTATTGATGAAGTGTATTCATTTCTCTGGTGTTCATAGCGTATCATGGCTTTATTGTATACGCCTGTTGCGAGCTGCAGAGTTAAAACTACTGTCAAAATACTAATCCATGAATTATAGACACTTACTACACCATACTCTTCGGCCGACATAATACGAGTGAAAATCGGTGTAGTTAAGAAAGCAAGACCTTTTTGAACAACACTACATAAAACAAACCAAATTGAAGCCTTCGCTTGAATTGGAATGCCCCTATACATTTCAATTATCGACTTATTTTTCATCATCATTTCTTCTTTTCAAATTTTCAAAATATTTCTTATATGATACTTCAGGATCAAACAACAACCAGTCTTCATGCCATACGCCACGTTTTTCTATCGGAGGATATATCATATAATCTCCATACATATGACGTAATATTTCGTCATAGTTCTGAGGGATGTTAACCTCAATCATTTCATATTTATGCCTTGTAATATAGCGCAAATCATCTATGTCGCACCAGTACAAATCCAACCATTTTATATCCTCAGTCATCATCGTCACACGATTTGTCGAGTTAGAATATCTCTGTAAAATTCTATCATAAGCGCTTACCAAAAAATCATATGAGACTATCTTTGATAATACCCTTTTCCCAATGCATAATAGCGTATCTCTAATATTTGGTTCATTTGATGGCTTATAATAATATAATTTACATAACTTCTGCACTATATTTCGTTCGGCGATTTGCCTATTCAATTTTTCTTTTGATTCTGTATATCCATCCAAGACATATATATCGATGTATATACCATTATTATAATTAGGATCCGAATTCCACTTGATAATACCGGTAGTTTCACTATTACGCAGTCTCGAATATCCTATAAAAAATTGTTGATCCGTTAGTGCATTTTGAAAGAAATAAGGATGTTTGAACTCTGTTTCTGCTACTTTAAGAAGCTTATCATATTCTTTTCTCTCCAAACAAACGTCAAAATCATCATCCCATGGAATAAAGCCATTATGTCTTATTGCTCCTAATAAGGTTCCAGCGAACACAGTAAATCTAATGCCATGCTTATTACAGACTCTTTCTAATTCATGGTATAAATCAAGTTCCACACTCCAAATTTTCTTTGTTTTCTCACTCACCTTATATTCATCAATGATTTCTTCTTTATAGAAATCTTCGTCAATCGATAAATTCATAAACTTATCTCCATCACACTTTTTCAAATTTATTTATCAGTACTTTATTATTCCAATCTAATTTAAACGAAAAGCAAAACGCAAGCATAATCGGAAAGAAAAGGCATGCTTCTGACATGTTTGAAATCAAATAAACAATCACTGAAGCATTCAAAATATATCTACTATTTCCTTTAACATTAGTAATCACCAAAATAAGTAAAATTATAGTAACTACTATTCCAAAGCTTATACTTTCTCCGATTAATCCACTCGATATATTTGCTATTCCTGCAGCACTAAACGCAAGGGACAGTTTTCTTGTACCATATCCATATCCCAAAATGGGTCTATTAAATATCAATGATATTCCCGCAAAAATATCATTTTTTCTAATCAGTAATGAATAATTACTTTTTTCAAATTTATTAACAATCACAGAGGAATGTAAAACCCCATATATTATGGCAGTCAATACAATTGGAATTAAAACAAATAAAACTTTTTTTATCTGCTTATTTGATATAAGATTCCAGTATCTAATTATTCCATTACTCATGAGGATTATTAAAATAATATATCCGGATGTCGACATCGTCATAAGAACAGATATAATATATACTACAAAAAATAGCACCTTTCTTCTTTTTTCTTTTTTATCATCGCCTTTACTAATATCATCAATCAGATACATTAAGGCAATATTGATAACAATTTGAAACATGCCCGGCTCAATATACAAACCACACAATCTATAAAAATTACCGTTTCTCCAGCTGACACAATGTCCAACTGCTAACGGAAATAACCTTCCATTTATATCAGTCCAATGATATGGTAATCCACCTAATATACATAGCATCTGAATTATTATAGCCACCACACAAAGTAATGCAGTCAAATTTTCGTAGCAGTATTTATACTCTTTATAAGACATGGATTTACAAGCAAACCACGTTCCTAACAAGTAAAGCATTTTTTGGACAACACCATTTATTGCTACTCCATCGTTAAAGTGTATAACCGTACTTCCCAATATAAAGCATACAATTGCAAGAAACAGAACAACTTCATTGATTTGTATTTTCAGCTTTCCTTTCTCCTTTAAAACTGCATAGCTAACTGAATACATGACAAACAAAGGAATGAACAACGAATTATATTTTATATTAAATATGACTGTACCTGAGCACATCAACATGAACCATGTTAAAACATATGAACCTATGGCATTTTTATTTTTCACATCTATTATATTTTTCATTATTATATTTAACTCCGTATTCTTCGAGTACGACATCTTTCTTATAATATACGAATATCTGGATTTTCTAGTCAAACGTGCCCACCCCCACATCCATTGTCCTCTAGCACTCATAATTTATAACACTGCCCTATTCCACATATTTATTTTTCGCAAAAGTATGTTGTTTTAAGCCGAATCTCACTAAATGTTAGCCTCATACTAGACAAATAATTGTCTTGCTTAAAAGAAGTCTCTATTTTTTTTCTATTTCTTTTACAAACCTGTAAAACTTCTATATTAGGTTTACCCCGTATAACATCAAACACATCGACTGCTTTCGCATTGGTTTTCAAAACAATGCCATTCTCCGTACCTACAATATCCGGAATACCAGCGTGATCTGTGGTAATGATAAACATTCCATTGCCCATTGCTTCCAGAATACTAATAGGCTGACCTTCATTCGGGTATCTGGTAGGCAATGCAAAAATATAGCATTCCTTCAGCAGCTTTCTCTTTTCATCTCCGCCTACAATGCCGTGATATGTAACATACTCTTCCAGCTTATTGTCCTTTACATAGCTTTCAAAGTACTCTTTTTCGCTCTCTTCAAAAAACTTTCCTGCAAAGTCAAAATGGAATCGTTTCTCTCCGCCTGCGTCCACACGTTCTTTTTCTGCTTTCGCCATTTCAAGGACAAATGGGTAGCCTTTGCTTCTGATAAAATTGCTCAACCACAGGACATGAAGGATTTTCTTATTCTCTAAAGCATCCAATTTTTCTTCTATTTCTTGATCCGTGAGGAGATACTGGTCATCGACGCAGTTCTCCACAACAAAGATTTTGTCATCGTCTATCATTCCCTCAAAAATTTTCTTGAGAGACTTTGACAAAACAATTGCTCCAGCAAGTTTCTTGATTGCCTTATAATTTGCTTTCCGCTGCCAGCCAGCCATATCGTTATCTACTAACTGGCGGTAATACCCACCATGCAGATGAATCAGACATTTCTTGTGTTGCAATTCTAACAGCTTAAAAATGACTAAGTCCCGAAGATTTCCGCCACGTGTTTGACTGATTGTAAAATAAAACAAATCAGCCTTACTACGACTTATCTTCAGGAGATTTTTAACAAAATTCTTATTGTTGGTAATATCTACTTTTTCAAATTCAAATTCACCATTTGAGTCTACAGCGGTATTGAGTTCTGAATTGTACAGTGTTTCAACCGCTTTGGATAATCCGTGCATCGGAGGTGGAAACTGTGCAATAAAGCAGATTTTCTTTTTACTCATCACTTATTGCCCTCCAACCTCTTAATAATCTTCGCCGGGTTTCCAGCAATCACACAGTTATCCTCAAACCTTCCAGCAACCACAGCACCGGCACCAACAACGCAGCCATCGCCCAGCACTGTGCCCTTCAGTATTATCGAATTGCACCCAATGAAGCAATTCTTGCCGATTTTGATTTCTCGGCTCGGCACCAAATCACTGTCACCACCGTTTTCATCTCGAAGCAGTTTGTTTCTCGTCTCTGCCTCGATTGGATGGAAGTCGTTGTCGAGAATCTTGCAATTACCGCCGATGCAGGTTTTTTCACCAATCGTGATCTTCTTCCGAGCGTAAATGGTTGCTCCACTTATTCCCACATTATCGCCAATTTCAATCTCAGCTCCCGGAGCGCGGGTGACAATAATCGTCCGGCTGTAAAGACCAACTAGATTGCTTAAGAAGCTGCTCTTAATCGTGACGTTCTCACCAATCTTCAGCTTGGCACCACCTTTGTTGAAGATAATCGGCACCCCCTTCAGCAAGAGGTTCTTTCCATATTCAACTTTTGTCATCTTCATAACCAGCTTAAACCAATTACTGTTCATACCTCTTGCCTCCTTTACAGCTTCAGAATTTCTTCTGCGTACTTTCTCACCGACACATTTCTGGTCAGATTCTTTTCCAGATTCTCACGACCTCTGGCTCCCATCGACTTCAACTCACTGTTTCCCGCATTCTCGATGAACCAGCGGATGTTCTCTTCGACCTTGTCATACTCACCCGGCTCACAGCAAAGACCGCCATGTGTATCTTCAATCAGGCAGCGAACCTCAGAGCCTGACTCCAGAACCCCTAAAATTGGCTTCGAAGCGGCCATTATGCCGTATGCTTTTGACGGGCAGGACACGCCTTTGATGCCTTTTGCGTTCACGCACCAGTGAACATCACCAGCGTTCAAAGAGTAAATAAGGTCAGCCTTATCCTGGTACGGAATGAAAACCACATTATCCATGTGATGCTCCTTCACATAGAGCACCAACTTATCCAGTACGGAACCGGCACCAACAAAAGCGAATACAACCTCTCGCCCATCGGCAGTCTTGGTACCCGGCTTGATTCTCTCCACAACCTTGATCAGATTCTCAAGGTCATAGTACAAACCAATATTGCCGGAGTACATAATGACAAACTTGCCATCCAGCCCGTATTTCTTCTTGAAGGCCAGAACCTTCTCGTTATTCTCACCCAACGGATAGATTTCGTTCTCATCGATCCAGTTGTTGATCATAACGGTCTTAGGAACTTTCTTTCCCTTGAAACGGTTCTCCACCGTCTCCACCAAATCTCGGCCGACTGTGATCACAAGGTCGCTGCGCCTACAGCTGAACTTGTCGAACCACATCATGGCGTCTGTGATAAGTTTGCTCTTGGTGTAGCCAACAGCCAGCACCTGCTCCGGGTTGAAGTCCTGAATGTTGTAGATGTACTTCGCGTGCTTCAACCATTTGCCCCAGACACCCAGCAAACCACCGAGGATCGGAGGCTGGGAAATAGAAAACACATAATCCATCTTTCCAACCTTGAAGGTTGCCCCCATTGCCCCAAAGAAATAGGAGACAATGTTCTTCACACGGCTCTTCTTGTTGGTCTTACTGAATTCCGGCACTCGGATTCGCAGAACTTTCACACCGTTGATTTCTTCTTCGTAATACTTCTGCGTCTTATATTTATCTTCAATAGTTCCAAGGTAGCTAGGAACCACGCAAATCACCGTGATATTAAATTTGTCCAGCATACCCTCCGCCAACTCACGGAGAATCTGCCCCGTTGACGCAGTATCTGGAATATAGTAATGAGCATAAATCAGGAGTTTTTTCTTATTTGACATTCCGCTATATTCCTCTCACAAGTTTTTATATCTAACCACCAATGCAGTACACCAGCGAGTCTTATCTATACAAAGCAGTGTGTTCATCACACTGTAGTTATCATTTTTCTCACAGTGGGCATCTTTTTTCCGACCACCACTGAATCTTTTATGTAGACCTGTTATGGGCTACTCACCTATTTTTCCTCAACTGAAACTTTATGGTAGACACCTTCATACCAACTCACTGACAAAGTGCTGTGTCTTATTGTCATAACTCGCAGTCGAACTTACCCATTTTTCAAAGTGTTGACCCTTATTGTCATAACCTTCATATCAACTTACTTTGTTAAAACTGTACAAGTTCATCTCTTCCTCTTGTTGCAACATGAACAATCATCTACCCCTCACTACCTCTAATTCCCCAGAAAAATGCAGTTATCATGTCCATCTCTCGTCTGCAATAAACTTTTCCAGAAAAATAGATTTTGGGCTTTTCAACTCTTTCAACCTCCACCTCTAATTCTTCGGAAAAATGAAGGTATCATGTCCGCACCTTGCTCTGCAATAAAACAGGCTCGCAGTAGGGGTATTTTGCATGAGTTTTAT
>OLQQ01000202.1_pt1 | contig 36224 bp, 37 predicted proteins | sample 1672041 | NCBI WGS metagenome assembly OLQQ01 (sample SAMEA3136639, study PRJEB25190) | human gut metagenome
TCCAGACCTGATTTTCCTTTGGACAGTGCTTTTAGCTCTTCCACGCAGAATTCCGTCGCGCGTACGATGTACTCGTCGGCCATTTGTCTGGTAAGGATGAAAAGTTTCTCTTTTTTTCTCTGGGTGAATTCCCTGCGTACTTCTTTTATAAGACCTTTCACATCAAATTCAGCAAGCTGTGCCAATGGCTCTTTTGTAAGATCCAGCTCCTGGATCATTTCCTGGGAAAGGCTATATTTTTTCGAAACATATTCATTTAATATCTCGTAGTCCCGATGCAGTTTTTCTACGTTTCCAGGAACGCTCGAATTCCAGCCATGCTCCCCATACATAACTCTCCGATATAGCATATCCTGGATCAGATGAAGGTAATAGCCGAGATATAAATCATCCTTCTTCATGTATTTCCCGTATCTGTCGCGGAAAAATTCGAGATCGTATGTGTATCTGGTATTTTCGCAGATTTTCTTCTTTAAATGGCTATTTCCCGCCACCGCCCCATCCGGCAGAATCACCCCAAGGAACAGGCGGTTGATATCTCGAAACGAGACTTTCTTTCTCATCTCCTGTACAATTGCCAAGTGAATCATGCTTGATGCCATAGTGTCCTCTTTTCCTTTATTCTTCTGCATTCTATTTTTCAATATCAGCTTTACATCTTTTGAAAGCTTTCTATCCATACTGCTAACTTTAACATTTTCATGCCGCATTTCCAGTTCTGACGCATTCGTACCGCTCACTCTCAATCACTTTTTCCATCGATTTGACCGGTGTGCTGTCAATATTGTTCAGGAGATTCTGGAATGTCGTAACCGACTGGCCGCTGTATAGCTGGACACCTTTTCTCCGACTGTCGGCATGGAAGATATCGTTTCGGCTGTCTACATTCCAGAAAATAATATTCGGCAATTGGTAGCCGCAATACTCGTACTTTTCTTTCATATGATCATAAAACATCCAATTGCGGTCTCCGCATCTGTCGATCTCCATATCAGACACAACGATCAGCGCTTTCGGCATTTCTTCCGGCAGTACATCGTGATCCAGTGCTGTTTCCAGAACCCGCTCAAATGCAGCCTGAAGATTAGTATTCATCCCCCATTCCGTACGCTCGACATATTTGATTTTCTGCAGCAGGGTTTCCCCTCTCAGAGAAACAAATTCCGGCTTCTGGCTGAACGTCATGAAAAGATTGTGGTAAGCACCCCGGTTCCGCTCTGCAAAGTAAATAGCAAGACCAATAGATGTCGCCAAAGGTTTTCCCCTCATAGAACCGGAAACATCCGCAATGACAATTGCATTCGTTTCCTGAGCCACATAATCCGGCAGCTGCCTCCACTGCGCCTCCAATGCCTGATTCCATTGACGTTCATACAGAACTTTTTCCACGAGATCGTACGGGTACAGCGTCTCCGCATGAATCTTTTCTTTTCCCTCCAGTGCCTTCGCCAGATACTGGTTAAAACGCTTTTCATCATGTTTTCGAAATGCGTTCCTGTAAATCATCATGGCTCTTCCGGAGACCTCCGGGTAAACGATCTCCTCCCACTTTCCTTCTGACATTTTCACTTCCAGCACGCCGATATATTTCCGCAGGGAACGGACGATTCTTTTGAAGTTGTAAACCGGATAGCCGAGTTTCTGCGCCGTCAGAATGCCGAGTTTTCTCGTCTCCGTATTTTTAGAGTCTGCCGTTTTGATCCATTTAGCAAGCAGGGAAACGCTTTTTCCCTCCTGAAAGTTTTTCAGATCTGCTTCCAGCTGCTGCTTCATGGCACTCCACATCTCGTCCTCAACGCCAGTTCCGATCAGGCAGTACCAGTCGTCAAAACGGCCGAAAACACCAATCAGGTCAAGGTTGGCAATAACTGCCTGCGGATGGTACTCGGCAAGATACTGTAGTAGAATCCGAAAGACACGTCTCTCGCCGAGACCTTCCCGGATATCACGCGCATAAAACAGGATTTTCAATGCGAACAGCGGGTCTGCCTGATATGCTTCCGCAAACAGAAGCTCAATTCTTTCCGGATCCGCTCTGCGCAGGGATCCAATTGTCGCAAACAGATCCAGCCGCGCGTCGCCGGTTGTGTTCCGTGCTGCTGCTCCATTTTCTGTATAAGTTTTTGTCGCCTGCTCCCGTATCCATTCTGCAAAATCCATCGCTGCCGCTCCTTTCCTTCGTTCCACTGTTTTCTCCAGACATCCTTTTCTGGATCTATGGACTCCATTCTTTCTCGTTTGCTCTTCTGTTTTTTTCTGAGTGAGGGCCGGATTTGAACCAGCATCTTCGCCATTACCACTGGAAAAAAGTTTGCCGTTACGGTCACGCACATGACCGTTTTTTCGCGCTCTTTCTTTTAAGCTACCTCACTCGCGTAAGGCGGGCAGGACTTGAACCTGCATTCTGTGCCTCCCTATTCTCCTCAAAAAGTTGCTGTGTGTTCCACAAACATGAAACATTTTTTTCTGCACAGGTTTTGCCCGTTAAACTACCGCCTTATTCTGTTATTCCTTTAGGGATCTTGGTTCATAATTCATCCATGGTTTCATGCATCTTTTCCAGATCCCCGAAGGGACGCTCGTCGAAACAGATGCAGTGTTCATGTAATAAATGCAGATCGCTGATGTAGTAATTCATTCCTGCTGTCTCCCTTCCGGATTATTTTCTGTAATAGCATTTTTCCCATTGATTTTTTTCTTCCCGATTCGGATTCCAGGGTCTCTCACGATAAAATTTCCAGTCGCAGATATCCCAGGTTTCAGAAATTTTTCGAAATGCTTTTGATTTTCCCCACAGTGTTTTCGCCCGCCGAACCCTCTTGTTTGCCGCGTGCTTTGCCCAGCGGGAATTTTTGCATCGTCCTTTGCTGACGGGCGTTTTTTTACAGCTCCGGCTCATCTGCTTACTCCCCATCCAGAATCCTCTGATAGAGAAGTCTGCCTTCTTCTCCGGCAAGGCGTTCACAGATTTCTGCCCGCTCGGCGATAATGGGGATCTGGATATGTGCTTTGGCATCTGCCATCTGTAGCAGCATCAGGTTTTGAAACATCGCAAAGCTGGCCATTTTCGTATGGCGTCTGACGTGCTTTAATTTCACACTGACGTGGTCATCATGATACTTCACATAATACAGGAGCTCCTGTACATCGAAACACGAAATCACATACCCCTGCCGGTCCAGCTCCGGGATCACGATGTCGCGCACGATTTCCATGCTTTTTTCGGGATGACCGTAGTAATGCATGTCCGGATCACCCTCGCGTTTTCCCCTGCACTGCGCTTCTGGCTTTCCGATATCGTGCAGCAGCGCCGCCAGATAGACCATATCATTTTCCATCCTCCGCGGAAGATTGCAGACCACATGGAGGGAATGCATCCATAAGTCATACTGATGTGCACTGTTCTTTTGATCATAGCCAAACATGGTTCGTACGGCCGGAATCAGCGCTGCGATTTCTTCTCGTCTCACATCCATCTCTTCCGCAATTTCTGCTGTTTTCAGCAGGTTCAACAGCTCGCTTAACTTCATGTGCTTATCCCCCTTTCTGGCCTTTTTGTGAATGTCCGTGTTTTGTTATGTATATACTGTATCACATGCTTTCGTTTTCTGCACTTAACCGCTGGTTTAATTTTTTTTGCTGATTTTTTATGCTGTTCACCCGGCACAAAATCCGATCTGCCGGATCTGCGGTTTCTTTTTCAGGCCGATCATCTCGAAATCGTCCGCCGTCAGAAGACAGGCCTCCTCTTTTCCCAGCATACCATTCTGATGTTCCCGAATCAGGCGGTCTGCCTGGCGCATGATAGCGTGATCCAGCAGGTTTCTGACAAACCGTCCATTGCCGTAATTTTCTTCCCGACATGCATTGACGCAGATGGAAAAGCATTTTTCCCTTGTTCTTTCGTCCATCCGGTATTCCGATTTTTCCAGCATCAGATCCAAAATCTGCGTCAGCTCTTCCGGCGAGTAATCCGGGAAATTCAGGTGAAAGGCAATGCGGCTTGCAAGACCTTCATTCTGCTCCAGAAATCCCTTCATCTTCTCCGGATATCCTGCAAAAATGACAATGACCTCATCCCGGTAATTCTCCATCTCCTGCACAATGGTATTGATTGCCTCGGCGCCATACGTGCGGTTGTCTTCTACAAGAGAATACGCCTCATCGATAAACAGAATACCGCCACGCGCCGCCTGAAATTTACTCTCAACAATCTGTGCTGTCCAGCCGACGTACTTTCCGACCAGATCCTGCCTGCCGCACTCGACAATGTGGCCATATTTCAGCACTTCCTCTTCCTTCAAGACCTGGGATAGCAGACGCGCCACGGTTGTCTTTGCTGTTCCGGGATTGCCGGAAAACAGCATGTGCATGGACGGACTTGTCTCGGAAAGACCCATCTTTTTCCGCATTTTCTGCATTTTTGCCGCCGCCAGAATCTCATCGGTCACTTTCTTTACATCCGCGAGGCCTACCATTTTCTGCAGTTCCACGTAAGGTTTATCCGTCTTCTTTTTCAGCTCAATTTTAACCAGATCTTTTTCCTTATATGCCTTGTAGATATGGGTTTTTAATCCGCGGCCATACCAGCGGTTGTATGCGTTAAAAATATCAGAAACAGAATACAGGTTTTTCTCTTTCGGAAGATACCGCGTCAGCTCTTCTATTGTGTAATCATGATACTCCGTCCGATCTGCCAGACGTTTCAAATAGCCAGTCGCCCGTTCCAGATCCCCCTGGCCTTCCTGAATCTGAATCAGATCCGCGTTGGAAAGGATTTCCGCCATCGTCTCATCGGATACACTGCGGCTTCCTGAAATGTCCACAAAGATAAATAATGTATAATTTCCATACTCATTCAGTTTCTTCCCAAGTGTCTTCGCCAGATCATAATTGCCGGTGGCGTACATTCCGGTACTCTTTTCGCCTTCCAGGTTCAGAATCACCGTTCCGCCTCTGGCGCCGGAGAAAATATTGTCAAAATTATCTTCTCGTTCTGCCTTGTATGTCATCTTCTGCACATCGTAAACTCTGCCGCTCAGCAATCGCTGATTCTCCATCAGTGCCGGAATCAGAAGCTCTATCATATCATCCGCAGCCGTTTTGTCACCGGCTGTAATCAGATAATGAACAGGATGCCCAACAAAACGTTTTTCATTTTCCGGGGCGTAAATCCGCTCCATTTCGTCATAGAAGCTTTTCGATGCCATAATCTCCTGCATCTGCTCCGCCTGCTTTTGTCTGGTCATGTTTTGAGCGGTATAAATCCGTTCACTTACCTGATACGCAACAGGTTCAAAAAAGCTGTGATGTTCTGGTTCTATCGCAAGTTTTAATTTTTCCTTCAGCGACCCGCTGTAACACTCCGTCCAGTTATTCCGTTCTGCCCGGACCAGTTCTTTACAAAACGCATCATTTGTGATCTCCTCACACGCGAGCAGCTCAATTTCCGGCAGTATCTTCTGAATACAATCTACACATTCCCGGGGAACCACTTCCATTTCAAGCGCCGCTACAATCGTCATCTTATCCTTCCGAATGTCACTGATCATAATGAAAAACTTCTTTTCTGTACGGTAGGCTGTGTAAAATTTACTGTTCCATTCTGTAATGTCACTTCGTCTGGAATAGAGGCTCTCATGTCCTTCTTTCGTTGAATCTTCCTGTTCCAGATTCAGTTTTGAACAGTCTGCTGTGTATTTGTAAAGAATCATTCGCTGATACCTCCCTGGTCCTGTCTGGTATTTTTGCATCCCTTGAGTATCTTATCGGCAAGTATTTTCTTACCGTTTCGTTTCCTGTTTTTCAGTCTCTGTCTTTTCCGTGTTCGGCTTTTCCAGCAGAAAATAATGCAATACCAGTGCACCGTCATACAATAATGCCGTTCCAATATAACCATCACGTGACAGATCATGCCCCCAGTCATGCCCTGTTCCGATCGCCATTACCAAAAATGAGTTCTTTTCCCCGCTGATCAAGCATTGTTCCTCCGCATCTGCCTGATACCACATACACGGAGTGCCATACTGCATGTCTATTTTTAAAACTGCTTTTCTTGCTGCTTCCACTGTTGAAAACGGCAGTTCCAGCAGCCGGACATCCATAGTATCTTCTGGTAATTGTTCTTTGTAAATCAGCATTTGCTTTCCTCCATCCCTACGAACTCCTATTGTTCCGATTCACTGTTTTTTGAAACCGGAACATTTTATTATCTTTTTCTATCTGTCATCTTACCACCAGCCGTATTCCGTATGTGGACAGGTTCTTGTCTATACGAAAACCAGACAATTTTCTGGTTTTTCTATTTCTCCATAACAGGTACTCACTTCTTTTTTCTTCTGCATTTCTGTACAGTATTTCGATACCGGAATAACAGCTACAATCACAACACGTTCTTTTTTCTCACATTTTTTCAGCAGACCAATCATATACCGCAGCTCTTCTTTTCTGTCAGTAAAGTTTTTCCTGCTCGTCATCATCGGCACTTCATCAATCACAAAAACAGAAATTGCTCCATTCTCTGCTTTCTGCGCTATGATTTCTGCCATTCTCTCCACCATTATCGCTGGTGTATCATCAATTTCTATCTTGGAAAGCTCCTCCTGCCCGTACATGCTCTGCAGAATCTTCCACATCTCCTTCTTTTCATGCTGCAGTGAAAAAAGGAGAACTCCATCCTCGCTGGTTTTTCGCTCTTTCCAGCCATATGCAAACGCTTTTTTCGTTTTTCCGCTCGCCTCAGATCCCGCCAGGAAAATCATCCTTCTTTTCCCCCATCCTTTTTCTCTTATCTATGCTTCCGGATATAGTTCTCACTGAACTGCTTTTCCCGTTCAATCCATTCCTGCGTTCTCTTCTCGAGCACAAATGGAAGTTCTCTCCAGATTATCCTGAGCTGTTCTTCTGTGATTTCCGGTACTTTCTTTAAAATTGCATCCCGCAGATACACACCGCCTCCGCTGCAGGAATCCGGGAAACAGTTTTCTTCGCTGATAGCATCCAGAATTTCTTTATAATGCTTTCGATACATCTGATATGCCTCGTAATGCGCAATGCGGTTTGCATGGTCTTCCATTCTGGATTCCTCTTCCTGTTTCAGAATTGTTTTCCTGTTGATTCCGCCGCTGTTCACGTTGGCATAATACATCGCGTATTCTTTGGCTTCTTCCAGACTCTGGAATGTGCGAAGAAATCTGCCGAAATTGTGAATATCACCATCCGAAAACGTGATCCAGTCATAATATGCCAGCTCTGGTGGGAAATGATTTTCTTTTCCGTAAAGCTCTGCACATTCCTGTCTGCTGACGGAATGATAGTCCCACGGACCGATGATATCATCGTAATCCTCACAGAAAAGAATATACGCTTCTATCTCTGCATCACTGTCAAACAGCATAGGACTGCTTTCCTCGTACTGATACAGAATTGAGTATTTTACACCCTTGATTTTTTTCGTCATCCCTTCTCATCAGCAGTGCGTAAACACCCATCTCGGGATTGTCCGGAATATTGTTCATATGCATCGGTTTCCAGTCAAATTCGTTCTCCGTCAGCTTGTCTTTTTCCCATGTTTTCTGATGCTCCGCCATTTCCTGTTCTATTTTTTCCATGTAAAGAACGCTTCCAATATAATCATACCGTTCCAGATGATCCACACCAATTGCCAGTCCTGCCAGCTTGGGTCCATACAAATACCAGAACTTTTCATTTGTCTGTTTCTCCTCTGCAGCCGCTTTGCTGTAAGCATCCAGAATATCTTCCCGGATCAGTGCATTTTCTTTCTCCAGATATTTCCATCCGTGATCTTCTGCTTTGTATTTGTAATGCCAGCCAATTCTTTCATCGGTCGTCTCAAAGATCGGAAAAAGCTCGTCGCATTTGTAAAATGGTGTCTCTTCAAAACCGAAAAAGTATACTTTGCCGTCTTCGCTGACCAGCCATACACAGCCCGGGCCTCCCATTCCAGAAGGATGTTCCTTCTGTGCAAACACAACTGTTTTCCAGAAATCTTCTGTTAAATCCGGTAAATCAAAAGTATGATCTCTATCCATATGTCTAGCCTTCTTTCCTTTTTGTTGAATGAAAAATGTTTGACTACTCTGTTCCCAGCTCGTCCCCGTTCACTCGGCCCCAGCGAACTGGAACATTCACAGCTCTCATTTAAAATTTTGCTTCGCAAAGGGAGGGTTGCTCACATTTGAATCACATTCTTACGCATCGAAACAGTAAGTGTTTCACTGCTGTGTGAACAGTGACCTGAGATCTTCTCTCAGCTGATTAGAAAGCACAATTACCATCTGCTTTCTGCGAATAGTTTCATACTGAACATCCATCCACGTTTTTTCAGCATGCGGACACTCTTCCATTCCGATGCCGTACACATACATATCATCGTATTTCTCCGGTATCTCACTCCGATATTCATAGTATTCAGATGACCATTCATTTCGATTTACGATAGAAAAATGTCTGCCGATCTGCAGATACGGTTTTAGGTCACGGAACAAAAGCTTCTGTTCCACACTCCGTTTGATATCCCGCGGTTCTTCCGAAATCATAAGTTCCATCGCAGGTTTCATTGTATCATCTTTGCTGCACCAGCATTCTCCTTCCGGTTCCGGCAAAGCCATATAGACATCTCTGGAAAATTCCACATCCACCATTCCGACTCCATAGATGTAAAAGCCAGCATATTTCTGTTCCGGAATGTCTGACATCATCAGATAATTGTGGTAATAACCATCCTCAAAACAGATGGATAAGCGGACATTGCGTGCAACATATTTTCTCAGTTCTTCAAATTTAATTGCCATCAGAAAACTCCTCCTTTGTCAGTACCAGTTTTACTACTTCGTGTGCGAAAAAATTATCTTCTTTTTCGAAAATGTTACCCAGCACAACCATGATCGGGCCGTCCTCTACTTCTCTGAATCCCAGCTTCCGCAGCAGGCTGATCGTTGGTTCATTTTCTGTCTGGGTCGTCACATACAGCTTATCGACGAAAAGATTCTTTCCGTTTGCAGAAACCCCATCACCAAAGAGCTGATTAATCAGCTCTCGGCTGGCTTCTTCACAGTAGCCGTTTCTTCGGTATTCTCTGGCGATATAAAATTCAATTTCGTATTCGTCTTCCATTTCTCTATGTACGCCTACGTAGCCGATAAACTTGTCTTTCTGCTGTTTGAGAAAAATGGAATAGGTGCAAAGCTCGTGATCAGTTCTCTCAAAATAGTTTGCAAACCTTCTTACATGTTTTTCGGATGGGCTGACTCCGCAGAATATAGAGAAGTCGCCATCATCCCGCAGCATTTGTAAAAATGCCTCGGAATCTCTGTCCGTCCGGCTTGGGAGAAGGAATAATCTTTCAGTTTCGATTGCAGATCCTGTGTTCATTTGTGATCTCGTCTCCATTCTTTTGTACGTTGGCTGTGAGTTTTCATGTTTCAGGAGTGAGGGCTGGAATCGAACCAGCGACAATAGATTTTTTGCTGTACCGACCACACCCATGATCGGCTTGGTTTCTCTGCTCTACCATGGCTGAGCTACCTCACTCATATTTCTCTTTTAACTTTTATATTCCTTATGTGATTCCACCCCGTCAGGAACCAGCCTGCTCCGCAGAAATATCTCCGCCGGTTCTTCTGCGATCTCACTCCAACCGGCTTTCGGTAGTAATTCTCCTGTTACGTCTGCTTCCTGAATTGCGAAAAATTCGTTCAACGTCATATCGAGTTGTTCCTCCTGATCTGTTCGGTACTCTGATGCATCCACCGGTGTTTTGATGTACTCCTATTATTCCACTTTTTCCCGGCGGTTGCATTGAACTTGTGGTTTACTTTCCGGGTATGCCTTATCTTATCATGGAACCGTTCCTGCATGTGGACACTCTTTTGGCCACTTTTCTATTGTCCTTCTTTTGCATCGGAAGTTTCTGTCCATTACCAGACTCTTGTTTTCTCAAGCGCCGCAAAAAAATGCCCTCTGTATACTAATCCCACCATAATGTAATCCTCCCTGTTCTGCTGATTGTCTCGATCTGCTGATTTTCTTTTCCGTTTACAATTTCTGCACAAAGCTCCACCGTTTCTTCTGTAATCTCGGCCGCCTCCTTTTTCGAAATCCGACGATCACTTTGAAAGGTCAACGTATCATGTGAAAGTTCCACCAGCTTTAATCCATATTTTTCTTCCCATCTTTTTGCCACCCGTCCCATGGTTTCGCTGTCCGGGCAAGAATTGAAATCGCCCCAATACCTGCCCAGACATTCAAAGATCTCATAGGCATGCTCCACATCAAAATTCACCCATATATCTTCCGGTTCTTTTTCCTTCTCCCGGAAAATCCATTCATCTCCGCTTCCTGTCCTCTGTAGATGCTTTTCTTTCCAGACACACAGCTCCATAGAATCCATTTCACAGATAATTGTCGTCATATCTTTCGCCTCCAACATATTCTTATTTGCATGTCCTTTTCTTATGCTTTTCGGCTCTGCATGCTCTTATTTCCACCTTCCCACCGCTGTTCTTCGCATTCTGACGCACAGCCTCTTTCAAGATTGCCGCTTTAAAGGCTTTCGGTGTGCTTCCCATCCATTTGCTCATTTCTAATACACAGTTATATTTTTTGTAATCCACTTTCTTAGCCATTTTTCTTTACTCCATCCTTTGTATTCTTTTATTTCCCTACATTCTCAAAACAGCCCTCAAATCACACATCCGGAAACAAATTATATTTTTTATTTTCAACGAAGCCATTTTCTCTGAGTTCTTTGAGAAACTGGATCGCTTTTTCAGTTCCCCATTTTCCCTGCAGAAGCATCATAAGCGGAATGTGAATATCCCGGAACTGCCCAAGCGGCCATTCGAACATATGCCTTTCTATAAGCTGCAGCATTTCTTCTTCAAAACGCTCTTCATACGCAAAATCAAAATACTCCGTATCTACCCAGAAACGGCCGCCGTTGCCAAGTTCTCTGTTTACTTCATTGGCAAACAAAATGCAGCTCTCCATATTCCACGCATCAATCATAATGGGATGAATGAACCACAGCAGACGGATCTGATCATTTTTCAGCACTTCCATCGTGCCTTGGATTTCCAGCGGCGGAACCAGATTGTTTTCATTCTCTAACAAATAAAACATGTGCCATGCCTCCGGGTACATCTGACGCACTTTTGATGTGTTGTCCTTTTTTATTACACGAATGTCAAAGAACTCCTTCTCCCGTTTTACAATTCTTCTTAAAACTTCCATGCTCTCTTTTTTCATATGTTCTTCCTCCTGTATTGATACTACATGTAGGTTCAGATACTGCACAGACTGAAGTTCTGTGCAGTATCGTATCATGATTCACTGTCCTTCTGGTGTCAGATTTTTGTCCGAACTGCCGCACTCTGAAATTTATGGCTCTTACATTGCCAGATATTGCTCTGCCATGCAGCACAGACTTTTCTCGTCAATGACCTCCAGGAAGGCATCTTCTTGTCCGTAAAATGCTTTCCCTATACGTCTGATAGCCATAATACCGACGGAAAGCCCTACATCCTTTGGATTCTGGCAGTATTCAAGCAGGCGTTTGATAGTTCTCAAGCACGGCGCTTCGTCTTCTTCCAGATATTCTGACAGTTCTATTTCTCTTAGAATGTCTGCGGCCCGGAAGCTATACTCCTGTGCCTTTAGCATAAACTTCGCGATATCAAACCAGTATTTCTTTCCCGTTTTCGTGTCATTTAACACATTTGTAAACTGTTTCAACAGATGCTCTTTCTTAAGCGTTGTTATTTTGGTTTGTTTTGTCTCGGCTGTGTTACGATAGACAAATTCTTTTGTGATTTGATTTTTCATCTTGCTCCTCCTCTGGATATGACATCAAAAGCGTCTTTTTACTGTTCACGGCATTCTGTCTCACTGTTCTTTTCCTTTTCTTTCACATAATCAATTATGAATTCTCGTATGACTGTTGCCGGTTTTCTCTTTTCTTTCAGACAGATATCCTTAAACTGAAAGTAAATGTCCTCTCGAATTGCAAATGTCACTTTGAAGTTTGGGTTTATCATTTCTTTACGCCTCCCTTTTGTTTATGCCCTTATATTACTCATTTCCTTGTCCCACTTTCAGCACTAATCGCACTTTTCATTTTTTTTTGCACATTTTTTCAAAAATAATAGACTTCCTTTTACGCAAATTTTCTGCATAGAAGGAAGCCTGCCGTTCAGCATACTGTTGTATTAATTTTTGTATTCATCTTCTTTGTTTCGCGCATCCGACTCCAGATATTTCTGAAGAATTTCATTTAATCTAAGCTTTACGTTCTCTCTGAACCGATCGTCGGCTCCTGTCTCTACAACCTCTGTACATCCCCCATACTGTAAAACCCAGAAAATAAAGCTGTTCGTGCTTACTCTTACCTCGATTCCCCAGCATTTCTCGTCCAGATAATCCTGATATACCCGGAAATCCTCTCCGAACCAATCCACGACCTGTGTGAAATAGTCCTTTTCTATTTTAAATCTCACACGCCTTACATCGCCGGCAAACATATATGGGTTTTCTTTTCTAAAGTTGTAGATATCATCCGTATCTTTTATTCCAGCCTCCTCCCTGCTCTTTGCCTCCATTTTGGTAATGCTAAGATCGCTCATCAGATCTACTCTGTATAATTTATATTTCAGATGATCGCTTCGCTCTGTCTTTAAATCCGCTCCGAGCATGTAGTATCGACCATTACTCATAATCAAATCGTATGGCGAGCATACTCTGTCTTTCTTTCCACACGGTTTCATCACTATCTTCCCGTTATGGTAATCATATACATTAAGTGTGAACTTGATTTTCTTTCCTTGGGCAATAGCATTCCTGATCAAATACGCTTTTTGTGAAACTTCACTTATGACTATTTGCCCATCCTTTTTTTCCTGTTTATCTGTATTTCCTATATACTGTTGTTTAAATACTCTATACCGATATTTTAAATTTCCAGAAAGTTCTTTACCAGAAAACAAGATTAATCTTTCCGCCAGACTTTGTGATTCTTTCTGCGACAAAATCTTGCTTGACAGTACCATATCAACTAATAATCCCAGTTCCGCATCTGTTATAGGGCTTTCAATCCAGTAGTTTGACCTTCTCCCGTTAACACTTTGACAGTATATTACATCACCCTTTTTTTTCATATGCATGTTTCTGGCTTCCAAATATTCCGTTTCATTTTCCACGGTTACAACTTTCATATCCTCCAACGCAGTCTCAATGGCGTGCCTTCCGATATCAATATTCTTTGCATTCAGTTTTTCTTTGATCTCTTTCATCTTTAGTGGATGCTCTTTACTCGAATACTCTCTTAAAACCTCTCGAATTGCCGTGTATTTATCTTTCTTTTTTTCGTTTTTTGAATTTCCGCTCATTTTATTCCTTTTAACCTTTCTTGTGAATTCTGATTTTTCTTATGATAATTATAATCTCTCAATACCATTCCTGGCAATCTCCATCATACACTTCTTCTTTCTCTGCTTCTGTATATGATGACAGCCACTCACTCGCCACATCATTTTGATCCGAAATTTCCTGCTCAAAATCACCCTGATATCCACAGTTCCTGCATATATATTTGCAGCAATCCGTTTCATTCAAGATAAACTTTCCTTTCGTTCCGCAGCTCGAACAATGATATTCCTGTGCATACTGTCCCATTTGCAAATATTCATTAACTTTTACGATATTTTTATTTTTTCTCATATTACTTTTTCTAACCCCTTTCCACAAAATATTTCATTTTCTGTTTTTAAAAGGCTCCGTCAGCAACATGCCAACGAAGCCTTTCTTTTTGTTATTTATAAACTTTCATATTCCATACGTTCTTCCTCTGTGCAAAAAATCATTTTGCCCTGCTTCCGCAATACATAAAACTCAAGTTTTGTTCTCTGATCTTCCATCTGCAGGCTAAACTTGTTGTACTCTGAACTATGTTCTCCCTTGGCATATAAATATACGCACAAGACTGTAATAATATCCTCGCCCTCCTCTCCAAATGCCTGTTCAAATTTTTCCGTTGCAAATGCTTTACAATTTCCGCAGAAAGCCGGATTGACGGTAATAAAAGTTTCATCCTTCAACCTTTCCATAATGCCTTCCACTCGTTCTTTTTCGCTGTCATTTTCGTAAAACATATTCGATCCTCCTGTTATTTTTTAGAAGTTTGCAGTTTTGTTTTCTGCCCTTCATAACTTTAAAGAATGTTGCTAATTAGCGGAAAAAATTCCATTTTTATCTTTTCTATTTTTCTCGATTATGTTAAGATCTGAAACAAGCAATAAACATTTTATTCTAATGGAGGTATCACCATGGTTGTTAACAAAACTTTTCTTGATACATTTTATTTATTAGAACTTTTAAAATGGAACACGGATGAAGAGCATCCTCTAACGCAGAATGACTTGCGAAAAATAGCTAATTCTCAGAAACTGAATGGTCTCGGCGATGCCAAAACCTTTCATAAACGTCTTATTACTCTCGCATCCCTGTGCAATAAGGGGAATGAAAGTAAAAACTGGTCTCTCCTTTACCACGGTGTTGAACAGGATCTACTGGACGGCAGTTCCACACCAGGTACTCATATAAGAAAAGTTCATTATAAGCAGCCTATTACGCCTGCGGAACTTGATTTTATGATTCACCAAATAGAATGCAGTGGTCTTTTCGACTCTGAGCGCAAGGACACCCTGATAGAACTTCTCATTCATATGTTTGGAAACAAATTTTACTATGATCGCTACCTCACTGATAAATTTAAAAATCGAAATAAACCATGCTATTTTTTTTCGGGTGAGTTCCACATTCCATACTTTTCACAAATTGATTATGCAATCCGCAACGAAAAGACAATCACTTTCAAAATGGCGATTCTCGATCGCAGAGGCGTACTCATTCCAAAATCTGCTCCTAAGATTTCCAGTTTTAAAAAAGATTCCGATTATCCCCCAAATATAAAGCACGCTCCTCTTCCCGGTTCAAATCGACTGATTGTCAGGCCTTACAATATTGTTTTTTATAAAGGAATTTATTATCTTATTGGAAATCGCATACTCGGTTATTTCCATGATCACGAAGAAAAATTAATTTTTTACCGATATGCTCCCTCTTTCGAAGTTTTTCGAATGGATCGCATCATTGATTTTGATTTCGAACGCAGAAGAAATGGCCATGCTCCTCTCCCTGCAAAAATGTGTGAGCATCCAGAAAAACTGCGCGCAATGCTTGAAGAGAAAGCCATGATTTATAAAAGCGGAACTGCAATAAATCAAACTTCTGATCCAGATTTTGGATTCATTGAATTTAAAATATTATGGAATAAATTCCCCAATAACTTTCCTTTTTCAGAAAGAGAAGATTATACTTTTATTCAGGATACCTTTGGGAACAATTATAAAATTCGTAAGACAGGCAAAACACCAATTGTTTGTGTGCAAACCCACAAGAAATGCTTTATTGACTGGGCACTTATGTATATTAATAGAATTATCATTTTAGATACGTGTCCGATGGCGGCAGGTGTAAAAAAGGAGATTCGGGGAATTTTGGAGGATGGGTTGAGAAATCTATGATTATACCCCGCCTCGCCGCCAAGATCATTTGAAAGTCTCGGCGGTGAGACGACTGTATTTTGTCTCATTTTGTCGCTTTTGAAGTTATTAATAATACTTCACTAATCCTCAATGTCCACATATAAATATTTATGATCAGAATATACCGTTTCATATGGGGAAAAAGCTTTTGATTTATGAATCAATTTCTTCATTTCTGAATTTACATATATATAATCAAGCTTATATTTTCCCCACGTAGGCTCTTTTGTAGTCACATTAGTTAAAAGGTCATCAAATATTGATAAATACTCTTTAAATACAGCATATTCATGAAGATTGAAATCTCCAATCACCATTGCTGGGATATTATATTTTGAGTATTCTTCAAACTTTACTTTCATTGCCTCAAGGAATTCTTTTTTTTCTTTTCGATTATCTCTTTTTCTTCCATCGCTAGCGCTTGTCTCAGCCAATGGTACATCTACACCTAAAATAACTATATTTTTATTTTTTATAAATATTTCTCTCCAATTTCTTCTACTATATTTTCTTATTTTTGGGGGATACTCACAATCATCAAAAAGATATTTTGATTTTACTGCAATCAGGACTCTATTTCGTAAAGTTTTATCTTGCTCATCTGTACATACAGTACATTCATAATCCATCCTTTTTAAACCATTTTCGACAAGTTCAGACCCATATTCTAATTGAAATTCTTGAAAGACCACAACATCAGCTTTAATTTTTTCAACCTCAGAAAGAATATTTGCTATGTTTTCTTTTTGTGGGTTATTGAATTCTATTGTTCCACTGTTTTGTATATTCCAAGTTAATATTCTCATATTTCACCTCTTAAAATTATTTTTTAGAAAGCATATGTAAAAGTTTTCTCCATTTACCTCTAGCCTAATTTGTTCTGATGCATTTTATCTTGCATAATATTCTTCCCCTGTATCCAAACAAATCGCCGCCAGTCTTCCATTGTTTTTGCCTGCGCCGCAGTCAATCGCAATGTGATTATTTTTCTTAAAAATATATCCTGGTCGGCTGTTTCCAAGGATATTCTGCGTCGGTGTATGTCCGCTGATTACCATGACATCGTCGAAATACGGAATCTCATACGCAGTACGCGTCCACACCAGATCATCCACCGAATATTCTTCCAGACATTTTGTTTCTGAAAAATGACCCAGCCCGGCATGTACTAGCCAGTATTCCTGGCTGTTTACGATTTCTCTCCCGTATGAACGGAACGATTCCATATATTCCACTATTTGACATCGTTCTTCCTGCGGCAGTTTGCGAAAATCCTGAATAGTACGGATGCCTCCGTTCTGCGTCCAGTCGGCAAAATCCTGATACACCTGCGGAGGCAGTTCATCCAGAAAATTTTGCGAAATTTCCGGTATCAGAAGTTTCAGATTCGGCAGCGCCATAACCTCATGATTTCCTATGATCGGGATAATATTGGAATGTGTCATCATGTATTTCAGGATTTTCATGGGTTCTGGTCCGCGGTCGACGACATCGCCAAGTATATAGAGTGTATCTTCTTTCCGGAAACGAATCTGCTCCATCAGGTTCCGGAACTGCTCATACTGTCCATGAATATCACTCATTGCATAAATCATCTGTTTTTTCGCATCTCTCTTACCAGATCACAAAGTTCTTCTTCCCAGTCACTGATTTCCGAATACCAGATGCAGCCGTACACTCCTGGAAGTTTCATATTCCTTGAAGAACATACGATAATGTTAGTTTGATTTCCCTGCTCCTGCAGAATCTGAACTAATTTTTCCCCTGCTTCTGTGTCGCTGACGGCTCCTGGTCTCATTGGAAAATGCATGTCTGTGATGATCAGATCAAACGGCTCTCCTGCGTTTTCTGCTTCTTTCAACATCCGCAGACCATCTTCCACATTAGATACCTGCTCAACCGATGTCACATCACAGCGGTTATATAATATTTTTCGAATTGCATTCGCCTTATAAACACTGTCCTCAAAGCTCAGAACCTTCATGTTTTCAGCCGCCTCTCTCATTTCTGTTGTTTGTATTTTTCACGCAACTGTATCTTCTGTTCGTTTTTCTATTCTTTCTGAACACAGTTTAGATCCTATTTCCTTCCAAGCACCTGTCGGAATGTATCATAATTCAATATGGCATTTCTGCCGCAGAACACCGCATATTCTATCGTTTCAAAATAGGATGCATATTTTTCCTGTACGCTCCGAAATGCCCGTGCTACAATTCTTGGCGGGTTGCAGAAAGCGCCGCAGCCAAACGCTCCTAAAATCAGAACTTCCGCTCCGTTCGATGCTGCCGCCCGAAAAACACGTTCCAGCCTTTGCATCTGAAGTTCGTACAGTGTTTTCTCACTAATCTTAACCGGCGCATTTCCTGCAGACGGGTTCATGGCATTGCTTGGTTTCTTTCGGAGGTTCGGGGCTGCACAGGTAATGATGTCTACCTGATACCAGTCTTTTTCTTCCATTCGTTCCGGTGCAGAGGTGTCGGTCTTAAATACGACGACTTCTGGTGTATACAGCAGATCATCATTATAGAGTGGATCGCCTGTTTTCCGGTGCGGTTGATAGAACTGATGCCACATCGTTTCTGTATCCAGGCATGGATACAGTGTGCTGCATCGGCAAAGGCATTCTTCCTGCGCCGTACTTCCCCGTGTTACACCGCCGCCGGGATTAGTTGCAGATGCAAAATTCAGGACGCAGACTCGCTTTCCGGCTTTTGCGTATGCAGAGGCGGCTTCGAAGCTTCTTTTAGATGAAACAATCGTTTTGCAAGGTGATTTTCCAGGTTCTGGAAGCGCAATTGCCCGCGACGGAACATACAGCTTTTGGTTCTGAATCGAAAACCGAACTGCCTGCTGGAGCTTCTGATTTGCTTTTATCAAATCCATAGAATCTTGAAATATCGCGATATTATTACTTCTTCTGTCCATTACAATTCTCCTCCCGTATTCCAATCACACAATGCTGTTCTGCTAAAAATTATACACCTTATCCTCCAGCTTCGTCCAGGCTTTTACATAGTCCACATCGATAAAACAGCCCCTTGCCTGTCGAAATGCACCTGGCTGCTTGCCGCCTTCCGTGGCGTATAATCCTGTATCCCAGCAGCCTGCTGATAAGCTGTTGTCTTTCAGAATCAGTAAGCATACCTCGAAGTCATTTGGATAATCATCATCCTTTATGTAGTGGAATCCAGTGAATGTAACGCGAATATTTTCTGCCATGTTTGCTGTCTTTTCTTCCATCTTTTTTCTCCTCATGATAGGCCTTTTCTTTTGAATATTGCCATTTTATCTCATGTCGAACGGAAAATGTTGACAGAAACTTGTCCGTATATAAAATTCAGGGCAATATCTCTGCCCTGAATTTTATAACAAATTGTAACGATTCAGAGCCCCATCTTGATCCCGCTTACGCTACATCTCTTCTTCCATCACACAACACTGTTTTAAGTGAAATGCAATTCCATACTGCACCATTTTTTTATAGCCCTCCTGCCGCAATATCTGCGTATAATCTTTATCTCGAATCTGCTCCAATGCCTTCCGACAATCTCTTTCCAGATCTTTTTTCTCATCTGTATACTTCACTTCTATCACAATTCCTGTTTCTGCATCTCCCGTTTCAATCACAATATCGCTGAATCCTTCTCCCGATTCTCGATTGGAAGATACACGCCAGTCATTTTTATAGCTTAAGATTCCAAGCAGAATTCCATGATAGAAATTTTCTTTCAGTGATTTCCGCACAAAGGTATCGCGTACGCTGACTGTCTTCTGCAAATATAAATTCAAAAGGCTTTCCACCTCTGCTGCTTTTCCGTCAAAGAGTGCCTGGCAGAACTGTTCTGCCATTTTCCCGTCTTTTTTCACTTCCTGCTGAAACAGTGTAAGAATCCGTTCTGTTATGATATTTCGAATTTCCCGGTTTGGAATTGCAAGGCAATAGCGGCCATTGCTTTCTCTTCCGCGCTGTGTCAGGTATCCAGTCATGAAAAGTGTACTCCACAGGTGATCCATGGTCGAATACAGGTCATTGTAGGTAACCATTTCATCGATTTGTTTGATCACTGTTTTTCCATTTACCAGCCATTCCAGTTCTGTTTTTGTGAGCATATCCGGTTCATTGATGCTGTCGATAAAATGATGAATCACATTGTTCCCGCTTGTATTCATCCAGTAATTTTCCGGCTCGGCCTCTGGATTATGGATATGATCATTGCAGTAATTCACAACATCCCATGGACAGTACACATCTGCTTTTCCGAATCGGTATCCGTCATACCATTCTTTTACCTCGTCATATCGGTCATCCATTTCATAGTCATGCAGCATGGTCTTTACTTCTTCATCTGTAAAACCGAAGGTTTCATCAAATTCTGTATTTGTAATCGAATATACTTTGAAATTGTTCAGTCCGGTAAAGATGCTTTCTTTTGCAATTCGCAGGCAGCCCGTCAAAACGGCAAAGGCAAGACTGCTGTTTGTCTTTAAAACATTTCCAAACATATTTCGAAGTAGCAATACCATTTCATCATAATATTCATTTTCATGGGCTTTTGCCATCGGAACATCGTATTCGTCAATCAGGACAACCACTTGCTGTTCATAGTGAACTTCCAACAGTTCTGTCAGTTCCTGAAGACTGCTGGTAATGGTGTCTTCTTCCATATTTCTTGTCAGAAGTTCTGAAAAAAGTGCTTTATCAACCCGGCTCAATTTGTCGCTTTCCAGAAGAAATTGAAATCTTCTTGCCTCACGATTGATTGTTTTTATGAGCTGCGCACGGGCTTTTTCATAGGAATCGGCATCAATTCCTTTTAAGCTGATGGAAATAACGGGATATTTTCCCATATATTGTTCACAAATCTCTGTATTCTTAGAAATCTTCAAGCCGTCAAAAAGTGCTGGATCCGTTCCAATTTCAAAGAAATACTGAATCATACTCATATTCAGAGATTTTCCAAAACGGCGTGGACGCGTAAAAAGTGTGACCTCACTTCCGTTATTTAAAATCTGTTCTACAAGGGGAGTTTTATCTACATAATAGTAATTTCCATTGCGAATCTTTTTAAAGTTGTCAATCCCGGTCGGGAGTTTTGGATTTCTCATCTTGAAACCTTCCTTTCCAACTTTTGCGGCTTTTGACACCAGCGGCTGTGCTTATGATCTGATCTCTATTTTAGCTGGTTTTATTTGCTTTGGCAATGGTTCTTATCGGTTTCTAATCTGTCCAATTTCATAATCTTGCATCAACTCCTGCTAATAGAAAAACATAATAACCTTCTTTCATTTTTTTATTCTTTATTTCTATCTTGAGATACTCTTTCCATTGTTTTTTCACACTTTTTTGCCGATAATTTACTTAATCCCAAAGCCACTCTCCCAGATTTCCTAAATCATTTCCATCTTCATCATACAGTTCACCTGTGCTTCGATCAAAGTAATCGCCGCTTCCCTCAATTTTATTTCCATTTTCATCTACGTACCAGCTATGATACATTCCTGCACTCCAGTCATCTCCATTAGAATTACTGCTGGATCCGGAGCCACTACTGCTATCATTGCTGCTGTTATCGTAATAATAGTCGCTTTCTTCTGTCCCTGAATCACCGCTAGACGCACTTTCTGAGTTCTGGCTTGCCTCGGTTACGGTAGCCTCTTCCGCTGCTTTTCTCTCGGCCTCTTCCTGTGCCGCTTTTTCCGCAGCTTCCTCTTCTGCTTTCTTTTTCTCCTCTTCTTCTGCCTTTTTCTTCGCTTCTTCCTCTGCTTTTTTGCGAGCCTCTTCTTCCACTTTCTCGATCGCGGTCACTCTGTCATTATATTTTGTCATGTATTCATCAATCGTACTATTATATTTGTCAAAACTGTCCTGCTCAACGGTATTATAATTTTCGAAGTCATTTTTCAAGGTATCTTTGAATGTCGTAAATTCGCTGGTAGCGTTTTTGAGTGCTTCCTTATCGTCCACTTTTTCAACATCATCACCAATTTTATCCGCAATTATTTTGATCGTGTCGTCATATTCGGATACAAAGGAATTCTTCATCTGCGCAATGATTTTTTCATAGTGTACAGAGCATTCCTTATAAGCGCCTTCTGTCTTTTTATATTTTTCCGCACTCTCCATCTCTTGTTTCAATGCTTCCAGTTTTTTATCTCTGTCTTCTCCTTTTTCAAATCTCTGATATTCCTCATCAATCTCACTGTTTTTTGTTTCAATCGCCTGTAAACGAAGCTCCTCCTGATGGCGGTCATACGCTTTCTTTGCAAAAACTCCGATGACACAAATGCAGACAATCGCAATACCAATTACAGCAAGCATGATGGCTTTCTTTTTGTTTTTGTTCTTTGTTTCCATCTCGAAACACTCCTCCCTTTTTCTTTCTGTTTCCCGAAAAATCCATGTTTTCTATGTTCTTTTCCATATTTTTATTGATTCTTCGTTACTCATTTTTCATCACATTCATTATATCGCAGCTCGTTTCTCTTTACTATTTCTTTTTATGTAATTTCCAAAAAATCCTCACTCTTTGATCTCACAAGATTTTAAAATAGTACTTTCCTTCCATCTTATCTTACGTGATGTTGAAATACCCCGGAACACAGTTCATCTCTTCTTGCCCTCCGGGGTACCTCTTAATCTAATTCAGCCACTTTAAAGCTCTTCAAAATACGAATCACCTGTTCTTCTTCTTTTTCTGTAAATGTACCGTCTGGTGCTTCTGCGATAAATGCAACTGGTGTCGGATAGTCAAAAGAAAATTCGTCTACGTCCCCAGCCTGGCCTGCAAATTCAATCTCGCCAAGACGGGATGTCGGTATCACTGCGAACAACGTGCTGTCTACAGGAACATAATCATCATCAATACCAGCCATCATCTCGCCTGTGATATGTACTCGTGCTACCATAAATTCGCCAAGATCTGAACAGTCACGATCGGTTCCCCATGGATATCCAGGCACAAAATTAGAAGTGTCTGCCTGTGAAACCTGTGCCTTCAGCATATCACGCGAATAGCCGCCAAGCGCGCCTTGGCAGTACCAAAACGAAACGGTAACACCTCTATCGTTTGTCAGAACAACGTTTTCTCTGACCGCATCCATGGGACCGCCAACTTCCTCCGTCTGAATTTCCCAGCCTTTTGGGATTTCAAACTGGAATGCCGTGCTGTCACACTGATTTACTTCTCCATACCGTGTAACATAGATATCTCCCTGCTCCCCAGTTTCCGTCCATTCCATATCCTTCTGCCAGTCTGCACTTGACTCCCAGTGTTTTGACCAGATTGGATCAAAGGTCCGGTCAAAAAGATCTGTTTCCTGCATTTTTTTATCAATGACCGGGATATCAACCACTGCTTTTCCTTTGATTCTCGGGCTGATGGAAAGCTCCAGTGAGCCCGCATATCCGCCCAGGTCGTCCTTCATGGATACTTTTGCCTGGCCTTCTGCTTTTCCAACTACTCCGCCGGAAAGATTCAGGCCAGCGCTGTCATATAATTTTGCGCTCAGCCGGATGTCGATGTATGCTTCCAGACTTCCGTTCACCTCAACCGTACTCCACTCAAGTCCGTCTGAATTCAGATTTCCATCTTTGACTTCTTCTACTTTGCCGGTTCTGCTGTCATACTGGAATCCCAGGGTGCTGTCGGCTGTTGCACCGTAAGAGCTGTGAATGCCGCCTTCCAGACTTCCCGCTGCCCCGACGACGGCTTCCAGATAATTGGTAATGACAATCGGTACAATACCGGCGTTGAACTCGATATTCGGCAGTTTTCGTTCGTAAACGGTTTTTTCCTTTTCAAATTCTTTTTCGCTGTTTGCGCCGCATTCCAGGGAAATACCTGCTTTGCTCCTTACTGCAATTCCACACTGGACTTCACCGTCTTCGATATCAATCTGAAGTTCCAGCCAGCATCCCCATCCTGCCTCTCCGGAAAACTGAACGGGTTCTTCTTCAACATTGATGGAAACGCTGTAATCGTAATCACTGTCTTCTTCCTCTGTCTCTTCTTCCGATCCATCTTCAGACAGCCTTTTAATGGTATAAGCACTGCTGTTTCTTGTTTCACTTGCACCATCCTCTGTCAGCCGGAACTGCTTGATGATATGTGCCTTTTCGAATACATCCAGCAGGGTCGCCTGTTCTGTTTCCACCCAGTAACCCTGATTCGTTTTTTCTGTCTGCACTACTTTTCGAATAAATCCAGATGGCGCTGCACTGATTTCTCCTGCAACAAGAACAGCTCCGGTCTGGTAACCAGGATCTTTCTCAAAGATGAGACTGTTATCAAAAACTTCCGTTGGCTGATCCTCTGATTTCATCTCATTGGTAATAACCTTTACATTGTCTTTTACAATAATGTCAGGATCATCCGTACTGTTTTCTGCTGTACTCTCATTCGATGTACTGTTTTCCGATACACTCGTATTCTGTTCTTCTGGATTCTGTTTCGGTTTTGTGTCTTTTTGTGTATTTCGAAGGACAAAAATCCCGAACAGAATCACAGCCAAAATAACAACGCCTGCCACTAATGCGCGGATCCATTTTTTCATCTGTACCTGCTCCTTATTCTGCTTTCGTTACTTCAAACGGATAATCAAACTGGGCAATTCCCTTTAAGGCTCCGTCCTCAATGTAATAAGTAGCCCTGATATCTCTCTTAAAGCCATCCAATATTTTAGATTTCGGTGCTTCAACCCAGTCACCTACCTTCAAGTTTAATTCCAATGTTTCCTTATCAAATGTACCTTTTGCCTCATAGGACCCTGGTTCATTGCCAGCTTCCATGTACTCATCCGGATTATAGCTGTAAACGGCGCTCCATGTGCCATCACTCTCTTCGGTGAGCTCCATTTCAACTGTTCCTTCATCCCCGGCACCAGAATATCTTCCTGTCCATTTTCCGGCAAGATCAATAGACTCTAGCTCTGCTTTTGCTTCCATATATGGATCCAGCCATTCTCCCTCGTAGTAGGAATAGACCGCATTTACCTGAATTTTATATGTAATGATTCCCGTGTTTACTTTTCCACTGCACGTATAGTACTGTTGTGTTCCTTTTTCTTTTGCTTCCTGTTTATCAACAGCAAACTCTGTCACATCATCTTTGGAAACTGCCACATCCTGGCCTCCCAGAAAGCCATAGGAAACGGTGGTATCCTCTGGATCAACATATGTCATCTCATTTCTTCCAAATGGTATGACTGCTCCCTCTATATAATCTAAGATAGTATTTTCATCCACATGAATGACTTTTTCCGGAATTTCTTCTACCTTAAAATCTCCCTGATCCGCTGCCGAAACCTTTTTCCATGCTCTGTCTGAAAATTCATAGTTTACAATAATCGTTCCAGACGCTTTTTCTACTGCATCGGTAATCACCACACCAAGTGTGATACGGTCAGTTCCTTTTTCCAGATCTGTTTTCTGATCCTGAACTTTGAATTCCGCGTTGCTGCCCAGATACCAGTCTTCACCGTCAATCGTCACATACTCGCCGACAATAGAATCTGGGATGTTTTCTTCCATCATTCCCTTCAGCGGCTTGACAATCCATTCTTCAGAATCATTGACAGAAATATTTTCAATCTCCCATCCTTTATTGTATTTGCGATAGGATAATGTTACTTTCTTTTCATAGGAAACATCATCTTTTTCCGTCGTAATATTAGTTAATACCTTGTCCGTTTTCTGCTTTTTGTCGGTATCGCGATTTTTGATTTCAATCTTTGTGATGGTCTCATTTTCTTCCAGAATTTTTCTTTTTCCAAACGTACGGATATCTTCCTCAACATCACTATCTTTTGGTCCACTGCCGGAGCAAGCGGTCAGCATTAAAAATAATGCCATTATCATTGTCCAAAATATGATAAATTTTCTTTTCATCTTCTTTCCCCCATCTATTGTTGTTTTGATACAACAGCCTCTTCAAAAGCATCTATCTCTGTTTCTGAAGAGGCTGTTATTTTCCTATTTTGGTGCTGAAAAATCAGTTATACCTATTCTTTTTTACTTCCATGGAATCTCATCAAACTTGATTTCCCTTCCCGATTCTTTTTCATAGAATTTATGTTTTCCGCTTCTTGCTTCTTCCAGGCTGCACACTTTTCTTTCTACGACGGAATTGTCAAGTTCGATATAATCCCCCATAAATCCATGAACTTTATACAATTTGATTCCTCCAAATTTTTGATAATCTACAATGTAATGATCATTTGACGACATATTTCTTTTTCTCCTGTCATTGTTTTGTTTGTGGTATAAGTGATATTGTTCTTTAATCGAATGTTTCCACCCCTTTCCGACAAACTCTTGGGATAATGAAAATATGATAGCCCCCACAAATTTTATCTTTTCATTTCACCTTGTCTACTTTTCGCATTTTTTCTTTTAGTGTAATACATTCTCTCTTAATTTGCAATATATTTTGTCATGCATTTTGCAATGCATATTTCAAGCAAGTTATGCAATACAATAAAACAGACTGGGCTTCCAGTACTCTTTAAAATCAGAATACAGCCAGAAAAAAGCGCACTGAAATAAGCTGTCCCCAAAACAGCTTTTTCTTCATTTTTCGATTTCGCAGATTCGAAAAATTTATTTTTTGTCGAACCTTTTTTGAAACACCTTTGTTATGTTTTATGCTGCCCGTAGTTTCCACATAAGATCCGGAAGCATGCTCCGTTCTTATATTCTCCGGCAGCAGAATGGAGTTTGATATGGCATTTCAGTTAAAAGGCAACCGCAAGGAAACGGAAAACAAAACCATCCGTTTCCCCATTCACCTGATCGATCAGATCGAACAGGCAATTTCCGATTCTGACCAGGACATTACCTTTTCCAGTTTTGTGATTCAGGCGTGTGAGTATGCGCTGGATCACATGGACGCCCCGTCAGAAGAACACAATTAACTTTTATTTTTTCAAAGCAGATTTTTATGGTTCGACGTACATTTTCTGGCTGTTCTCTGCTTCTATTTTATCTTACCATGCTTCTTATTTTTTTCAGGACAAGATCCTGTCCTAACTCACCTCCACAACCTCATCATACAGACACACAAACACCTCTTCCACTTCCGCATCTTCATGAAAGTGTCCAAAATACCATTTCTGAAATTCTGTCTCATCCGCCACGCGCTGCAGGTACTGGCGAAGTTCCACCTCATCGTCAGACAGCTCTCCATACCCCATTGCCGCGGCTACATCTCTTGGGGCTGTGTGGGTCAGTATGTAGTCCACCTGGAAATCTTCTTTTTCCAGATTTGCCCATCCTTCTTCGTACTCTTCCCGTGACGGAATTTCTTCCGGGAACCACGAAATTCCCTCCGCGCGGGACATTTTGTCGATGCTGTAAGCACCTCCGAAGGTAAAGAATTTCAGCCCGTCAATCGTAAAGATCTGGGCACGCATCAGATGGATCATATTGTCCTCAATGATATGCACCTTTCCGCCGTTCCACTGCTCCACGGCGTAGGAATTCAGCTGTTCGAAGTTCTCATGATTTCCGTCGATAAACAGTGTCGTCACCGGCAGACTTCGGAAAACGGCTCTCGTATTCGCTTCGTATGCTGCGGAAAAGCCACAGATACCGACATCTCCGCAGATGATCAGATAGTCATCCCGGGTGTACTCGTCTTCGTGCTCGTTAAAATAGCGTACAACTTTTTCAATATCAAAGGTGCCATGGGTATCGCCTGTAATGACAATGCTCATTCTCAGCGTCTCCTCTCGTGTTCTCTGTTTCTGTTCTCTAAAGTATCGCAAAACATCATCCGCAAATTCTGTCCGCTTTCTCTGCCGCTGCTATCGCTTCTTGCAGAGACACAGACTACGCCGCACTATTCCCGAAAATAAAACACTTCTCCCCGTGCCCGGAACGGCAGCCGGTTTCCTCTCGGAAGCAGAAATGCATGCTCTCGTCTTACCTTCAGGTCATTCTCAATCTCCCCGTCCGTAATAATCAGAATCGGCCCGTCCTTTGGAAAATCGTTCGCCTGTTCCAGACAATCCACGCCCGGCTGCAGTATGGTTCCTCCTCGTCCCGTGACTTTTACCCGTCCGGCAATATCTTCCGGTGCCAGATATCCCGCATCCGTCGCTTTGGCATCACAGAAAATGATTCTCACGAACGGAACATCTTTCGCCGCGGCATAGCTGGCGATGGAGCCAAGTGCCATACCGATCTGTTTTGCACTCATGGAACCGGACGTGTCCACGACCACACCGAAGGTCCGGCTCTCCAGATCCTGCTCGTAATACGCATATCCTGGTCTTGGAATGTCCGGCGTGGCACCCTGCCGTCTGCTCGGTCGCGCATAGGTACGGTGTTTTTCCAGCGGTGGAAACTGTACGTCAAACCACTTCGCCAGCGCGGCATCCCAGGGAATGACCGGCATCGCAAGCGCCCTGATTTCCTGCACCAGCCCGGCCGGCAGGAAACCACGATTGTGCTCCTGATGGTAATCCAATCCCTCCCGCAGTGCATTTTTCAGCAGTTCATCCAGGCTGACCCCGTTTTCTCTTCCAGTAAAATGCGGTCTGTTTCCGTTAAACATATCACCTCTGCCAAAGCCCCGGAAGGTGTTTAGCTTTTTGTACTTTCGGATCTCTTTCACGATCAGATCATAGATACTTTCTGCCGATTTGTTGTGAAGTGTTTCATCATACAACAGCCCATCCGGCGGCATTCTGCCGATCTCCATTTCGTGCAGCCAGTCGTTGATGACGTAGTCGCAGGCGATGTTCCACAGAAAGAAGTCACGCCCATTGCACCGTTTCTGGTGCTGCAGTCCGGCATGGAGATATTCATGCGCGAGAACAAAAATCCACTCTTCCTCCGAAAATCCGCACGACGGATTGGCATAAATGATTCCCTGCTCTGCGTCAACCGCTGCAATATGGATTTCATACCGATGGCACAGTTCAATGTCCTCCACAATTTTAAATGCAGCCGCAAGACCTCCGAGCAGCGGATAATGGGACAGGAACCATTCTGCTGCTCTGGAAATGACGGTATTCTTTTTCGTTTTAAGATCGTATCCTCCCGCATCGCAGAGTGCAGATTTGATGGAATGAGTGACTGCATAGGAAAAATTTTCAGCATATGCATTTCTTTCTCCCTTTTTATAAACGATCGGCCGTTCTACCCCGATCATATCCTTTAATTTTTCAGAGTTTGTCCCGCAGATCTGCGCACCATTATCCTGGTGCTTCAACAGATATTCATAAATTTTCTGCTCGCTGTTCAGTTTGATCGGATATGCTTCCGCCGGATCTGCGCAGATCGGCTCGCCGAGGCGGATGTCATAAAGGAATCTGGTAATGTAGATATCACAGGCTTTGTTCCAGAGTGCCGGGACAAATTCGCAGTCGGAAGGGATGCTCGCTTTGTCAAAGTGGCCGAACGCCAGGTGCAGAAGGTTGTGTGCCATCACATAGCACCATTGTTCCGGCGACAGGTTCGCCCGCATGTTGACGTAGATATCTCCATCTTTCGTAATACAGGCCAGACTTCCTTTTGCATTCAGATGTGAGGGCTTTGCAGTGATGTACCCATCCAGTTGATGGAACAGTGTATTTTTTTCCAGCAAACCAAAGCCGGCCTCCACTCTGCGGTACCCGGCCGGCTTTTCTTCTTCGCGGTAATACCTGCTTCGAACGTATGGCATCCTTTTCTCCTTCCTTTTTCATCCGACGAGCCGCGGCAGATCACGGATGATTTCCATCATAAACCAGTCCGGCAGTGCCTCCGCTCCATCAGCTGCGACGGTCATCTGGGCGATTTCAAAATTGATCACTGCGAGTTCTTTGATCATGCCCTTGGCGCGGTACGCAAAGGAAAGCATGCCGCCGGAAATTCCCTGTTTGCTTTTCGGCAGTTCTGCAAGCAGTCTGGCACGGAAGGACTGTGCGAGAAAATACAGCACATCCCGGTTTTCCGGCTTGTCCGGCCATTTTGCTTTCTGCGCGATAATGTCATCCAGGAGATGTGTGTTGCGCAGTGTTTTTGTGTAAGCAAGAAACATCCCCGCGTGCTGTTCCAAGAGGCAGGCGTACGCCATCATTTTTAATGTTTCCTGCGAAATATCCTGCTCCCCGGCCCGGTATTCCTTCAACGCATCGCTCAGCATGTGCCAGGAACGCGGGGTGGAAAACGGTTCTTCGGTTTTCGGCGGTTCGGAAAAGAGGTGATCCGGCCGCTGGGTGATATAGTCAATGACCCACGGATGGAGTTCTTCTGCCTGCGCCCACTTGATCCACTGTCCCACATCCGCTTTCAGCTGCACATGGAACATACGGTTTAAAAGGGCGGACGACATCGTTTTTACGATCGCGCTGTCCTCGGCACGGTTTCCTGCTCCGATCACAATGCTTCCCTCCGGAAGATGGTATTCTCCGATCCGCCGCTCATGGATCAGGGAATAGAAGGCTTTCTGCACTTCCTGCGTACAGGCGTTGAGTTCGTCCAGAAACAGGACATACGGCTCTTTTCTGGCGATCATTTTCGGCGGAAGGAATTCCGATGTCTCGCCCCGGATCTGCGGAATGCCGATGATATCCTCCGGCGCGAGCTGGCTTCCGAGGAGCGACACGCACGGCAGGCCGACTTCGTCTGCGAATTTTTCCACTAACGCGGATTTTCCGATGCCGGGCGCACCCCAGATAAAAACCGGCCGCACCGACGCAACCTGAAGCAATACTTCTAATAATTCATCCTGTGTCACACTGATTGGTAAATGCATCTGATGTACTCCCTTCTGTTTCGATCCTGTGTCTTTTCAAAGCGGATATTCGCAATCCACTTTACCACTTGCTTGATTTGACTAAATCACTTTTTCTGCCCTGCCGTGATCTTACTGTGCTGCATTACAACGTGTCTCACCATATTTCTCTGTATTTTCCAGTTTCACTGTCATATTCCAGCACCGGAATTTTTCCACTCCGCCAGGTGGTTCCGTCGAGATAATAATGACTCTGACCGTCATGCCAGATACCGTCATATATTCTGTTTCCACTGATTTTTGCCGTGGAGATGTGACCTGCAATCACATCCTTATAGAATGCTCCGCGACTTACCGTTCTTTTCCCCACCATCAGCTCCTCGCTGGTCACGCACAGCCAGTCTTTACCGCCCCATTCGGCAATTCCGGCGTGCACCAGAATCTGGCGTTCTGTTTCATAAAAGTAAGGAAAATGGCGCATCCAGGTGATCAGATCCCCCGCATCTTCGAACATCAGCCGTACTGCTTCTGCATTTCTGGAATCCTCTGAGAGGTGTGCTTCTTTTTCCAGAAACTCTTGAAAATGTTCTTCTTTCAGAAAGCTATGCAGCGTTTCATAGTCTCCATCTGCATCCGATGTCAGCCATTCCCGGCTGCGATATTGTTCCACACTGCCGATATGCCGGTTGACATCCGCATATTCTTCCAGCCAGTCCAGCAGTGCTTTTTCATGGTTTCCCATCAGGGCAATGACTTTTTCCGAACTATATTTTTCCTGCAATGCCCTGACTTTTTCCAGCACCGCCCGGCCATCTGGCCCATAATCTATGTAATCGCCCAACAGAATCAGCTGGTTTTCCCCCGAAAGGTCTGTTTTTTTCAGAGCTGCCTCGAATGCCTCCAGAAATCCGTGAATATCTGACATCATATATCGCTTCATTGCTTTTCCTCTGTTTGTTTATACATAGAAAGTTTCTTTCGTTTCCAGGCAAAGACATCCCAGTCTTCCATTCTCGAAGCCGCAGCCGCAGTCACACAGATAAACGTTTCCTTTTTTATTCTTCCAGATGGATCCATTTCCCATGTTCTGATGGCCGCAGACGGAAATATATCCATGCACTCCCTCATGAAGAAAAACCTTGTACCACAAATCTCCCATCAGATAATAGTTGTCCAGTTTCCATTTCCCCGGTTCTGCCGTACAGGCATGGGCAAGCAGATACGGCTGACCGTCCACCTCGATTTCCACCTGTACCGGCCAGGAAAGGATGCGCTCTGCGAGCTGCTTTAAATCAACTTCCGTCAGGCGTTCCTGTAAAAGATGGAAGGAATTGTACGGATACGGCTGCAGGAGGGTGCGGTCTCTCTCATCCATCCCGTAATAGCGGAAAATGTAATTGGCAAGCCAATGATCGTGGTTGCCGCGGATCACAGTACATTTTTTCCCCAGCTTCAATACCTGAAAATACACGCCCACCGGGTCTGGATGCTCCATGCAGCGGTCAAACAAATCACCAAGCAGGTACAGGTGATCGTCCTCTTTGAGATCAATTTTTTCCAGCAATTTCATGAACCGCCAGCTGTCGTTATGTATATCGGTAATAATATAGTGCATCCAAAATCTCCTTTTCTTTCGCAGCTTTCATGTCTGCTCCTGCAATCTTCAAAGCTTTTGTTATCCGCTCATTTTTCCCAAAACGGCTTTCCTGCTTGTGTTTTGGCATGTCCTGTTTCAAAAATCTTCCCGCTTGTTCTGCTGGTTCCGGATTTCGGTCTTCTGATACTGGCATCATGGAACGTCTAAAATCTTTCACCCATTGTTGTCCGAACTGTAAAACTCTTCCCCCGTTTCCAGACAGATTGCCGCCAGCCGCCCTCCCGGGAAGCATGCGCCGCAGTCGATGGCGATGTGGTGATATTTTTTATAAATATACCCGGGATTATCATTTTCCGGAATCGTCTGCGTCGGCGTATGCCCCGTTACCAGATTTGTATTCGCAAAGTATTCCTTCTGATAATCTGGTCTGGCCCATACAAGATCGTGCAGGGAATATTCCTCGATCCTCTTTTCCGGTGTGAATCCACCCAGCCCTCCATGCACCAGCAGATACTGTTTTTCTCCCACTGTAAGCTCCTCATACAGACTGAAATCCTCCAGAAAATTCAGTACTTCCTCCCGCATCTCGGGATCCAGCGCCCGAAATTCCCGGATCGTAGCATCACCGCCGTTATACTTCCAGAGAACAAGATTGTCCAGCAGTTCCGCATCCACTTCCTCGATGGCAAGATCTGTGATTTCCTGACAGAGAAACCGCAGACATTCCAGCGCCATCACCTCATGGTTCCCCACGATACAGAACGCATTCGGCATTTCCATCAGTTTCAATATCACCTTAATCGGATGCTCACCCCGGTCTAAAACATCACCCAGAACATAAAGCGTATCTGTATCTTTCAACTCAATTTCTTCCAGCAGCTCCATAAATCTCTCATACTCACCGTGAATATCAGAAATAACGTAAGTAGCCATAAACAGAATCCTCCCTTTTTCATCCATACAAATCTGCATACGTTCTCCATTACCAGCTTATCTTACCATACTTCCTGTTTTTTACCGGACAAACTCTTGTCCCTCCTTTTTTTGCATAATGTACACTCTAGAGCGTGTCTGAAAAAGGCTTTTCGCAAGCTGCGAGTCCCAGTTTGTGGAAATGATTTTTCAGACACACTCGAATACATCTTCTATTGAGATTTCATTCATGCGAAATCCCCTTTTCTTGATACTATACCACATCTATTCTTTTCTTCATTGAACTACAAGTTTAATCCTCTTTTTCTTGCTGTTTTCCCGCATTCTATCAGCATTACGCGCTGTTTATACAGCGCCTTTTATTTCTGTACAATTTATTCTCTACAAACAAAAAGGAACGTTCTATCCAAATCGTTCCTTTTTGTTTGTAGATTATTTTATTTTTCAAATTTCTCAATCACGCACGTATGCGTCTTCGTTTTCTTATCATAATTAACCCCCACCAACAGTAAATTCCCCTTATATTCTTTCAACGCCTCCACATATTCCCGGTCTTTCACCTGTTCCAGCGCTCCCCTGGCACTCTTATCCCATTTCAGTTCTACAATAACCGCCGGCTTGTCCGCATACATTTTCCTCGGTATAAAACAAAGATCTGCAAATCCCTTCCCCGTCGGAAATTCCCGAATCACCGTGTAATATTCTCTCGCAAAATAAAAAGCCAGACTGACGGTACAGCTCAAGGAATTTTCATCATTATATTCTAACGCCGAAATCTCCTGATGTACTCTTTCCACCCCCAGCGCAACTGCAGTTTCATCCATATTCCAGAGCGCTTCCAGCAGTTTTCGCGAATCCTCCACTGACCGTATCACTTCTTTCCAGTCCATTGTACTGATGGCATTGATATATTCCTGCGAAACTTCCTTATTCGGAATAGACACCGTCTTATCCATCCAGTGATAGCTCAGATATCCAAGATGCACCAGCAGCGTCAGCACATCATCCTTTCCCTGAAATGTCGTCATATCGTTGGAAAATGTGCCTATATTAATCCGAATCCGCTCTCCCGCCAGCATTCTCACAATATCATCCTTCAGCCCTTCAAAATTCATACGAATATAAGCTTTCAACGCTTCATACGTTTCCGTCTGATTCCAGTAATTATCAAAAATCCCGCTCAGCATAGCATCCACGACCGATTTCGGGCTGTACATCGCATACGTTTTCAGTTCGTTTCCGCACATCGCCGCCAACTCATATCCATCATACCAGGCCTGCGTTTCTTCAAAGCTTCTTCCGTATTTCTCGCAAAGCGCCTGCACTTCCTCCTCTGTGAATCCGAAAAACTCCGCCATTTCTCGCGGATTCGTCATGGAATATTCCGAAAACATATTGAGTGCTGAGTGAGAACCATATTTTTTAATCGGCAGAATTCCCGTCATATAGGCAAGCGCCACATATTCCTTATCTTTCAGCCACGCCCGGAGAAAATCCAGATACTTTTTCTGTGCTTCCTTATCACTTTGATATTCCCGGAACAGGCAATCCCACTCATCAATCAAAATCACAAATGAATGTCCCGTCGTACCATAGATATCCTTCATCACCTGAACCAGATTCTTCTCATCCCGCAGCCGAACCTCACCAAACGTTTCCTTCAAATCAAAAATCAGATAGCTGCGCAGCATCTGCAGCATCTCTTCCACGCTCTCCGTCTCACTCAAAAATTCCTGCATATTAAGCTTGATCACATCATACTGATTCCGATGTGCAGAATAAGAAGCACAATCCGCAATTTTCAGCTCCCGAAACAGCGGATCCGAATCCATCCCTCGCTGATAATACGCTGCCAGCATATCCGCCGCCATCGACTTACCAAACCTTCTCGGACGGCTCACGCAGACAAACCTCTGCATCGTCCCGACACATCGATTTGTCACTTCAAGCAATCTGCTCTTATCCACAAAAATCTGAGAATTCAACGCAATCTTAAACAACCCATCCCCCGGATTCAAATACGTCCCCATGAGCCCTTCCTCCTGTCTTCTTAACTTTAACCCTTTTCTTCTTTCTATTATACCCACGCCCCTGAGTCAGCGCAAGCGCTATTCCTCTCTCAGTGCAGGGAACCGCCCCGTGTTCCGATGCCGAGTGTACAGTAATGCCCGCGTCCCCCCTTCGTCATCCCACCGTCAGGCGCAAAAAACCTCCCGCCGCACAGAGCACAAGTCCCCTATTTACTTAATACCCCGTCGACAGCCTTTTTCCATCCGGCATACTTCTTCTCCCGGATTTCATCGTCCATCTTCGGTTCATACACACTTCGTTTCATATTTCCCGCGAGTTTTTCCAGATCGTAGACCCCGGCTGAAATACCGGCCATATAAGCCGCTCCGATGCCGGAAAGCTCCTCCGCGTCCGGAATATTTACGCGTTTATTCGTAATATCACTCTGGAACTGCATCAGATATCCGTTTCGTGTCGGGCCGCCGTCTACACGGAGTTCCTCGATCCGCATGCCGGTATCCTGCTCCATCGCACGGACAAGGTCGGTGATCTGGTAGGCAATGCAATCGAGTGCCGCTTTTACCACCTCAGCTTTTCCTGTGGTGCGGGTAATTCCGCTGATCGATGCCGTTGCTTTCTCATCCCAGTACGGCGCGCCAAGCCCGGTAAATGCCGGAACCAGATACGTGCGGTCTGCCGGATTTGCCTCCCCTGCCAGTCCTTCCGTCTCTTTTGCCGAAGAAATCAGCTTCAGGTCATCCTTCAGCCAGGTAATCACAGCTCCGGTGTAGTTCAGATTGCCTTCCAGCACATAGTCCACCTTGCCGCCTCTTCCCCACGCAAGAGATGTCACAACGCCGTGACTGCTTTTAATCGGCTTGTCTCCAATGTTCATCATCAGCGAAGAACCCGTTCCGTACGTCGCCTTGATCATGCCCGGTTTTAAACAGCCCTGTCCGAACAGAGCCGCATGAGAGTCGCCTAATACACCACAGATCGGAACCGGCTCGGAAAACAATCCTTCCATCGTCGTGGCTCCATACACCGCATCGGAATTGCACACCCTGGCCAGCGCACAGACCGGAATCCCGAACATCTCACAGATCTTCTTATCCCATGCCAGTGTTTTCAAATTAAACAACTGCGTTCTCGACGCATTTGAAAAATCTGTTTTAAATGCATGATCCCCCGTCAGCTTGTAAACCAGCCAGCTGTCAATCGTACCCAGGCAGAGTTTCCCGTCTGCAGCACGTTTCTGTCTTTCTTCTCCGCCGTTTCGAAGCAGCCACGCCATCTTTGCAGCAGGAAAATAAGCCGAAAGCTGCAGACCCGTCGCCTCGCGGA
>OLQQ01000209.1_pt1 | contig 35527 bp, 55 predicted proteins | sample 1672041 | NCBI WGS metagenome assembly OLQQ01 (sample SAMEA3136639, study PRJEB25190) | human gut metagenome
TCTGTCTGTCTGTCTGTCTGTCTGTCTGTCTGTCTGTCTGTCTGTTAGGATTTTACTATTTACCATTTTTATTTCAACCTCCTATCTGCCTAGTATTTTTGCTGTTATCTTTCCTGTATAATTTGCTGGAAATTCTAAAGTAAATTTTCCTGTACCTGTTTCGTCTCCAACAGATTCTTGTCTTTGCACTGTAGCAGAATTAAATTGCATACTATTCACATGTTTTGCTACTTCTAACAATTTTAACGGATTCATCCAAATATGATATGATGCATTGTTTTGATTACCTCCAAAATCACCGCTGAAAGTATAATATCCAATATTTGCTCCATTCAATTTAATAGAACAGTTACCTTTACATTGTTCTGCTCCGGTATGCTTTAATACCTGTAGAAATATCCAATATTCCTCATGTTTTTCAGCATTAGCAAGGTCAAATTCTACAGTCTTTTGGTCTGTTACCTCTTTGCTTTCATTCAGCAATTCAACCCATTCTTTCATCTCTTCTATCTCCTGTCCATTCATAAGCATTATTCTCCGGCGATTCATAATCCCACCGCCGTTCTTGGCAGGAGTAAGACAGTTAGATTACAATCGCACTGACTGACTGACTGACTGACTGACTGACTGACTGACTGACAAGATTGTGTTTTATTCTGTATTTCATGTCAATTACCTCCTAGAATATTTTTTCCACATAATATTCGACCTGTGGTGCATCATTCTTTCCACCGACACATGCTTTTAATTTTACACCTTTATGTGTACTGGATTTTCGGAAAATCAAGTTAATTCCATCTCCATCTTTCACACCGTTTAAATATATCACACTATAATCATCCAAAATAACTACTGTTAATGTTGCATTTTTCCTCATTCCACCTATATAAGTGTATATCTCGTCTCCAAATTCAGCATAAAGATTAATCATGTCAGTTTTCATAGACTGTGAAATCAATTGATACAGTCCTTTCTCTGTTAATTCTGGAAAATCACTGTAAAATGGTTCAAATGCATTTGCTTGTTTTTCATTTCTTAATGTTCTCCGGCGATTCATAATCCCACCGCCCAACTCTGGCTCGTCAGCAAGCCTTCTAAAATTGATACCTCATATACCTTGTTCGCATCGATTGAAAAATTACCGACATTAACTGTCGATGGATGCACTAATTCTGTAGCAGTCGAACCGCTCTTGAATACAAAGTGATATTCATTGGCTACACTTGCATCTGCTGGTTCAGCAAGGGTATAAGTTAAGCTTGCCATCTCCGGGAAGATATAGAGCTTGTTAGGCTCTAATTCGACTGTCGTGTCAGTAGAACCTTTCTCTACCCTTACAGTGCCGCTGGAACCACCAGATGCTTCTGGAATCGTAACTGTGACTGCGCCAGAACCATCGTATTCCGCTGTGACTGCACCCGCGAATGTAAGCTTATGTGGGTTTGGGAGTTTTTTAGGAATGTTGATTGGATTTTTTGCCATATATTCCTCGACTGCACTTGATACCTTTTCCTGTGGGATTTCCGTCACATTATCAAGTCTTGTAAGAATCTGCTCGATGATATCTGGATTTCTGGCCACTACCTCATTTGTAGCTTCCAGACCTTCCAGTACGGTACCTTCTGCAAGGGTGGTATTCCATTCAGCTGTAGCTCCATTCTTGGCGCATACGATGTACTTAATCTGTCCTTTGTATGCGGTCACGTTCGGACTGATCAGCCATGAAAATGTAATGTAATCCTCATCTGTCTGCACATCTTCCACCAGATATGCGGACTTCTCGCCGTTGGCATTCTGGTAATTCACATACAGGTGCATCGTAGACAGGTCGATGTTATCCCCTACGATTTTTGGACATCGAAAATGCTTCCTTTCGGAGTTCCCGTCATTTGCTACACCGAACAGCTTTTCGGATGCCGGGACTGTAATTACACGGGTTTCCGGGTCGATTTCAAAAATGTCGTTGACCGGTTCGACCACCGATGCTGCTAATGCTTCTTCTACGGTCATGATTGATACACCTCCACTTCATTTGTTGTGATACGATATCCTGCTTTTTCTCCTACCAGATATACTTTCCAACGTTTATATCCCGTAATTTCATCTGGTACTTTGCATTTGCCATTCATGATCGGGACAGGATATTCTTTGTCGCACCGCAAAAAGACGGCTGCTTTCTTGCAACCGTCCCATTCCGAATCGAAGTTATATTCCGTATACAGATACCCTTTTGTTCCGGCCACAATACCAGAGAAATCTCCGTCTTTGCTGAGGTTCTGGCCGGTCACCTTAAACTGTAATATTCTCATCTATGCCCCCTTTGGAAATGCACACCAATTAATAAACATTGATACGCTTGAACTATACCCATTAACAGTTCGTATTGTCATTCCAGTCGTAGATACATCTTTAACCTGCGCTGCAAAAGTTTTGGTGTTTTGTGAGCCACCAGATAACGTTAATAGTACGAACGGTGCTTTTGAAAAAGTTTTTCCAAATTTCACAGTTGTGTCTTTATAACCATTAGCTGGAGTTTCAATAAGAGCTGTGGTCCCGTAAATTGGTGTTTTATTAGTCAGTTTCTTGTCAATGGACTCAATCAATAGCTTTAGTTCTTCCGCCGTTGGTTTTAGTCTGAACATCTGCTCTACCGCTACTATACTCAGTCCCTCTATCTTTACCCTGTACAGTGGGAGTTCCCTTGTCTTTCCGCCGGTATATATATCGTCTTGTGCAAGCTCTGGATCTGTAGCAGTCTCTCCGGCCGTTCCCTGAATCACTTCACAAGTCATGGTATCAATTCCACCAGTACCAGTGGTTTCGAATTTCGCTACAATAACGTCGTTTCTATTTTTTTCCGACTGTCCATTCATAATCTCGCAATCTTCATATGCTCCATACGGGATTCTTGCCATATGTCCACCCACGCAGATTACTCCGTCCGCCACTCTTACTTTATTGTTGCTGAGCACGGTTGCTTTACAAGCCTGCCCAATAGTAGACACACCGTCACCGCCAAATATTGCCTGGTATATAGCCGCATCGTCTTCAGCATATATATGCGGCTCGGCTTCCGGTGCTGTGTTAACCGTAATTCCTTTCATTCCTGCCATTTATTCGTCTCCTTTCACGCTGTAGTCTATTGTTATATTTCCATTCTGCATCTTCAGGATCTTTTGTACGACTGGTTTGATAACCTGCGTATCCGTTATAGCATCGTAGCCGGATACTATATCGCCAAGCTCCAGATCTATATCATCAACTGTCATGGTGCATTTCTTGTAGTTCTGCAGTTCTTTCAGTTTTTTTCTTCCATCCTCTTCGAGTTTTTCTTTGTCCGCACCGGAATAATCATATACCGCCTCTATTTCTTCTAGGCCTTTATAATATTGCGTTTTTCCGATCGTTCCGTCTTTCTGTACGTACAGGTGTAAGACGATTCTGTCCTGATTCTCGCCTCGTCCAGCACATACCAGATGGTTTACGCCATTACGGTTATCTCTTACAGTTACATGTATGCCATCTTCCTGGCTGTACTCCAGATCCTTTGAATAATCTTTAATCTGTGCTGCCCGTACTGTTACATAACCATATTCCAGTCCCTCTGGCTGTACGTAACAGATCTGTAACCTGCATCCATAATTGTCTACCAGCTTCTGCAGGGCATCATAGAGCGTCACGTAGCGGTCGACCCGCCAGTTATTCACTGTTATCCCTGTATCTGCTTCCGGAACGACAAAGAGACCGCCAAAGCGATCTCCTATCAATCTTCTGATTACTGTATTTAATTCTCCTGACAATGTCAGATGGTCTTGTCCGGCCGGTGGCTCAATCACCTTGTACTCCAGCATTCCTCTCCATGTTCTTCCACGCAGTGCAACTTTTCGTGTACCGGATATAGATTCGATGTCTCCAACAATTCCCCCATACTCTGTTCCCGGAGCGAATATCCGGCATCTGTATCCCATGCGTTCAGTGTCATAATCTGACACCGCTATCGTGACCTCGAAATCATTTGTGTTTCCAATGTCCATATCTGCCTCCGCACTATCGCACAGTTCTCCGCATTCTTCTCCGGTCGGTTTTGTCGTTATGAAACGAATTTTTGATATTGTGTCTTCTAAGGTGTGGCTGTCCATTTCGGTATACTCCTTTCTTCGATTACAGTAATGTCAAATTCGAATTTTCCCGTCCAGGATACCATCTGTCGCCCCGGCTGAATCTTTTGGAAGAATTCTCTTCCTTTGCTCCTGCAGTGGTATGCGTTCATCTCTTCGCCATTCTTCAGTACTTTTGCGATAGTTCTGGAACGGCTGTCAATTCGGAGATATTCTCCTGTTTCCAATGTAATATTGACCAGATATGTGTTGCTTCCTATCGTAACTTGAGGATTGACAACTGGTCCGTAAATAATCATTTGAAAATTTGATGATGTATAATTCGGATTAATAAGGTAGTTGCTCGTCATTCCGTTCGCATATCGATACGGATATTTTCCCGGATACCGTTTATTATCACTAGACGTGATTCCATAGCTGTGAAATGTATATGTTTTTTTGCCGATCCAGTAAGACGTGAACGCTTCTACTGTAGCGTCCACATCTACTGTATAGAATATCTCATCGTACTCTTTCGGATTTAATTCTGTTATATAACATTCCAGATAATAATCTCCCACCCATAGTTTTCCAGGCTTTTTTTCAATGATGTCTATATCTGTTATTTCGTTCAGCTGGTCCATTACATCGCAATATTCTTCTTTTGTATCCGCGTATACTTGCAATGTTATTTTTTTGCTCATTCCGGTCCTATAGAATTTATCCAACTTTTTTCTATTTGCATTTACATTTTCCGTTGCGGAATATTTCCACTCTTTCCCATATAATTCCGTAATATCCTCGATTACCACTGGCCAGTTGTTCAAATCCATCCTGGTTCCATTATTATTTTCATAATATATCATTCAGTAACCTCTCTTATTATTCGTCCAAATTCTCTGCCATTATAGTTCACAGTAGTATGTACTTTTGCCATAGCCATGGCAAGTCTGTCATAGTCTATTGGATCTCTTTCTGTTCTCTGTAATCGTTCCAGTCCTCTTTCAACAGCATCTGCTACATACGTCTGGAGTACTGTGATTGGTGTGACTGCTTCCGGCCCTGCTTCGCCTACTCCCTGCCATCCGAGACGGGTAGGGAATATAGTAGGTTGGTCGAATATCGCTCCTTTTGCGCGCCAGGCGATGCTGAAATGTGGCACTGATGGAGGTGTCAAAGAAAATTTTCCTTCGATATTTATGTGCGGCAGCTTTAAGTCTGGAAGTTTCCAAGAAAAATGAAAAGCACTCTTAATAATTGATATCGCATTTTTTACCGCGTTTCGTGCGCCGTTAATTCTAGTGGTGATTCCATTCTTAATTCCTTCGAATATACTTATCACCATGCTTTTTGCACTGTTAATCGGTCCCGTAATATTGCTTTTTACAGTTTCGAATCCTGCCTTTGCCGATGTTTTCACACCGTTAATTCTAGTGGTGATTCCACTCTTAATTCCTTCGAATATACTTATCACCATGCTTTTTGCACTGTTAATCGGTCCCGTAATATTGCTTTTTACAGTTTCGAATCCTGCCTTTGCCGATGTTTTCACACCGTTAATTCTAGTGGTGATTCCACTCTTAATTCCTTCGAATACGCTTACAACCATCGTAAATGCGTCGCTGATCGGAGATATGATATATGTTTTCACAAGTGCAAATCCGTTTAACACTATTGTTGCGATCGTATCTATAACACCACTGATTCTCGTACTTATTTCATTCCATACCTGTATAACTGTATCTTTGCAGTTCACCCATATGAATTGGAATGGCAATGTGATAATCTGGAACGCTGCCGATATTATTTCTCCAATCAACATAACTCCAACCGTTATAATATTACCGATTGTTTGGAATATTCCCGATACTTTTTCCAATATCGATGCAATTCCATCGCCCACAATTCCGGTGATTATTTGTAATGTATTCGAAATTTTTTCTGCAATACCCGTAATTTTTTCTATGACACCGCTTATAAACGTATCTATGCCACAAATATGTATTAAAGTTCCGAAGAAACCTACAAGTCCTGAAGCAAATCCATCCAGTGCACCTGTTATTTCTCCCCATAATCCACTAAATACTTCTACAATGCCTGTCCCAAACAATTTCAGGCCTGCTTTTGCCAGATTTATATCACCAGTGAACACTCCAACTATCATATCGCCCAGTCCGGACAGTATATCTATAATTCCTCCGACCGCGCCAATTAACGGTTCAATCATGTTTAAGACAGCGCCGAAACCTGCTGCCAGCAGTCCGATCGCCGGTACCAAAACTGCTGCCAAAATTGCGCCGATCGCCTTAAATAGATTTTCAAGCCCAGACAGCTTATCGCTCAGTCCGGATATTGCACTTTTTATTCCGCTTAGTTTTTCATCAATATTGATTTCGTTTAGGAACCCTGTGATAGAACTTTTTGCAGTGTCAATAATTCCTGTTATGAAATCTCTGAATGATTCGCTTTTATTCCATAAGAGAACCATTCCAGCCACCACTCCGGCTATTGCAGCTGTTACTAATAGAATTGGTCCTAGAGCCACTCCTCCAGCCCCTGCCATCGCAACTCCAGCTCCTTCTGCGGCTGTTCCAACTTCTGCTGCCGCTACTGCAGTTCCGGCAAAAAGCCCGCTTATTTTTGATCCAAGTCCAATAACCGAAGATATTCCGATAGACACCTTCCCGATGCCGATCAGTAATGGAGACAATACCGCAACAATTCCCATAATGCCGAGTATCATTCTCTGCTGTCCGCCGTCCAGATCATCAATTTTCTGTGCTAATCCTGTGATTTTCTGTGTCCCTTCCGCAATCATCGGGAGAAAGATATTCCCAAGGATGATTCCGGCATCATACAGATTGTTCTTCATAATAGCCAGCTTCGACGCCGTCGTTTCATAACGTTTATTCGCTTCATTGGTTAATGCTGTGTTTTCTTCCCAGGCATTCTTTCCAGTGCTGATTGCCGACGTAAACACATCACTTGCATTCGCAGATCTTAGTAATGCATCACGCATTCTCGTTTCTGTGATGCCCATATCATTTAAGACTTTGATAGCGGAGTCGCTTTCTCCTCCGCATTTTGAAAGACCTTCGATGAATGCTTCCAGTGCGCCTGTAGCGTCTTCCTTGAATCTCTTGGAGAATTCGCTGGCGCTCATTCCAGCTACGTCTGCCCAGTCCTTTAACGAATCACTGTTAGTTTCTACAGCAAGCTGCATTTCAATTAATGCTTTGCTGAATGCCGTACCGCCCGCCTGTGCTTCCATTCCAACTGAACTTAACGCCGTAGCCAGTGCAAGAATGTCAGATTCTGACATTCCTACCTGCGTACCTGCGGATGCAAGATTAGTTGCCATATTCATGATGTCTGCTTCAGTAGTGGCGTAGTTGTTACCCAGATCTACGATGGTGCTGCCCATCTTTTTATATTTTTCATCTGCGGTCATGGATGTGTCTGCGGCCAAGCCGGTAATATTTGCGAATTTCGCGATAGATGTTGCTGCATCTTCTGCCGACAGGTTTGTAGAATTACCCATGTCGATCATAACGCGGGTAAATCCTAAGACGTCTTGAGTCTTAATACCTAACTGTCCGGCAGCTTCTGCAACCTTAGAAATCTCCGTTGTAGATGCCGGAATCTCTTTTGCCATGCTCCGGATTCCATCTTCCAACTGTTGGTAACTGTATACGCACTTGCCGTTTGCATCAAATACTTCATCTGATGTTTTTTTGACACCAGCAAAAGCAGATTCAAATTGTATGGCAGCTGCTCCGGATGCTCCTAACGCTCCAGCGGCCGCTGTACTGACCACTTTCAGATTCTGTCCGACTTTTTCCGTCCCTTCGCCAAACTTTCCAAGCCCTTCGCCAAAAGTCTGGATGGCCGTCTTCTGATTCTTCAATTCTTCCGATGTCTTCTTAATCTCGTTCCGAATCTCTTCCTGCTTGATTTTAGAATCCATCAGTTCCGCTTTCAACTCTGCATACTTCTCAGAGTCCTCTCCAACCTCTCTGGCACATTCGTCCAGCGCATCCTGTAAGATCTTCGTCTTGTCTGCAGCTGCTTTTGACTCCTGACCAAGAAGTTTTTGGCGCTCCTTTAAAAGATCTGTCTTATTCTTCGCGCCCTCCAGCTTCGTTTCGTTCAGCTGCAGTTCTTGATCCAGCTCCTGAATCTTATTGTCTGTCTGTCCCACGGCAGCCTTTAGCTGTTCTTCTGCTTCAGCCTGTTTTCTTGCTTCTTCTGCTGCCTTTAGCTGCTCCGCAGACAGCTGTGTCTCTGCGTTTTTTTGTTCTTCCAGTTTTGCAGATGTCTGTGAGAGTTCTTGCGAGATAGCCTCCTGTGCTCTTTTTGCGTCTGCAAGTTTTGCACTCCAGTTATTCGCTTCAATCGAGTTTTCCCCGAATATGTCTTTTGCCGCTTCCATTTTCCCGGTCAGCAGCTCCACTTTCTGGCCACTTGCCTCCAGCTCTTTCTGCAGGAGCTTTTCTCTCTTTTCCAGGGTGTCCGTTGATTCCCCAGTTCCCTTCATTTGCGTTTCATTCAGTTTTAACTCCGCACGTAACGCTTTCAATGACGATTCTGCCTGTTTCAGCCCGCTCGTCAGTTCTTTCGTATCTGCTCGGAACTTTACGCTTGCTTCTCTGTTACTTAATCAATCACCCTCTCTCCAGCATCTGTTCTTCTGCATATGCCTTCCACGCTTCATATGCATATTTGTCTTCCAGGATCGTAAGCAGGGAATTATATTCCGAATACCAGAATACATCCTCACTGATTCCATTCATAATCACGTAATAGACGTACATATCTTCCACGGTTTCAATCTCGAACCGTGGAAGTCTTAAATAGCCTTTTGCTTTCTTACGTGTTACTCTTCGGAATCCGTCCCGGAATCCTGCTTTTTTGACGGCGAATACATCTCATTAATCACTTCCATGTTCTTTCTCCAGTCCTGGTCCATATTTTCAAAAAACTCTGTAAACGACATGCAATCTTCGTCCTGATTTGCATTTTTGTAGGCAGCATACAAAAATTCCGCTACTTCAAGTGCGTCTTTATCATTTACACCTTTTACCAAAACTTTGCTTAATATCTCATACGATTTTTTATCGTTTTTCCTTAATGTCAGCATAAGAATAGGAGCGGTGGACATTGCCACACACTCCCCATTTGTAAGTTCATATTCCTCATAATTAATCTTAGGATTCTTCATCTACATTTCCCTCCTCGCCAAGAATACGTTTGATCAATTCTTCTTTTTTGCCCATGGAATCAACTCCCATTTCTTCTGCTTTCTTTCTCAGCTCGTCTACCTTCATCTTTTCGAGTGTAGATTTGGTAAGCTCGTTCGGAGCTTCTACCTGGGTTTCTGTTGTTTCCGATGATTCAGGATGCTCCGGAGCTTCTACCGATCCAGCTTCTGGTTTGGTTGCTTCCGGTGTTTGTGTCTCTTCCGTCTTCTCTTCTACCTTTTCCACCAGTCCGTTCTTTTTGGCATTGATTTCATTGTATCTTTCTTCTGACATCTCCACAATTTCACCCGTGAACCGGATGTCGCCTGTGTATTTGTCTCTGAATTTCTGTTTTACTTTTACTTTCATAGTTTTCCTCCTTATACTGTGTCTGCTTCGACAAGTTTGCGTGAGAACTCTTCCATCCACTTCTGTTTTACAGTTTCATCCTTCAAATCGTCTTCAACAGCCTCATACAATCCTTCTCCGTATTCATCCGGCATGATTGCAAATTCCAGTTCCAACATACTAATGTCCTCAGAATCGTTATCAACGCTTCTTGATAACGCCGTCTGAATCGTGCAATTTGGATAAGCCTTGTGTTTCGGGTTGTTATCCTCATCTAAAACCTCTGCTGTAATGCAAGCTACTGCGTGCAACGAATTCATACCGTAAGCGATTACCCCGTCTTTTAATTCGGTACGGTTCATTCCATGCAAGTCAGCCAGCATATCCTGTGGAACATATGCAGATACTTTTGCAGTCCCATCACCAGTTCCTTTGGTTCGTGTCTTTAAGATTCTGGAACCGCATTTTTTTGTCATGGTTTTGCAGTTCATTTCTTCTTCCAGTTTTCCCACGCAATCCAGAACGTCTGCCTTTGTTGCAGCTCCGATCCGGATTCCAAGCTTTTTAATTTCGACTTCCGTGAAGTCTGTTTCTCTGATTCCAGCCATTTTATGTTTCCTCCAATCGTTTTACCAATTTATCAATTACCCCGTTCACAATCTCATCCCCGGCTTTTTCAGCACCATGGAACATGAACTGCTGATTTCCTCGGTGATGTCTTGTATTTGATCCATCGTCCGGAAAGTACAGGTAATGATAGTTGCCTTTTGTGTATACCTTTACTGCAAGATTCTCTCCCTGTATCCGGAACGGATCGGTCTGTGAGGCTGCTGCTTTCTTTCCGTTCCATGTTCTGCCGGATACCGGCAAGATTGCCCGGATATACTCTTTTATCTTTTTCCCGCCCTCATTTGCCAAATAATCGTTTATAATTTGTTCCGCAACAGATCTGTCAGAAAATTTTTCAATCGTTTGTGCGACCTTATCAAATTCTTTTGCATCCAGGTAAAAATAACTCATCGGCTACACCTTTTTTCCGTTTTTCCAAATTCCATCGTGCAGATTTCTACAGTGCACTCTCCTGCTTTCTGCACATAATCGTATGCCGTGTCGATATCTGAGATTTTGAATCCAAGTGTTTTCATCTTTTCGATCACCTGTTTCTCCAAGTCTTCTGGGATATACTCTTCTTTCACAATCGCAACGAAATAACGCCTGGTTATTCCACCCTTGCTTTCTGACTTTCCCGTTCTCCTTTTTCCGAACACGATACAGTCCCAGCTTTCGCGTCCTTGGAACCTTCCGGCACCGTAATATACATCCTGCACGATCTCTTTTAAGGCTTCTTTAATTTTGTCTTTCAATTTTCCTTACCTCTTCCAGATAGAAATACAACTCACGGTTTTTCTTATCGTGATCAACGTAGATAATCGCATAGATCACATTATTAATTACCACATTATAATCGCTATCCGGTGGTATAAGATCCGGGGTTACTATCTTAGTTGTCAGATTTGCTCCGTGCTGTTCGGCAAATTCAATGTCTTGCTGTCTTTTTGACTTTTCTGTGAAACACAAAAAGCCCAGATATTCTAAATCATCTAGGCTTTTTACATTCTTTTCCACGTCTTTTTTGCGATAAATTTCGGCAACTCCATCCCCGTAATCATTCAAGATATTCCTCGCCATATTTTACCTCGTATTTATGTCTTGCTGTAATAATATCGTTTCTGTAATTCTTATCGAATTCACATGCTATCTTGTTCCACGCATACCAGCTATACTTTAGTAGCAGCATTCGGGCGAATCCCGGTTTCGTAAAATCCATTTGATCATCTTCATGCATTCCAAGTTTGTGCATCATTATTCCAATGGCATCTTCCGTTATATCCGTAATTTCCTTCTCTGTATCATCATTTGCCCAAGTTATCCGGCATTCTCTTTTTACTGCTGCTACAAGTTTTGCTTTTTCTTCTTCGCCCATAGCTTATGCCGTTACAACGGTATCTGCAGTTTTTACAGTTACATATGCCGGATCCAGTTTGCTAATGTCGATGACGATCGCTACCGTGTTATCGTATGGGCGGCCATTTCCGTGCAACTTAATCTTGTACGTTCTTGCGTCCTGAAGGAATTTGAATTCATCGGAATATTCAATCTTTCCGTCTTTGCTTTCTCCAAGTCCGAAGAAATACTCTTCCGGCAGACACAGGATAGCCTGTCCGGTTTTCACTTCATTCGATCTCACAACTTCTGTCGGGAACGGGAACAAATCTCTGGCGTATGTTCCGCCTGTTGTCAGTGCCGTAGTTGCCGGCATGATCTTGTTGAGGTAGTCTACCTGGTTACAGATCATCAGTACTTCATCAAAACTCCTCATACGTCCTTTTTCTGTGACTGCCAATTTTGCCACAAGTGGTCCATAATTTGCCGGGAGGAAATTTGTTACCTGGATTGCTGTTTTTTCCGGATATCCGGTTGATGTCGAAAAGTTTACTCCCTCGTGGATATCTCTGTTCAGTCCGACCGGTTCATCTTTTCCGCTGCCTGATACAATTGCTTTTTCGAGTGCTACATATAACGCCTCTTTCAGGATGGTACGGATATAGTTATCCAGGAATGAAGGTCCGAGATCCAACATATCCTTTGGGATTACCGCATAAGCTGTCAGCTTCAGCAATGTAATCTCTACGCCCTTAAATGCAGATTCAATCTCCTGTGTAATCTCGCCATTAATCTGTCCCCAAGCTGCTTTCTGTCTTGTGTGATCATTTAACAGCCATTTTGTGAGATATTTTACATTTTGGAATGTAATCTTTTCTAACAATGGATGTTCTTCCAGCAGATTTCTGTACACATCCTCGATAATAGTTTCCGGCATTCCGCCATCCGTTGTAATCAGATCTGTGAACGCCTGTTTCGGATCACTTGCCTTTCCGGCTTTTGCAAGGTTCTGATAGAACTCTGTCTCTTCGCTCGTGAGCTGTCTGTAACCTCTCTGAGCAAGCACATTCGTATCAGTGCTGTACATCTCAAAGTCTGTCTTTACTTTTTCCGTAATGGCGTCAAACACCTGCCCCCAGGCTTTTTTCCCTTCCTCTTCGTTTCCGCTCTGCAGTGCGCTCTGCAGAGCCGCCACTGCCTCTCTCTGTTTTGTGTCCGCAATGTTTCCTAACATTCTTTTTTCTCCCTTCTTTTTTACATTGAAAACATGTTAAAAAATGTCTGCATAGAGACATCTTTTTCTTCTTTTTCCGGCTTTGTCAGTTCTTCGAATTCTTTTAACTGGTTCGAGAAATTCGACTGTTTAATCTTGTCTCTCATTTTTCCAATCTCTTTCGATGACTGCATTGCCCCGTCAAGTTCTACTGTAGTACGTCCGGCAATCTCATCAACCATGCCAAGTTCCAGCGCACGATCCGGATCAAGCAGTGTCTCTTTATCCATAATGTCTTTTAATTCTTCTTCCGTGATCTTTCCGCCACACCGATTTAAGAAAAGTGACCTGGAAGCTTTCATCCAGGCATCCAGGTTATCTGCCTGACTTCTGAGTTCATCTGCATTTCCTGCAGCTACCGTCCACATATTATGAAGAAGCATGGCGGTTCCCTCCCCCATTACACGGTGATCGCATGCCTGGAGAATCGTGGCGGCGATACTGTTCGCCACTCCGTCCACATAACCTGTCTTGTATGCTTTGCATCGTTTCAGGTTCGTAAAAATGGCAGTTCCTTCTTTTACAGATCCACCATCCGAATTGATATACAGTTCAATGGTGTCAGAATCTGACACGCCCTCTAATAATTCTCGAAAATGGTTTGCCGAAGTCTCAGACTCGTCATACTCCCATGTTTCCCAGTTGAAGTCTCCTTTTGCTTTTACTTCGTCATACAGATAGATTTTATGTACTGTCCCCGCCTGCTGGTGTGCAAAGCAAATTCCACCGATCTTATTCATCCTCCTCACCTCCTTTCACTGCTGCCCTTGCATCATCTGCTTCTCTGAAGTTATTCGTAACGTAATACGTTTTACTCCACGGTGTGTTTAATGGTACCAAGCTCAATTCCTCCCTTGCTTCGTCTGTATTTATGATCGCCGAGCCGATCAGCTTTTCTACATTAGCGGCAGTCTCGAACAGATCTCTGTGTTTGATTCCGCCCGTGTAGCACTGGTAATAATTCCCGTTCATGTACTCGTAGACGGTCGCGCGCTTATTCAGCACTTCTGAAATGGTATTTGCTAACGGGTTCACGCCAAACGTCAAAAATACATCACACACTTCTTTCAGGTTCGTGATGTTCCCCATCATCATAGACATTGGAATCTTGAACGCCTGTCCGACCATTTCAAAAATATCTTTCCGGATATTCACAAAATCATCGGATGTCTTCGGAGATTTTGTGGATTGCTCTTCCAGTATCCCGTCATCATACTCCACGTACGTAGCGTATTCATTTTCCATGTAGTCTTTGATATTTTTGGCAACAACTTTCTTGAATTGTTCTTGGAACTCATCATCCCCGGCTTTAATTGCGTCTATCTTATATTTGAACTTCCTTCCGTTTGTATCCTTGAAAGTTCTCGCTGCTGTTTCCAGAAGCTTCCCGTATTCCCGGTACACTCCATCAATTAGCGTCTGTGCACATTCGTCCTCCATCCGGAACAGATATACTTCCTCCGCCCGGAACGTCCGGTTGAGCTGTAAGCCCCCGGGTAATACAACACCACCGTAGATATTCCCTAAAACTGGTCTTTCCTGCACGATCGTGAAGTCTTCCGCACAATGTAGTTCCCCGTTTAGTTCGACCACCAGTGCACCTTTTTTCGATCGTGTCATTTTTCGAATTACTCTGTGCCAGAAGTAATTGCTGTTTTCATTTTTGTTCGGTGCTACGTTCAGCAAGTAATAGTCCTGGTCTTTTACAGGTTTCCCTTTGTTGAACACTCTCATCTCTGCCATGCTGATTGCATTTGCCAGATAAGAGCTCGCTGTATAGATCGCCAGTTCCTTATAGTAGATCGATGCGGGTATATTTACCACGACCGTTTCTGTATTCGTACCGGTAACCTTAAATACTTTTTCCAGGAAGTTTTTTACTCCCATGTTCCGCCTCCTAACATACTGTTCCTATCCTGTTTTTTATAATTCTTCTTTGTTTAATTCTTTCTTCATCTGTGACTGCTGCCACGAACGCTTTAAAACCGTCCGTTTTCCGTGAACGCGGCTCTATTTTTTCATATGTGACATTGCCTTTTTTGTCTGTCACCGCTTTTGAGTTCCATGTGTACCAGCGCATGATCTTGCTGGTTCCCCAGGCGATCAATCCACGCGCGAACATATACCCAATTACCGGAGCAACTTTCATTTCGTCACTCGGTCTAATCAGTTTCAGATTCTTCTTTTCATCCGAAAAGCCTATTTTGCCAAGTGCTTCTCTGAGCCATGTCTGCCGGAAGTTATCCATCACCACAGATTCGATTTTGTATAACTTCGATTTTTCCAGAAGCCAGTCTGTCACATACTCCGGATCTATCTCCACGTCGTCCACCATCGTCAATACTCCTTCTTCTTCAGCTTCTTTCAGTGGGTATTTGATCCTCGGAAGATCTCTCGATTTCTTACATACCCACGTATGATGCATCCAATATCGTTTATCTCCGACTTTGAACAGCAGCCCGGCGGCTACAAAATCATTCGTTTTGGAATAATCAATTCCGGCTACGCAAGAATGATTACGAAGATCCGGGAGACTTCTGGTTGCTTTTTCTAGGTTTTTCCAATCTGTCACACAATACTGCGTTTCCCCTGGCGGCCGGTTCATTCGTTTAGTCATGAATGACGTGTGATTTACCGGATCCAGCTTGTACTCTTCATATTCCATTCGCATTTCTGTCAGGAGGGTTGGGAAGTTTCTCAAGGATGGATTTGCTTTCTGCCATTTTTCCTCATCCTTTACTTCTTCCGGATCATCCAGCCAACAGATGAACGGCAGTTTCCCGTTATCTGGAATCTCTCCTTTCAAGATCTGTAGGCAAGTTTCCAGCAATTCATCCAGCGGGCCATCCCGGATATCTCCCTGCGTGGATATGACGGTTCGTCTTGGAAAGTCTTTCTTTCCAAGTCCTCCAGTCGCTACCTCGATCAGCTTATGGTCCTTGTATGCATGGTATTCGTCAAAATCTACTTTCCCCGGTCTACCTCCGTCTTTTGTTTCCGGTGCACGGGTGTGGTATTTGATTTTCGATCTTGTCCGAATGTTGGTGATACATTCCAAATTCCATTTGAACGTATTCTTGAAGAATCTTTTGTTGTCCTCCAAAATGTTATATATATCTTCGAATGTCGTTTTTGCCTGATCCTCTGATGTAGCGAATATGTCGATGTGGTATTCTTTCACTCCGTTAACTGGTGTGACCAACGCAAAATCTTCAAACGCAAGATATCCGTTCTTTCCTGCCCCGCGTCCAACTAAAATTATCAGATATGGGAATCTCAACTGGCCGTCTTCTCTTTTATACACACAGTTGTGCAAAGCGAAGCAGAACTGTTCCCACGGTAACAGCTTGTACGGGAAGTACTTTTCCAGTCCCAGGTATCTTTCTAATTGCTCTTTATCTACATAGACATCTTCCTCCGTGAATACTTTTTCCACAAAATTGCAAAGAAGCAGCTGCTCTTCGCATACAACTGCTTCGTCACTTCTTACGAATTCAATATACTGGTCAATCTGTTTACAGATCTTCATCGATTACTTCATTTCCTGTTGGTTCATCCGTCGTCAGTCCTAACTCCTTCAGGATGCTCAACATCTGCTTTTCTACAGCCACCATATCTTTCACAGACTGGTTCTGTTTTGTGATCTCGAATCCGTTTGCAGAAAGTGTCTTGTACGACACTCCACGTTCCTTTATGTCCTCTTGTAGAGCCTTTTTTGTGTCGTAAAACTCCATATAATCATCAATTATGTCCAAAAAATGTGCCGTTTCTGCACCTTTTGCACGTAATTGTTTGATTAAACTGGATTTAATTTTTTCTTTGATTTCGTCCATTTCGCGGGCTTTTTTCGACTTTCGCGCCATATATTTCACCACCAACTTTTTTCCATTTTTTATCACGCGCGAGTCAGCGCGGTTCAGGCGTGCCCCCTACCCGTTGTAAGCGTCCCCCACAGATTTAGGGTATAGGGGGTACCGGGGGTACCTTTGTAAAAAATTTTTCAGAATACATTCCATCCACATCGTCCAACACAATGAATCTGTTACAGCAGGACGTTCGAACCTCCAGAACCTTGTGTTCCTTCTCTCCGAACAGCTTCGCGTATCCATATGCTATTGCTCTCCTGTATCCGTGTCCCGTAAACGTAACACGATCTCCAACCTTTATCTCTTCTTCTACCATCGTTCTTCATTCACCTGCTTCACCTTCCTGTACTTCATTCTTTCGTGCGCTCTGTCGTGACAGTCATGACAGAGTGGTATCAGATTCCTGTACTGCTTTCCTCCGTGCTCATAGAACTCACACAGTGCAAGCTCCGGATGCGTCTTGACGTACTGTACGTGATGCACTGTCTCAGCTCTTGATACTTTTCCTTTCTCCTTGCACCACTGGCATTCATGATGGAACTTATCCAGTACATTGTTCTTTAATGCAATCCACTCTTTGCTCTTATAGAATCGGTACAGCTTATTCTCTTCTATCAGTTTCTTTATCTCTTGTTGTGTCCATTCCATAATTGCTGGAACAGGATTCGAACCTGTGTCCTCCGGCTATTAAGACCGGCGTGCTCCCTTTCCGCACCCTCCAGCTCCACTATAACCGGCAGTCACAACGTCTCTGATCTACCATCAATAACGTCTTGTGTCTGCCTTTGTAACAGCACTCCCAGTGATATTCTTTTCCCTGATCTGTGTAGATCCTTTTGCAGAACTCACAGTCTTTACACTTGGGAATCTGCTTCTGCCCTTCTCTTCTATTGCTCATATATCCAGGGCAACTTTCTTCTGCAGGACAATGTTCTTTCTTGCTAAGCTTCCAGTAATGTATGCAACCTTTATTCTTGCACGTAACTATCATAATTCCTCCACGCAAAAGAGCACCTGGATTTCTCCAAGTGCTCTTTCTTTATCCGTTATTTACTTCCTCGATGAACTCTTTCATCATCTTCGTGAGCTGTCCTGCGGCACTCACTCCCGCTTTCTTGCAGGCTTCTGCATATTCGTCCACAACTTCTTTCTTGAGTTTGTAGGACTTTGATACCCAGCCTGCCTTCTTCTCGTATCTTTTGGTGGCAATCGTCTGCGCTTTAGGATTCCCGACCGGCATTATCTTCCCTCCTCTTCTTAAGTTCCGAGGCTATATCTATCATCATGTATGCTGATGCAAGCATAAGCAATACACTACTATAGATGTTCTTTCCGGATCCAAAGAATATTACAATCGCCGCAAACAAAAACAATTCACTGAATCTTATTCTTTTCATATCCTGTCAGATGGGTTATAATCTTTACAAGAGGTAAGGGCTTTCGCCCTTTCCCCTATTTGAGAGCTGTAATCAAGCTTGCTAACCCTGTCAAGAATGTTCCGAGCGCAATCAGAAATTCTATCAGTAGCTTTATTGCAGTTCTCTTTTTCTTTCGTTTTTTCTTTCCCATCTGCATCTCACCTCCTTATGTATATATAATATCATATGGTGCACCATATGTCAACAGTTTTATGCTTCTTTTTATATTTTTATTAACTGCTGCCACCCTTCGGGTAAATATCAGCACCTCTGTTTTACTTCTCTATGCATAAAAAGGATGGCCACAATCTCTCGACTGCTGCCACCCTTCGGGTGAGTATGTCCTTTGTTCTTTTTTTCTTGATGTTACCATAATAACACACTTTCTTGTATCCTGAGTCCCCCTCTTTTTAAATTTTCTTTGACATCAGGTAATAGAACTTCCTCCTTCGCTCATAATACATCTTTTTCCCGCATGGAATCTTTTTGGAATCTCTTAAGTATCTATATGTTGCATAGTCTGTTGTAACCCCTTCCAGAATCCACGGATAGATTACTGCGTCTGCTTCGATTGCTGTCTGTTCAATCCGTTTACATTTTTCCTCCAGCTCCATACGTTTAATAGCCAGGTGTTCCGTCTGCGACGCCTGGCTTGGACTTCCTTTTCCTTCCTGACCATATTGCATGGCTTTTATGGTGTTTGTAAGTTCTGCAAGTTCCCTTCTCCATTTTGGATACTGTAAGCAATGGTATTTTATCTCCAAAAATCTATTCGTATCAATACCGTACTTATCTTTGTTGATTGGTCTCATTTTCAACTTTAAATTTCCTCCCTGTCCGCCTGTCTTTTATTATCAAGATATCAAATCCGAACAGACTTGCTATATCCTGTAGATCGGTCAGTGCTCTGCGCATGTGGTAGGGCATCTGGTTGTATCTGTGCAGTGCTTTGTCTGCTGTCGGATCTTTATAACCTTCATGGTTCATAGTTCTCCTTTCCGTGATTCACACATTGTTTTATACATTTTTCAATTTTATCTTTGCACGCTTCACAATATTCTTTCGGTCCATACATATCTTGCATCGCCTGTCTCATGTTATGTTCGTACGCTTTTGCCGTTCCGCCTGGTCCGTCACATCCTGCGTATATTCTTATTGTGTAATACGTTGCGCCTATCGGCATCCCGCATCCGTCACATATATGTTGCCTCATTTTATTCACCTACCACAATGCTCTCTTTCTTTTACGTCCTTTTACGTATACTGTGCAGTTTTCTACCGCGCACCCTCTGCTATGTCCTTCTACTCCAATATAGTTACAACCACCCAAGCCGGTTCTGCATGCTCTGTAGATGCACGTCCTGCATTGGTGCCTATCTTCATTTGGTCCTGCTTCCTTGCTCCTAACTTTTTTTCTCACGTGGTTCTCCTTTCTCCTCCGACTGCTGCCGTCCGGCTTTCGCCGGAGGGAATCTATATCAACCGGTTGCTGTCGTGATACAATTACCGGCAAGTGCAAGCTATTCTATTTTCTCTGCCATCCAATCCAGTAATCTGATGATCGTCTTATATAGCCATGTCTTCTTTGATTCTGCTTTCAGTACATCACGAGCTCTTTCAAATTTGCGTTGGCTGTCCTCACGCTTTTTATATTCCTCGTATTTGCACATCTGCCACCATTCGCAGAATATGCAGCAGTGCGAACAGTTTTTCTTTCCGGCTTTCATGATCCAGTGTTTTAATCGTTTTCTGAATTCTTTTGGCATTATTCTTTCAGTTCCCCTCTTATGTATTTTAAGAAGTCCTCTATTCCCTGTGTATAGCCTTCCTGGTACTTCTGGACCTTTTCAAGTTCCCTGCTACATTTTGTGTTCACTTCATGCTGCAATCTATTGGCCGTTTCTTCCATCTGGTCGTCTGGTTCTTTTTCTTCTGTCTCTTTCTCTCTTGCAGAGACTTTCATCTCTTCTATTTCTCTTTGTTTTTCTTCCAGTTCTTTCTTGAGCGTTCTTATTTCTTCGCAATCCGCATTGTCATTTTGTCGTTCAATTCCAAACGTTGCCAGCATCGCATTATCTATATCCTGTATTTCCTTTTCTGTACATGTTCTGATATACTCTCCGAATCGGTCAAGATAGGCGAATGACAGTTTCTCACATATTGCTACTGATGGTGTCATGCACATAACTTTTACATGTGTCGAAGAAGAATTCTCTTCTTTATTCGTCAGCCATGCTACTTGCGCACAGCCGGTTTCTTCTATCACTTCTGTCGCTGATACTACGACCGCTGGTGATTTCTCTCCTGTCTTACCTTTTTCAATATAGAATATATCTCCTTTGTATACTTCCATGTTATTTACCCCCCCCTGTGTTTATTATTGCTTTGAATGCCGTCGGATCATAATAGCCGGATCCGTTCTTCTTTATATCATTTTTCATCCTTGTCAGTACCTCCGCCCCGTTTTATAATTTCAATCGCATGATTTATTTCTACGTAATCCGAACACGTTCCAAACAGTTCAAATTCTACGGTGCTATCTTTCAATTCTTCTATCACTTTGTCCGGATCGTATGCTGTAGTATAATTTTTCAGTATCCGAATTTCTATTTTGCAATCCGTTATGTTTCTCTCAAGCTTCCGGATATTTTTATCTATGTCATATAGATTTTTTCTTGGTATTTTTCTTGATCTCCATTGTTCAATTATTTTTTCTGTGTGTTGTATCTCTTCTTCAATTTTCTTTATTTCTGCATCGGCATCTATCAGTCTCATCTCATCACCTCTTGTAGTTCTCTGTTCCCATAGTACAGAGCGCATTCCTTACATTTGTCTATCGGCTCTCCTCCACCATTGCACGTTCGCAAGCCAGCGCATCTATCTTCTTCGTATCCTGGATGCTCATATTGGTGTGCCAGATAGCAGTTATCAATTCCTTGTTTTACTGTTATGTTCATCTCTATTATTCCTTTCTTTGTGGTTCATCCTCTTTCATATATATTTCAATTTCTTCGCCACACGTTCGTATCACGTCTACCTCGCTTTCCAGTAATAATATGCTTAAATACTTTCTTGCATTTTCCGGTTCCATTCTGCCGATGCAGTCTCTCTCTTTGTTGTAGATGTTCAACATTTCTCTATCATCTATTTTTTTCAGTAATTCTTTCAGTTTCATTCCCGTTATCTCCATCTTCGTTTTTCTAAAAATCAAATACTATTTCCGGTGCTTTTATAAATTTCGCGCCGCATTCCTCTGTGTTCTTCCGTTCTATCTTTCTGATCATCTCTGTTATCTCTTTGTCCGAGTCTTTACAGTATGCGTATCCATCCGGTGCGTAGATGCCTTTTACCTTTCCGTTTATGCGATCCAGTATTGTTTGATAGCTCATGTAGTTCTGCCGTGCAGCTTCTCTCGCCGATTTATAGAATGCTACGATTTCGCCGTCTTGGTTGATTTTTGCTACCTTGGTTGCTCTTCCATTCATCTGTCCAGTTTTTCTGGATAGTTCTTTTTTGGCGATTACTCCGATATTGCCAAGTATGTCGTCAGTTTTAATTCCATTCTTGTGATACGTTACATATCCTTTCGGAAGATCTCCGATGAACGTGATCCGCATCAGGCTCATGACTACTACCTCTTTCCTTTTCAGCTTAATTAGTCTTTTCCCCTGATTATTCTTCTTTACATACGGTTTTAGGTGCTTATACTTCCCATTCCCTAATTTCTTTCGTATGTCTGCCCAGTAGTTAATCTGGTATATTCCATCATAACCTGGAATATCGTACCAACCTTTTGGGTTTACATTTTTGATCCTCATGGATATCACGCATTCTTTTGTAAGTTTTTTAAGAACTCTACCAGATACGTCTCACTGTCTGTAGCATTCATGTACTGCTTATCGTATGGTTTTCCATCACCATACGGTTTTTTGTCTTTTTCTAACAGGTGGAAGTAATACTCATCTTCTTTTTCTTTTCCATTCCACCCGTTTATGCGATTCTTGTATTCTGCAACTACAAGCCTGCTGCCGTCAGTGAAATCGTATTTATAATAATTTACATTTATGTTTTTATCTGTGTACCATAATCCCCAAGCTTTATAATTTCTCAGCCATTCTTTTCGCTGATCGTTATTCTTGAATCTCGGAAGTTCTGGCTGTTCCGGTTCTTTTGGTGGATTCATTACCGTGTCCAGATCATTGATATATCCGGCCAGTGCCGCAATCATTACCTTGTACGTCCGCACCCGGATGTCATTAGTATCCATGTGTCCTTTCGCCATCTCCAGATAATTCCTGTATTTTTGATTTTCTTCCCTGGCAATGTCAAGCTCTGTTTTCTCAGATTTCTTTTCATTTAGTTGTGCCTCTTCCGGAACTCGTTCCTGCGTTTCTTCTTTGTCCTGGTATCTATATTCATTTTCTTTCTCTGCAGGTTCTTCTTCCAGGCCAGATACTGCATAGGTGTCAGGTGTTTCAATCTCTTCGGTTTCTTCGCTTTTTTCTTCCTGTTCTTCATTTTTCTCCTTTTTTTCCGTTTCTTCTTTTACGTTTTCCTCCAACACTTTTTTGATGGTTCCTGTTAAGTCGAGCCAATGGAAATTCCCCCTATTTTCGTTGTCTACCCACAATTGGATATATCCGCTGTACATCCTTATTTCCCCGGCATCTTTCCCGTCAGTTCCTTCAAACACCCAAATTCTTCCCGATACTCCCGGATGCAGATTTTGTTTTATCAGTTTATTGCACATTCTTATATTCTGCCCTGTTATCTGTTCCGCATTTTCGCGGAACCAGTATTTGTATGTGCTCACCATTTCTCTCGCTACTAATTCCAGATACTCTCTTTCCTCTTCTGTTGGAACGCGTACCATCACCACTTCATTCTGATCAGTATTTTCTTCCGGTGTCAGATTCTGACACGCACCGGCATTCACATCTTCGATGCTCAGCTGTCCATCAATTTGTTCTTCTTCTGCTTTTTTCTGTTCTTCGGCATATTCTTTCACATCTTTGTATGTCAGTCCTTTTTCCCGGTGGTGCTCCAGCATATCCTCCTGGATATCCTCGGACATCTTGCTGATCTCGTATGCAGCTGAAAATGTTAATCGTCCTTCTTTTAACTCTTCCGTGAATTCCGGGATCAGTTTTTTGTTGATTGACTCAATCTGTCCGATCTTGGTGGATGATACCTGCATCATGTTGGCTATGACATCCCGCAAACGTCCGCTGTCCAATTTGTAACCATGGAGTGTCAGTCCATTCTCTTTCATGTATTTCAGTGTTTCTTCCAGTGTCTTCTGTTCTTCCAGGATATCTGCTACCGTTTTATTCCGGTACGTATTTGCTATGATTAACTGGATCATCTCTTCATGCTCTTCCGCAGGTGTCTTGATCTGGCAGGATGCTATGGAGAATTCTTCATAGCCTTTTTCTACCAAGAGTGTCAACGCTCTCCATCTTCGTTCTCCGGCTATGATACGGTATTCGCCACGATCGCATGGATCGTGTACCACCGTCAAGTTCTCTAATAAGCCTACGGCAAGGATATCCTGTGCCAGCTGTTCAATATCCGGAATAGAATAGAAATTCTTGTCGTTGCTGTAGAGCTGATCTATATTAATATCCTTTGTCCGGAATCTTGCTTTCGGTTTATTGTCAACTGCTGCCGCCTTCGTCTTATTGTTGAGAGCGTCCATTACATTCCATCCCGTAGCCATCTATCTATTCCTCCTTGTTCTTCTCCAGGCAGTTCCCTTGTTCTTCTTTCGGTTCTCTGATAATTTTCTGGTGGTGATCACTACCGGATCGCCTTTCCCCTTTATTCCTTCTATCAGCCCTTCTAGCTTGCTATTTAGCCGTTTCATGCTTTCTCTCCACTTCCCCATTATTTCGTAGTCATAAGGTGTGAGATTTTCATATGTTTTTCTTCTTCCTGTCGGTGGGAAAAAGCATGCCGGAGCTTCCAGTGCAACCTCCGGCATCCGTCTTATCCCTCCGCTTTGTTTCGCTTTACCAGGATTTTTTAAAAGTACTGCCGGGATTCTTCCTTCTGGTGGGTTGCACCCATGAATCTTTTTGTATAATTTCTTCGCCTGTCTCTTATTCATCCTGTCCACCCTCCAGATCTCTCAAAAGTTCATACGTGACTGCTCTGTAGTCCTGGGACGCTATGCATCCCTTAGAGAACTTCGGGAGCGGTACATGTGCGATCGTGGATTTTTCCGCTACTACAGATCTTCGGATCACTGTCTGGAAACAATCGTGTCCGGAATTTTCTTTTAACCACTCTTCTACCTGCAGTGTTGTTTTGTTCTTCTGTCTCATTGTGATCAGGACTTTCATCCGAATTCGATCGTTAAACTTCCTGATGCTTTCCAGCTGTTCATCCATGTTATCGGCAGCTTCAATCTCGAATCCTCCGAGTTTTACCGGTACGACCACAAGATCTGCTGCCACCAGTGCATTCATCACCGTCATGTCCATGATCAGACCACAATCAATAATGCAGTAGTCGTAAGCAGCTGCTACGTCTTCTAAATCTTCTGCAAGTCTTAAGATCTGGTTTCCTTCCTCTGTCTTCATCAGGTACATATTAGTGGCCATCAGATAACCGTTGCACGGGATAATGTCTATCCGGTCATATGGTGTCGTCTGGATCAGTTCGGATGTAGTGTACGTACCACCTTCCCGTTCATGGTTCTCCAGCAGATCCGGAAGTCCTCTTCCTTCCGGATCATATACCCCGTAGAGCATAGATATATTCCCCTGCTGATCAGCATCAATCACCAGCACTTTCTTTTCTTGTTCCTGTCCCAGAATATAGGCAATGGATGCGGCCGTCATAGTCTTGCCGATCCCGCCTTTCTGGTTCATTACTGCGATTATTTTCATGATACTTTTGCCTCCTGTTCTTCCGTTCTCTCCCATTCCATCAGGCTTTCTGTTGCCCTTCTATAGCACTCTATCCAGCTTTCATCACTTTCTACTTTCAGGATCTGTTTCTTATGGATGCCTATCCCTTCAAAGATCTGGATACTTCCTCCGTGGTTCAGTGTGAATCTTGTCTTCACCCGGAGTTCTCTTCCCTGTTTGATCATGTTATATACTTCATAGAACTCTCTTATGCTCTGCCGTTCTCTGTCGTCCATTCTTCCACCTCTTTCGGTGCTCTGCGTTTCAATTCTTTTATTTTGCCTTCGTTCCAGATACTGTCGTTTGGTTCCAACATTTCCATCATGTTGTCTAACTGTAGATATTCTTCCAAGACTGTGATTGCGTCTCCGGCCGTATAGCAAGAAGCTACGTAGTGTCCGTTCTTTGCCATGTCGTGTAGAAACTCTATCTGGCTGTCCTGATGTCTGCCGGTCCCGTATTTCATTTCGATATACAGTCCGATGTATACCCCTTTGGCATACGGAAGATGCAGATCGGATACTCCGGACTTTACTCCCATACTCTTAAGCTTTACCGCTTCCGCTTTGTTCCTGCTGCCGCCGTTCGGGATGTGATGCAACCATTTCAGTTCCGGATAACGGTTCTCATTCCACGCCGCCCAGTTGCATACGTGAATCTGTTCTGTATCTTCACTTTTTCTCATGTATTTAAGCTTCATCCAGTTCCACCTCTTCCCAGTTGAATCTCTGTCCGCATTTCGGGCAGTAATTGCATAGACGCTCTTTATAATTCCCTCTTTTTATTGCGCAGATATCTTCTCCACAATTCTTGCATTTGTAGTGAACCAGATTCTTAGTCAGTTCCAATATCTCCGGCTCTTCGCATTCACACGCTACCTGTTTCTCTACTTCGTCCATGTCGTGTGCTTCTCCTACATCCAGTACCAATACCGGATAGGAAAACATATCAAGCCAGTTTCCATCCTTTATCTGGTATTTCTTCCGGTTCTTTGTATCTGCCACCATCACACCAAGCTTTGCATCGTCCGGATATTCGCTTAAGTATTTCATTACCTGTCTTACGGTTATGCCCATTTATCAAATCCTCCTGTTTAATTTAATCATCGTGTATCTCCTGTATTTATACCCTGTCTTCGGGTTAATACCTTCCCACATCCTTGCTATGTAGTAGCCTTTCTTCGGCTTTATTTCTTTTTTCCACCTGTAGAGCTTGTCCGGATGTGGTTTTGGAAGCGGCATATTCTGGGATCCGTGGAAGTCCGACTCTTTAATCCTTGGTTTGGACTTCGTGCCATCTTTCTTCGTTTCCGTGGTATGCTCGTCTTTTGTGAGGTATTCTGCAAGCTTCAGCATATCCTCGCCGTAGTAATCGCTGTCTTTTATCTTTGTCAGCCACGTGCCGCCTTTATCCCATGCGTTCTGCACAATGCTGGCGGTATCTCCAACCTCTTTAATCACAAAATGAATATGCCATGCTCCCTTTGTTCCTCTTTCGATGTTCCGCATATAGAAGTTTTCATAACCTCTTTTTCGGATCTCTCTCCTTACTTTCCGCATCGCTTCCGCAAAATGTTTTTTTGCCTCCTTCATTGTTGCCGGTCTGTTCGCTACTTTGTATGTCCAGGTGACCAATAGATCGTTCGGTTCGAAGTATTCCAAGAGACGTATCTGACACCGTTTCGTCTTATTCCATTTATTTACTCTTGCAATGTCTTCTTTTGTAGCTTTCTTCTTTTTCTTTCTTGGTAATCCCTTCGCCCCATACTTCCCGTCATGGTACTCCTGTACGATCAGGACATCTCCTTTTCTCAGCTTATATGTCACTCTTTTTATCATGCTGTCGGTCCTTATCTTAATATCTTTATCAAGTGCTTAACGGGGGTATTGCCCCCTCCTGATTTGTTCCGGATATTTGGCAAAAAGACGGCAATATGATGCATTGACTTTCCCGAAAGTTCGTTCTATAATTTTTATAGATGTATTTGACTTTTACCCCGTGGTTGTGAGGTTTGGGAAAATCAATGCATTGTGTGCCTTCAGGAGCTTCACCCAGTTTCCTGAAGGCTTTTTCTTTTATGATGCTTTCGCCATCTTTTCTTTCATGCACCTGGCAATGAGATCTGAAAAATCACGAATGATACGCTGGATCTCATCCTGGCTTTTATCTTTATACGCTTCATCTGATATATGACACGTACATCCGTTTGTTACGATCGTCTCTACAATCATGCTATGTACCTCCTTTTTATCTATATATGCTCACTTGCTTGTATCTGTTGTTGCTTTCTTTACTTCCATACGATATCTAATGGTCCCGCTGCTCTGCAGTAAAGCAGGAGCAAGAGCCATATTACTTCTGTAATCAGTAGCGTTGCTTCAATCTCAATAATCTTGATTGTTCTGATCACCTTATTTTTCCGGATATGTCTTTTCATATTTGTTATCCCTCCTGTTCTGTCCCTGTCACTACATTCTGTATTTTCTCGATTTCGTCGCGCAGCTCTCTGATAGCACATCTCAGATTTTCTTCCGCGTCATCGATGTGTCTTGAAGGATATTCCCATCCATCCAGCATTCTTAATACATCGTGTAATGTCTGCTGCATCTGTGCTTTCTCTACCAGATCCGGAATAAGTTCATCTGGATCCTGTGCTTCTTTCTTCGAATATGGGTTTTCTTCCTCCGATTCCTCTTGGCTTTTTAGCATAATGCAGAGCCCGTTACGCTCGCTTAATTTATACGCGCCAACCTCTCTTTCGAGATATTTTGATATCCATCGTCCGCCAGCACTAACACCTTCTCTTTTTCCTGCAGACAGATCTATTATTGAAATCCATGTGGTTGGTTGTATTAATCCGGCATTCATATGCATTTTGATGATCTCTCTTACTCTTTTGTTCATGATGCGTCACCTCCCATCTTTAAATCGCACCGTGTGCATGCAGCTCCATCCAATCCGTTATAGAGAATAAGAGCTTCGTCTTCCGGTCTCTTCCAACACATATCACCACAGATCGGACAGTGGATCTTTCTCCATCCTTTCTTACCATTCGGTACATTGTCTGCTAACGGCATACACAGCCACCCTCCTTTGTCGGTTGCTTTTCTCGGCTGTATGGTTGCGGTGATGTTTTTTCTTGGTCTTTCCATCATTCTTCCTCGCTTTTTTTCTTTTGCATTCTTCTGTTCCACTCTTCAACAGCTTTGTCTCGTTCATCTTTTGTGATTTTCAGCTCGCCATCTTCAAGTGTGGCTCTTAATTCATGTACCCATGGAAGACACGTTCCACATTCCGAGCATTCGATTCCAAATGTAAAACTTACATCATGATGAGTGGATCCATTGGCTATTGTTATCATGTTCGCCTTTCCACCGCAAAACGGGCATGGCATTAATCTTTCGTTATAATTCATCTGGTTCACCTTCTTTCTCCTTTTCTTCGTTACATACACCCCTGACGGCTCTTGCGAATTCCTGGGTGTTGATCATTGCGCTTCCTGTATTCTGGAGCACATATAATTTGTCCAGAATCTCTTTCAGTATGGTTGTCTGATACATGATTTCTTCTGCAATTCTGGAATCCGGATCAATGCATACTTTCAAAAATCTTTCCTTTGCTTCTTCTTTAATTACTGTTCTCATAAAAATCTCGTGAGACGTGATTTCCTCGTAGATCTTTGATCTTCCCTCCCACAGATTTTCACCTTTTTCCTTTTGAATTGCGCTGAACGGTCCGACAAGCGCAAGAGGGTACATATTGAGGCTTCTTAATGTTTCTTCTCTGGTCTTTGGATTCTCTACTTTGGTGTTCCATTCCGTATCGTAGTTATTCGTTCCCTCCTCTGCACAGATAGCTTTATCTACTACTTCCAGTGGTATTGTTTTTGTTCTTACATTTGAACCGATTCTAATCTCTCTTGTCTTCGTTTCCTGTTCTCTCATTGCTTCTCCGCAGTTCGGGCAGTAATTTGCATTCTCCGGAAGTTCAGAGAAGCATTTATAACACAGTCTTTTCATTTGTTACCTCCTGTTTATTTCTTCGCAAGCTTCGTTGACGAACCTTCTCGTCTCTTTGCACATTTCATCTACATAGCTGTCTACAATTTTGAAATAATAAGCGGCTAATATTTTTGTTGTTGCAATTGAAACCGCAACAGAAGTCGTGACGCAGGCTATCGCTATTGTTATTACCATTTTCTTTATTCCTCTTCTAATCTTCCAATATTGCTCGAACACACAGGTAAATAAGCATATATGTGGCAGAGTTTTCCCATTGTGTCATGTTCATTGTTTTTCTTTCGACCGCTGTAAGAATCAATGCTATTATGATTGCGGTCCAGTTCTTTTTAGTTGGTGCCATTTTTTTACCTCGCTTTACTTATGCACTTTCTTTCACCATCCCCGCTTCCTGCTGACGCATCAATAATGTATTGGCGTCTCTGGAAAGCAGAAGGATATCCGGCAGATCAATCTGTTTTAAGATATCTACCATGTTGTTAATTTCTTTTTCTTTTCTCTCTTCCATGTTTAACATTTGGTTCACCTCTTTTTCATTTGATTTATTTTCCCCATCATGGTAAAATTCGTCATAAACAAATTTTAGAAAGAAGGGGTTATTATGAGTAACAATCACAGAGATCTCACATCTCCAACGCTCGACTTTGGCATCCAGAAAAACTTTGTCACTCCTGCCATTACAGGTTTTGACTCTATATTTACTCCTCTGGATTTTTCAAAGTTATTACCGGAATTATTCGAAGGTAGTGGGCTGTCCGAGTCTGATGGCATCTTTAAAAAGATTTCAGAAATTGGCGGGCTGTTTGATGATCTTGGAGTAAATTCTTCGTTCAAAACATTTGAATCCTTTATTCCTGGGATTCAGCAAGTACTTATTGATTTTGAGGATTCTAACGATCTTCCTGATGGTGATTATGTTATCGTTGATGAAAATGCCGTCAAAGTTTTGGATCTGACTGGTAGCATTTTTATCCCGCTCGGCAATTACAGAGTTAAGATTCATACATGGTCTTTGATTCTTCTTCTGTTCAGTATGTGTGAATTTTCTTACACACAATATCAGAACTATCAGCAGGCCAAGCAGACAGCTGAGTATCAAGAAAGAATTTTGGAAATCCAAGAGGATACTAACAAAACTCTCCATGATCTTGTTGATTCCATCGACGCTACAAATTCTTCTCAGCAGGAAGTCATTGACAGCTTGTCTGATGCTACAAAGCGTCTGCTTGATTCTTCTCAAGTGCCTTCTGCAGTTTTTCAAGATCCTGAATCGTCTGTTGATCATTCTGCAGTGACTCCTGATAATAATCGTGAATAACTGCATAATTTTTTGTGTCTATTAGGCTTGCCCCTATAAAGACTACGCTTGTTGCAACAAAGAACAAAAACAGGTCGCGGATTGTTTTTTTCATTTCTTCGATCTGTTTTTCTAATTGTTCAATCTTTTTATCCATCTTTTTTCACCTCACTTCGTGCTCCGTTCTTTTGCGAATATTCCTGGATCAACTTCTAGTGCTTCACAAATGCTTAGAAATTCATCTGCCCTTAGTTCTCTTTTTCTGTTCTTGTCTCTCACGCTTGCGTACAGCAATTTATATGGAATTCCTGCTATTCTGGACAACTCTGAAAGATTGATTCCATTCTTTTTTAAGAAGTTCATCATTTTGTTTGTCGTTCCTTCTATACGCATTTTTTCACCTCTTTCCGGATTATTTTTCTCTCGAAGGTATCCCAATGTTTTCAAGATCTTTTTCATAATCTTTCGTCCATCGTTTTTGTAAAAATCTGCCCATTTCAGAACTATCTCTGTATGCTACAGCTCTTGCTGTTCTCTCATATTTCTCTTTTACTTCCAGATAATCAGAAGATTCCTCTTTCATTTTTCTGTAATATTTATCAGCAACCGCTTCCATGTCTTCGATCAGCTCATTCAGTTCACTCAATTTATCCATCTTCCCTCACCTCACTTTTGTGTTTTTGTAAATTGCTTTGTTGCTATGAGTCCATTTTATGTCGCATTTCAGAATTTGTCAATATGTTTTTGCTATTTTGCGACATTTTGTGATTTTGCAACATTTTCTATTGATTTTTGGATAGTCGTATAGTATAATCGAGTCCAAGAAGTGAGGTGAGGAAAAATGAATGAGCGTCTAAAGAAATTGAGAAAAGAATTAGATATGACTCAGCAAGAATTTGCGGATAGCATAGGTATAAAAAGAAGTACTATGGCTACTTATGAATCTGGAAGAAATGAACCTATAGATGCTGTCATTTCTTTAATATGTAAACAGCACAATGTAAACGAAGACTGGCTCCGATCTGGGGAAGGTGAGATGTTCGAACAGCTTACCGAACAGGAGAAGATCATGAAATACACCGCCATGCTTCTGCGTGATACTGATTCCGCAGTTGCAAGTGCAATACAGTCATTTATCGTTACTTATGAGCAGCTGGATGATACCAGCAAAGCTACTTTGGAGAAAATCGCATTGCAGTATATAGATAACCTAAAAAAGAGCCAGTAAAAACCGGCTCCCTGCATCTACTTTTTAAGGTAATTCCTGATAAATATCAATATTTCACGTACCCTATCAGGCGGCTCCTTTTTAAGTAATTCAATTATAAAATTGATATCCTGCTGCTTTTTGTCGTGATTCATATGTACGCACCTCCGCTCTTGTGTATCAGAACAGTTGTTCGAAATTCCTTTGTATTTATCATACTTCTTGTACTATGGAAAATCAATATATTTTCGAACATTTGTTCTTTATATATGTGAGGTTCTTCATCCTCTATATATAAAAACACATACGTTTCCTAAAACTGGTGCGTTTTTGAAATTTGTCCGAGTACCCGGACACTTATTTGTAATCCGACTCAAAAAGGTCGGTGATCCTGACGTTTAGCCCCTTCGCCAACTGCTCCAGGATGTCTAGTCTAGGACTGATCCTCTCCGATGCGATATCTGCTATCGTTGATTTCGGAACACCCGTAAGGATGGCGGTCTGACGGATGGTCAGATGTTTGTCATACATTATTTTATCGAGTAATATCTTCATGATATTAGTATGGGTCAATTGGTTGGCTATTATGTTGGTAATTTTAGGTATTGTAATAAGTTAAAGATATTATTAAGGAGGTGGATATATGACAGAAGATAAACTCTTTTTAACTTACAATCAACAGATGAAAAAATTGAGGAACGATAAGCATATTTATTGCAAAGGATCCTCTCATAAAAAGATTTTAGTGCGGGCAGGCTATTTCAATATTGTAAATGGATATAAAACTCCTTTTGTCAGTGGACAAGATTCTAATGGAAATCATATTTATATATCCGGCACATCAATCAGTCAATTACATGCAGTGAAGCAATTTGACAACCAATTAAGATCTTTTCTTTTAAGATATATTACTCAGGTAGAGGAAGAAGCCCGAACATTAACTGGCTACAAATTTGATGAATGTAATGAAAATGGAAAGATTCCATGGTACGACACGAATGCATATTCACCAAACAAATCTCTGCAAGAAAAAATGTCCGTTATATCTAAAGCATACAACGAACTTAGTAAAAGCCAGCTTGATTATGTTAAATTTTATATGGATAATCATAAGCAAATTCCGACTTGGATAATGATAAAAGTTGTTAATTTTTCTACTTTTATAGACATTATACAATGTAGTCCTACTGATGTTTCGCATTCATTATGCCATTTATATGGACTGGAAGATGAACAAGGCCGAGCAAATGTTAAGCTCTTAATCGGAAGTCTTCATTGGATGAGAAAAATTCGAAACGCTTGTGCTCACAATGAACGGGTGTATTGTTTGAGTCGAAAAAGTAGTTCTAAAAATAGAACCGGAAGAATTCTAGAAAAATACTTTTCCTTACTCAGTTCCGGCTATTCAAGAAACTTAGACCAAAAAATATTTGATTTAATTGTATATTTTAAATATTATCTGCCCAAAAGCGAATATAAACAATTTGTATCTGAATTAAAAAACATGTTATCAAATCTGGAGTCGCAAATACACCCTCATGCTTTTGAATACATCAGAGCACAAATAGGTATACGAGATCTTTCGGATTTAGATAAACTTATCGCAATTCCAAAAGATGATATTGAATATAATAAATTTGACAAATGATTTATTTAAGACTAATTACACTCTTTGGCACCTATTTAACACAAAATAGTACAATAAATACCTATTAAAACCTTTAAAATAATCTATTTTAATCGTTGTAATATTTTTTGAATTATAGTAATATACTTGTACGGAGAGAACCGTATTGATTACGGTTGAAAGGCACTCATGCAAGTATATTGTATGGGTGTCTTTTACTATGTAAAAATAATAGAAGCCCCGGTGTTACCAGCACCAGAGCCTCTACCTTTGAATACTATACAGGTCTCAAGAACCTGGTACAATACCAAACCGCAAGTATATTGTACCACATTTTCTTAGCACCTGCATAGGTGTTATTTTTATACTCTTTTTTTCATATTTTTAGGAAAGGTGGTACGTATATGCGTGAACAATATCTAATCTATCTAAGAAAATCCCGTAACGATGCACAGCTTGAAGCAATGGGAGTAGATGTTCTGGAGCGTCATGAGAAAACGCTTCTTGCTCTTGCAAAATCTATGAATCTTCAGATTGGCGCTATTTACCGCGAAGTAGTATCTGGGGATTCTATTGCGGCACGTCCGGAAATGCAGAGAACCTTGAAAGAAGTAGAAGCCGGACTATGGAAGGGTGTCTTGGTGATGGAAGTGGAACGTCTGGCCAGAGGTGATACCGTTGATCAGGGAATTGTTCAGAGAACATTCCAATATTCAGAAACTCTGATCGTAACACCTGCCAAGATATACGATCCGAACAATGAATTTGATGAAGAATATTTCGAATTTGGTCTTTTCATGTCCCGGAGAGAATACAAGACGATTCGGCGCAGGATGCGTGCCGGTGTGACTGCGGCTGTCCGTGAGGGTAAGTGGCCGTTCAACAGATCTCCTTATGGTTGGAAGCGGGTAAAGCTTGAAGATGCCAGAGGCTGGGTATTGGCTCCTGATCCGGATGAAGCTCCTGTAGTAAAACTTATATTCGACATGTTTACCGGTCCCGATCGTGTAGGGATTACCAGTATCTGCAAGTATCTTGAATCACATGGTATTCCGCCCCGTAACGGTGACCGTTGGCTCGAGTGCACTATACTTGGAATCCTTGGGAATATCGTAAATGATCAGAAAGTGGGCATTGGACATCGCAAGCAGATCACTACTGTAAAAGACGGTGTTCTTACTAAAAGCAGGGAATCCCGACTTAGCAATAATTACGATCTGATTGCTACCGGGCTCCAGCCACGATTAATTGATCACGACGTATTTGTCGAAGCTCAAGGATATCTTGGGAAAGGCACTCCAAAACCTCCGGAATCTTACGGCATCAAGAATCCTCTGGCCAGTCTGGTTGTGTGCTCCTGTTGCGGCCAAAAAATGCAACGGCGTCCCAAAACAACTACTCCCGGTTGCCATGGTGCTCCTTATGATGTACTTATGTGTCATACCCGTGGATGTCCTACGATCGGTGCTCCGTTGGAGCTTGTCGAAAAAGAGGTTATTAATGTCCTCTCCGGCTGGGTTGCCGGTTATCAGTTGAATCCGTCACAGGAAGTTAAAAATAACGTAACCGAAAAGCAGGCTCTTCTTTCTGCTGCCATCGCCAATCGTGATGCACTGCTTAAGCAAAATGAAAAACTTTATGATTTATTAGAGCGTGAAATTTATACAACTGATGTTTTTCTAGAGCGTTCCAGCACTTTACACGAACGCATTGAAGAAGCTGAATTATCCATTTCCGCTTTGGAAAAAGATCTGGAATATGAAAAGCAGAAGTTTGAAAACTCATCCCGTTTTGTTCCAAAATGTAAAGAATTATTATCTAGCTATTGGGATCTCTCTGTTCCCGATCGGAACAAAGCCTTGAAATTATTGATTGATCGTATAGAATATAAGAAGACAGTTAAAAACAAGCGGGGAACGGTCGATACCCCTACTTTTGAACTTACATTAAAGCCTCGAATCCCCCGGATTTAGGGGCTTTTCTTTTACTGATACCATTTTTGTACCAACGAACTGGCTCACCTTGAAATCATCTGTGCCATTGTGCATCAGCTTACCCGTAATCTTACACCAGAACAAATTGAAAAATCCGGCTTCGACAAATATTATGTAGACCACACACTCGCACTCTGGCCTCAGGCTGCCAGCGGAACTCCTTGGAGTGCTACAACATTCCAGTCCAAAGGTGATCCGATTACAGATCTGCATGAAGATATGGCTGCAGAGGGTGCGATTGTATAAAGACAACATTGAGGTTTTAAAAGAAAGTTCCCGATAA